>Cebus_capucinus_imitator_PRJNA485217_SSR047__coassemble_992_pt1 | contig 70759 bp, 71 predicted proteins | sample Cebus_capucinus_imitator_PRJNA485217_SSR047__metabat2_high_PE_004 | metagenome-assembled genome bin Cebus_capucinus_imitator_PRJNA485217_SSR047
GACAGTCGCCGGGACACGTTGGTCGCCGGGGACACGGTGGCTGCGCTGGCTCGGCACGTGGGACTAACCCGCACTGACATGAGCATATTGATGTGGCCAAGGATGTTGGAGGGCGCTGCGGTGCTGAAGGTGAGGGTGTCCAAGACCGCATCGAGTGCGTTGAACCAAGCCACGTGGGGGGGCAGTGCGCGAAGAGCTCACTGGAATATGCAGGCGCGTTGCCTTGAACGGCGACGCGTAAGGCCGACCACCGTCCACGGTGGTCACGACGACAACAGTCCGTAGGGAATGTCGGTTACCGCCGGAAGTTTGCCTCCCAGGCCTTTGTCGGAGCAACTTCAGGCGCTATGAAATGCCTCATCGCGACCGAGCTTGCTGCTACAACGCATCGGGCGGGGGGGGTCGGACGATGGGGTGTGCTGAGGCGTAAAGGAGAGTGTGGTGGGTCTTACAACATTGGACATTGTGATCGTTCTGGTCTACCTGGCCAGTATTTTTGTACTGGCTCAGGTGGTCTCGCGCGAGAAAGCAGGGCACAGTAAGAGCGCAGAGGATTATTTTCTTGCTGGCAAATCGTTACCCTGGTGGGCGATCGGTGCTTCGCTGATCGCGGCCAACATTTCGGCTGAACAGATCATTGGTATGGCCGGTTCAGGCTATGCGATCGGGCTAGCGATTGCCTCCTATGAGTGGATGGCGGCGGCGACGCTGCTGATTGTCGCGAAGTTCTTCCTGCCCATCTTTCTGCGCAATGGCATCTACACGATGCCGCAGTTCCTGGAACGGCGCTATGGCAACCGCATCCGCACGCTTATGGCGGTGTTCTGGCTGGGCTTATATGTATTCGTCAACCTAACCTCGATTCTGTGGTTGGGCTCGATTGCGGTGACCCAGGTCACCGGTATGGATTCAATGCTCGCGTTGGCATTGATCGGTGTGTTTGCGCTGTTATACCAGCTCTACGGCGGGCTGAAGGCCGTGGCACTGACTGACATTGTGCAGGTTTGTCTGCTGGTGCTGGGTGGGCTGCTAGTCGTAGGCCTGACCTTGGCCAAGATCGGTGCGGGGGCTGGCGTCGTAGCGGGCTTCCAGCAGCTCTGGGAGCAGCATCCCGAACATTTCCGCATGATCCTCTCCAAGGACAGCCCGTTTTACAAGGACCTGCCAGGACTGAGTGTGTTAATCGGCGGGCTATGGGTCATGAACATCAGCTACTGGGGCTTTAACCAGTACATCATCCAACGTGCGCTAGCTGCTAAGGATCTCGCCGAGGCACAAAAAGGCATGGTGTTCGCCGCGTTCTTGAAGCTGCTGATGCCGGTGGTGATCGTGGTGCCCGGCATCGCCGCAGTCGTGCTGGCACCGGGTCTGAGCAAGCCGGACCAGGCTTATCCGACGATGATGCAGTTACTGCCATCAGGCGTGTTGGGGCTGGTATTTGCGGCGTTGATCGCAGCGATCGTGGCCTCGCTGGCTTCCAAAATCAACTCGATCGCGACCATTTTTACCTTGGACTTCTACGCCAAGGCGCGGCCGCAGGCCGACCAGCAACATCTAGTACGAGTTGGACGGATCGTCGCATTTGTCGCGGTGATCGTCGGTATCGCGACTGCCCGGCCGCTGCTGGGTAGCTTCGATCAAGGATTCCAATACATTCAGGAGTTCACCGGCTTTTTCACCCCGGGCATTGTGGTGATTTTCATGCTCGGTCTGTTCTGGAAGCGCGCTAATCAAGCGGGTGCGCTAACCGCGGCGATCGGTTCGTTCGCGCTGTCGATTGTGTTCAAACTGGGTTGGCCCACGTTGCCGTTCATCGATCGGGTCGGGTTGGTATTCGTGTTGTCACTGCTGTTGGCCATCGGGGTCTCACTGGCGACACCGGCTGCACCGGGCCGCGATCTGATCCGGACAGACGACGTGGATTATGTAACGCACGTAAGTTTTAATATGGGTGCGTTGGGGGTGGTGGCGATCCTGGTTGCGCTCTACACATCCTTCTGGTAATCCGAAGGCAGTAAAGCGCAGGCATCATCCTCGCCGGTAGGGCGAGCCGGAGCCTGGCAGCCGTGTCTGTGCGCAAAGGTAAGAGGCTGGCCCTGTCAGCTGGGTGCCGTCCCAGCTTCTTCCATGAGCCACTGAGCGAACGACTGGATTGGGCCTTCACTCAAGCCTATCGGCCCGGGAAGGACAAGACAGAATGTCTTGGATACGCCATTGCTCTTCGGCCATGGCGCGACCAGCTGGCCTTGCGCCAGCTCGGTTTCAACATACAGCTGCGGTAGCAGGGCGACTCCAAGACCGGCTAGCGCGGCCTCAATCAGCATTGCGTGCAGATCGTAGCGCGCGCCAGCAGCCGGGTGGCTCAATAGAATTCCGGTCTCTTGCACATAGCGTTGCCAGGCATCGGGAGTCTGCCGCCGATGCAGGCGAGGCAGTCTATCCAATAGCGACGGCGTTTGGCCTGCTTCCAGTAGCGCTGGGTGGCAGACCGGAACCAGCACTTCGTGTAGTAGGCGATGCGTGTGCATCCCGGCCCAGGCCGGGTGTTCGAAATGGATGGCGGCATCGAAGCCGCTTCCGACCAGGACAAATGGTTCCACGCGTTCAGCCAGATGTACGGTGATATTGGGGTAGCGCGCCTGGAATCGCGGCAAACGGGGAATCAGCCATCTCATTGCGAACGTAGGGGTCACGGCGATATCGAGGCTGGCGCCGCTGTCGGTTTGTCCCATCAGATACTGGCTGTCGCGGTCCAGTCTATCGAGTGATTCTCGAACCTGGGTGGCATATCGCTGCCCATTCGGTAGCAGCCGGACGCGATTGCCGACTCGCTCAAATAGCGTGATGCCTAGAAAGGACTCTAGCCGTCCGATCTGACGGCTGATAGCGCCTTCGGTCAACGACAGTTCGTCAGCAGCTCGAGCAAAGCTGCCGTGGCGGGCGGCGGCTTCAAACGCCAGCAGTGCAGCGCTGCTGGGTAACCTGCGCCGGAACGGTTGTCTAGGGGAGGGGGGCGGCATGCGGGATCTTGATATTTAGTCAATGAAGGATGACGAATGGTCGATTTTCGCGCCTATTTTTCGCACATACCATGACGTAACTTCAATAAGGAAGGATCAAGGGTGATCAAATGCTCTACACCGTCGAATGCAGTTTTTCTGACCCTGCCACCGAAGCGGAGTGGAACGATTTTTATAGTGTGGAGAAATTGCCGGCACTCATTTCAGTGAATGGATTTATCACCTCGCAGCGCTTCAGGGCGTTGACTGCTGGGTGTCCACTCTATCTTGCAGTGCACTCTATAGGCGGACTCGACGTACTCCAAAGCGACGAGTATCGACAGAAAGGAGGCGGAAATTTCGCGTGCTGGCAACGACAGATAACCGATTGGCACAGGAACCTTTACCACGGGCTGGAGCGCGCTCCGGCGGTCGCCGCCGATCAATATCTGGTAATGACGGCGATCGGACCTGAGCCAGTCATTCGTATGGGGTTGACTGCGTACCAGCTAGATGCGGTCGCGCTGGAACGTTCCCCTGAACGCCGCTGGCTGGGTAAGTGGACCTTTCCCGAACCGCCCGTCATTGAGCATCTGCCCCGTGACGTGCAGGTTTATTTGCCGATAACGGCGCAACTCACCCGTGCTGCTAGCGTCGCATCGCAACTGTAGAGGTAGCGCCGACATGCCTAATGTCACGATCTTTATTCCTGTGAATGAAATGCCGTCGGACGAGGTGTTTGCAGAACTCACGGCGCAATGCACTCAACTGTGCACGGACATCCTTCTCGCCGCATTGGAAAACGTGCATATCATCTATGTTCCTGCGCTGCTAGGGCGAGGCCACTGGTTATTCGCAGACGTCCGTTACCGTCTTGTGTCGTTCCGCACAGAAGCCGTCATGCAGACGTTTATGAAAAGCCTGGATGAGGCTATCAGCAGCTGTACCGGGCATGTGGCACGCATCCGCTGCTTTGGCTATGCAGCCGAAAGCCTTTATGCACGCAACTGATCGGTGAGGCGAAAGGACGATGAATAAGCCACTATTGCCTTGCAGGAAAGCGGGAGCAGTTTCGATTACCGCGGTCAGTGACGGTTATCTGTCCGCGAGTCTGGATCTGCTTTCCAACATCGATCAGGTTGACACTCGCCAACTTCAGTACGAAGCGGGAGCGGGTGATCCTACGTCGATCCACATTAATTGCTACTTGGTCCGTCTGCATGGACGTACGATCCTGATTGATGCCGGAGCAGGTGGGTTCAGGCAGTGGGGCGGGCAATTGAAGGCGAATCTTGCCTTGATTGGGGTGCGGCCGTCCGAGATCGATTCAGTGATTCTGACCCATGCGCATCCGGATCACATTGGAGGGTTGATCGATGCCTCTGGAGAAACTACGTTTCCCAACGCCGAGTTGGTGATTCACCAGCAAGAGGTCGCGTTTTGGCAAGACGACAGTAATTTCAACCGGGCCAATGAACGTGCGCGCGGCAATTTTTTGTTCGCGCGGGAAATTTTTGGAAGATATCGGGCCAATATGCGTACATTCACGGGGAGCGATGTGCTGCCACAGATCAGTACGATTGCGCTTCCTGGGCATACGGCCGGACATACCGGCTATCGGGTGGAGTCAGAGGGGGAAACTGTATTGGTCTGGGGGGATATTGTGCATTTTCCCCAAATCCAGAGTGCGTACCCCAATATATCTATCGCATTTGACCAAGACCCGCTTCTCGCCGCGGATGCCCGAACCCGGCTTCTGGATGCCGCTAGCGCGGACCGCCTGCTGATCGCCGGAATGCACCTGGGCCAGCTTGGATTCGCGCGCATTGAGCGGGCTGGCAAAGGCTATAGGATCTGCTACGAAGAATTAGGACAGTCCGCACAGTAGGTGCTTGTTTCAAGTCACCGCCGTTGGCAAGTTTGCCTCGCAACCAGTCCATCCTGAGAAACGAACGTGCCTTTTCAGTGTCCTGGCTCGCGTAGCGAGGCCGGGCTAGGGCGTTTGGTAAGTTTGCGTTGGAGTGAGCGTCGATGCATGCCGAGCAGCCGGGCTGCGGCCGACACGTTGCCTCCGGTCTCGTGCAGTGCCTGCTGGATGTGTTCCCACTGTAGCCGGCTGAGCGGAGTCATCATTCCAGGCGTGTGCTCATCCTCGTCCGCCGTCTCAACGGGGTCTTCGTCGTCCTCGCCTAGTGCGCGCAAGATCGTGGCGATGTTGGCGGGTTTGGGTAGGTAATCGTCGGCGCCGAGCTTGATCGCCTCCACGGCGGTAGCGATGCTGGCATAGCCCGTGACCAGTAGGATGCGCATATCTGCACGGATCGCGCGCAATGGCTGGATCAATGCAAGCCCAGAGTCGTGTCCCAGCTTCAGATCAATCAGCGCGAAATCGGGGCGAGTCTCACGTGCGATGGTCAGCGCGGCATCGGCATCGCTGGCGACTACCGTATCGATCCCGCGCCGTGCCAGGCTGCGTTGCAGCGTGCGCAGGTACAGGTTGTCATCGTCGACCAGCAAGCCCTTGGATGGGTTCTCGTTCATACATTTACCTCCTAAACAGCGGCACATCGTGGCGCGCCTATTATTTGGGCAATGGCAAGCGGAAGCCTACCCGAGCGCCGTTGCCCTCTGCTGGCAGCATCCAGAGCTCACCGCGTAGCCGCTCAATTGTGGCGTGCGACAAAGCAAGACCGACGCCCATGCCGTCAGTCTTGCCACTATTGAACAATGTGCTGGGTAGCATCGCCTGGTGGGTATCAAAACCTGGGCCATAGTCGCGCACTTCTGCTTCCAGTTGCCCATCTTTGATATGCAGGCTCAAGTCGACCTGCGCACGACCTGTGCGCTCGCCAGCGTCGGCTGCGTTGTTGAGTAGTACCAGCAGCAGGTGGCCGACGCTGGGCTCGAGCATCAGCCGCATCGGCGCGTCGGCGTTGCGTTGCAACTGGATGGTGGGGCGTACCAGCCTCCATTGCTCAAGCACGTCTTGTACCGCCACCTCGTTGGCGAGGTTACCTTTGTCCGCTGGCGCGGCGAGCGCCAGTACGCGTTCGTGGCACTGCACCAGCAGTTCCCGCACGGTATTCAGGTCCTCCCGTAGTTCCGGTTGCTCGCACTGCTCGGCGATATCGTCCACCAGTAGGGTCATCGTCGCCAGCGGTGTGTTCAGCTCGTGCGCGACCGAGGCGGCGTGGGTGGCCAGGGCGACGATGCCTTCGTTGCGGGCAAAGCGTTCGCGCAACGTAGAAATTTCGCGCTCGCGCTCGCGCATTGCCAGCGCCAGCCGGGTCGAAAACACCAGCACCACCACGGTGGAGATCAGGAAGTTGGTCGCCATTCCCCATAGGTGTAGATCGGTCGAAACGAAACGGCCGTGTGGTAACGGCATCCCGAATAAGGCACTCACCGAATAGCCTGCCACGCAGGCGGCTGCGACCGCCTTCGTCCAGCCTGGTGGCAGCGCGAGTGCTGCCAGCGCGATCAGGATTACGAACAGTGACCCGAACGGGTTGGCGATGCCACCGCTCCAGCCGACCATCCAGGTCAGTACGGTGATGTCGACCAGGATGTGGCCCAAAGCAGTCGCCGGGGCGGCGACATTCGAGTACGAAACTCGGATCTGCGCGTACAGGTTGAACAGTGCCAGCGCCAGCACACCCGACCACAGCGGCAGCTGCGGCAGCTCTAGGCCCATCAGTAGCGTGCAGACCAGTATCGTCGCCGCTTGGCCGGCCGTGGCCAGCCAGCGCAGGCTACACAGGGTGCGGAGGAATGAAGCGTCGGAAGAATTCATGCCATCTCAATCGTAGAGGGCGAGCGCCACCGTCGCATGCGACGCAGCGTCGCAGGGGCGAGCCAGGGGAGCCTGCCTGAGAGCAAAATAAAAAGTCCAGAGGCGTGGTGGAGTGGCCGCGCGCCCGGAGGGCAGGGGCGCGACTATGCACTCAAGTCGCGTAGAGCGCCTTGATTTGACGCAATGGTGACCGACTGAGGGTGGACGGCAAGATGAGCGTCGGCGGGTGTGCACGCTAGAATACGTGTATGTACGATGCCGTCAGCCGCCCCACGCCACCCAATTCAGCTGCCCCCTGGGCTCGCCGCACGACTCAGCCAGTCAGAATTGGCAATGTCGTCGTTGGGGGGGGGCATCCTGTAGTAGTGCAGTCGATGACCAATACCGATACGGCTGACGTAGCGGCCAGCGTCAAACAGGTCGCCGAACTGTGGCGAGCTGGCTCAGAGATGGTTCGGCTGACCGTCAATAATGCCGATTCGGCCGCAGCGATTCCACGCATCGTTGAGAAACTGGCGATGATGGGCATTGAGGTGCCGCTGATTGGTGATTTTCACTACAACGGCCACCAACTCTTGACCGGCGAGCCGGCCTGCGCCGAGGCGCTGGCGAAGTATCGAATCAACCCCGGTAACGTCGGTTTTGGCAAGAAGAAGGACCTGCAGTTTGGTCAGCTGATCGAGTTTGCGATCCGCTACCGTAAACCGGTGCGGATCGGTGCCAACTGGGGGTCGCTGGACCAGGCATTGGCGGCGCAGTTAATGGACGAGAACTCCCGCCGAGACGATCCCTGGGATGCCGGCCGGGTACTGCGCGAGGCGCTGATTCGCTCGGCGGTGGACTCTGCTGAGCGTGCGGTCGAGCTGGGCCTGGCGCGTGATCGGATTGTACTATCGGCCAAGGTATCCGGTGTTCAAGAGCTGATTGCGGTGTATCGAGACATGTCGGCGCGCTGCGATTTTGCCCTGCACTTGGGTTTGACGGAGGCTGGCATCGGCAGCAAGGGTATCGTCGCCTCCAGTGCTGCCTTAGCGGTGCTGTTGCAGGAGGGAATCGGGGATACCATCCGCATCTCGCTGACCCCCGAGCCGGGCCAACCGCGTACGCAAGAAGTGATCGTTGCGCAGGAACTGTTGCAGACGACCGGCCAGCGCGCTTTCACCCCAATGGTGACCGCTTGTCCGGGCTGTGGCCGAACGACCTCTGAATTCTTCCAAGAGCTTGCCAAGGTGGTTCAGAACCACGTGCGTGAGAAAATGCCGGTATGGCGCGTGACTCACCCGGGTGCGGAGAACATGACGCTGGCGGTGATGGGCTGCGTGGTTAACGGCCCTGGCGAATCACGTCACGCCAATATTGGCATCTCACTGCCAGGCACTGGGGAAGCGCCCTCGGCGCCGGTATTTGTGGATGGTGAAAAGAAGGTGACCCTACGCGGCGAGAACATCGCCCAGGAGTTCGTTGCGCTGGTCGATGCCTATGTCGATGACCGGTATGCGCGCAACGCTGGCTGAGACGCCGGCGGGGTTTCGTCACTGGTTGCGCATGAACGCGTGGCGGCTGGGACTGTTGTTCATCGGAGTGCTGCTGCCGCTAGGCATCTTTGTGACGCTGGCCGGCGATGTGCATAAGCTCGAGGATTTCGTCTTTGACAAACCGCTGTTGATGGCGATGCACCATATGGCCTCACCCGGACTCGATATGCTCTCCGTCGGCCTGTCCAAGCTGGGTTTGCAGTACGGCGTGATGCCGCTCGACATGCTGATTGTGCTGGTGTTGCTGGCCCTTCGGCGCTGGCGTGAGGGGACTTTCGCCGGTTTAGGGTTTTTCGGATCGATGCTGTTGAACGTCGGTACCAAGCAGTTCTTTCAACGCCAACGTCCCGAGTTGTGGGAATCGATCTTTCCGGAGAGCTCTTATAGCTTTCCCAGTGGCCACGCCATGGGCTCGATGACACTGGCAGCCGTGGTTACAGCATTGGCTTGGCATACTCGTTGGCGCTGGCCGGTAACGTTACTGGCCGGTGCATTCGTGGTGCTGGTCGGCCTGTCGCGCATCTATCTCGGTGTGCACTATCCGTCCGACATCCTCGGCGGGTGGTCGGCCGCGCTGATCTGGGTGGTCGGACTGTACCTGCTGATGTTCCGTGGGATGCAGCGCCCGCGCTGGCGCAGGGGCTGACCCGGCTACGGCTTGCACGCATTGCAATTCATTGGGAATGCCTTGAGCTATTCGTACGAAGGCAAGCAATTAGCGGTCAAAAATGATGTGGGCGGCTGTGCGATGACCCGTGTGAACTATACTTACGCGGCCGTATCAGGTATGCCCTATTCGAGTTCGCTGGGTACCGCCACCACCAGTGGCCACGGGCAATCCAACGATCTGCCACTGACCACACTCAGTCCGCTCCTCCGACGCGAAACCATTCATAACGGTGACAATTACTTCGACCAGGTCCATGGCTTCGATGGTTTCGCCCGTCCGCTCTCGGTAGATCGCGTCTCTCCCTGGTATAGCGATATCGAGCTTACCGAATATGCCGACAATACGTCACTGTAGGTGCTCGGCCAGATCAGCAAATCGACCAATAGCAATGCCGGGCGGGTGGTGGAGAAAATCCATTACGACGACCGGGCGATGCCGGTGCAGAAGTGGTCGCTCGGCACGCTCCAGCAGACGCTCACTTACCAGAACGACGGCAACCTGGCGACGAGTACCGATGGCAATGGCAACACGACGACCTGGTCGTCGTGGAAGTGCGGCATAGCGCAATCCATTGCCTAGGCGGATGGCACTACGCAATCGGCCGAAGTGAGTGAACAGGGTTGGATCAGCTCAATCACCGACCAGAATGGCTACACCACCCATTACAGTTACGATGCGATGGGCTGCCTCACAGGCATCGCCTTTCCGGGCGATGACAGCGTGGCGTGGAACACCACGACGCAGACCTTAGAGTCCGTAGGCACGGATGAGTATGGCTTGGCCGGCGGGCATTGGCGGCAAACCGTCACAACCGGTAATCAGCAAAAGTTTACCTACTTCGATGCGCTTTGGCGTCCGATCGTCATACGTGAACATGACGCGGCCGACGAAGCCGGCACGCAGCGTTTCCAGCGCTTTGCCTATGATCACGCTGGAAGGACGACCTTCGATTCTTACCCAGGCACCAGCGATGCGCTAACGACTGGGAACTGGATCGAGTACGACGCCTTGGGCCGGGTCATCTCTGTCTCGCAGGACAGCGAGCTGGGGCTTTTGACCACACTGACCGAATATCTGGCCGGCAACCAGACCCGAGTGACTGATCCACGTGGGAACCAGACGGTAACCGGATCCCAGGTCTTTAATGAACCGGCCTACGATAAACCTGTATGGATCCTGCATAAAGTACCTGCTTCTACGTCTGATTATATCGGCGGCTGTACCGGCATGGTCGGCTCGATAATGTGATGATGGATCCACGGCAGGGCGCATCAATACGTGCCCTGGAGATGAGGAACCGGCCCCCACCACGCCAGCCCTTTCGGCAGAGGTTGTTTCGCAGTCGATGCCAACAACGATGGTGGCAGGGCAATCGTATCCCGGCTCGGTCACAATGAAGAACACGGGGCTGTCCACCTGGACGGCCTCCAATCTATTCAACCTGGGTTCGCAGAATCCAGCCGATAACACGACCTGGGCTCTCAACCGGGTGCCAGTGCCCGGCAGTATTGCCACTAACGATACAGTCACGTTTAACTTCACCAAGGTCGCTTCGCAGACTATGGGCACATACAACGTTCAATGGCGAGTGGTGCACGATGGCGTGGCCTGGTTTGGTTCGAGCACGAGCAACCAGGCGATTAACGTCATATCCGCCTCTCACGGAATTGAATCGGTCAGCAGACACCATTTCAGGGCGATGGTATCCAATGCTTCCTGTGTATGCCTGCCGAGGTTTGGCTTCTTCGGAAAATACTGTTGCAACAACCGGTGGGTGTTCTCGTTGGTGCCACGGTGCCAACCACTACTGGGGTCACAGAAATAATTGGCCATGTTGGTCTCCAACGATAAGCGCTTGTGTGCTGCCAGTTCGGAGCCCCGATCCCAGGTCAGTGATTTTCGCACTGCTTCAGGAAGTGTCTGACTTTGCCAAAGGGTCGTCTTGAGATATCAGGCCATCGCGCGATGCGTTGCCGATACGATTGATGTGCCGCTGCCTGCGGGTATCGACCAGCGGTTACTACGCCTGGAGCAAGCGGCTGCCCAGCGCCCGGCAGGTCGACAACGCGCGCCTGCTTGGGCGCATTCGATTCGCCAGCTGCATGAAGACAACCGGGGCAGGCCGGATGCAGGAAAAGCTTGCCGATGCAGGCGAGTCGGCTAGCCTGAATCGGATCGCTCGGCTGAGGGCTGCCGATGGTCTGCAGGGCTGGTCGCGGCCAAAGCGGTGTGGTCAGCGTGCTCAGCCGGCGTTGACGCCACCGGCCTCAAGACCGGCCAAGGCAAGCTCGACCTGTGCATCGTGCTGAATCTGTTCGACCACCGGATTGTGGGCTGGTCGATGCACCATCGGCAGGATCGACAAATGGTGGTCCGAGCCGTGCAGATGGCGGTCTGGCAGCGCCAGCAAAGCAGCCCGGTGATCCTGCACTCGGACAGGGGAAGTCAATTCCGTAGCGGCAACTACCAGAACTACCTGAAGGCAAATCGGCTGGCGTGTTCGACGAGTGCGGTAGGCCACTGCGGTGACAACGCGGCCTACGAGGGCTTCTTCGGGCTGCTCAAACGCGAGCGCGTCTAGCGGACGACCTATCTAACACCCGATGCAGCCAGGGCCGATGTGTTGGAATACATCGAGCGGCGCCACAACCCGAGTATGCGGCGAACGACCTCCAGGCACGATCTGAAGTTCTTCCCCCCCTTCACAACCGTCCGTAGTTTCGGGGAAGAACCCTATCAGCAGTGCCGCGTGCAACGGCACTACTGCGGGGTTTCACCAACGCGCGCCGATCAGCCTCGGTTCCGGTTCCAGCACCACCCCGAAGCGCTCACGCACCGAACCGGCGATGCGTCGCGCCAGCGCCAACAGCTCAGCGCCACTGGCATCGCCGTGGTTGACCAGCACCAGTGCATGTTCGGCCGAAACACCGGCGTCACGGTCGCGGTGGCCTTTCCAGCCGCACTGCTCGATCAGCCATGCGGCCGACAGCTTGGCAATGCCGGCCTGCTCGACTGGGAACACCGGGAGTGCCGGATGGGCATGGAGCAGGGCATCAACCTGTTCGCGCGGCAGTTGCGGGTTCTTGAAGAAGCTGCCGGCGTTGCCGAGCACATCGGGGTCCGGCAGCTTGCGTCGGCGGATGTTGATCACCGCCTGAGCGACGTCACCGGCTTCGGGGTGTTCCACGTGCATCGCGGCCAGTTCCTCGCGGATACCGGCATAGTCCAGCTTCAACTCGCATAGCAGCGGCAGCTTCAGTTCAAGCGCGACGATTAGCCAGCGCTCCGGCATGCGCTTGAATACGCTGTCTCGGTAGCCAAATGCGCAGTCTTGCGCATCGAGCCGAACAAACGTGGCAAGGCTGCGGTCCCACGCTTCCACCGCATGCACAAAATCGCCGACCTGCGCACCATAGGCGCCGATGTTCTGGATCGGGGCGGCGCCGGCGGTGCCAGGGATCAACGCGAGGTTCTCCAGCCCCGATAGCCCCTGTTGCAATGACCACATGACTAGCGTGTGCCAGGGCGTGCCGGCACCGGCGCGCAGGATTGCGTGGTCGGCGTGCTGGGCGAGTAGCTTGATCGTGCTGTCGGTGAAGCTCAGCACGCTGCCTTCCGGGTCGGCGGCCAGGAGCACGTTGCTACCGCTGCCGAGCACCAGCAGCGGAGCATCGGCAACTTGTGGCTGCGCCAGGGCCCCGGGTAGCGCACGCGGGTCGGCAATGTCCAGCAGTCGCGGAGCGGTAGCGGCAACGTGGAAGGTGTTGAGAGCCCGCAGTGGGGCGTGCTCTATCAGGGTCCAGCCCGGTGACGGGGTAGCCAAACTCATGGTGTGGGCATTGCGCTGTGGCGGGCAGCCTCAAGCTGGCCACGAATCGCCTCGACGCACTCGCCGACCAGGGCCGGCCCACGGAAGATGAAGCCGCTGTACAGCTGTACCAGGGCCGCACCGGCCCCGGTCTTGGTCGCTGCATCCGTACCTGAGGTGATCCCGCCCACGCCGATCAGCGGGATCGACCCGGGCAGGCGTGCACGCAGCTGCCGCAGCACGTTGGTGGCTGAATCCATCAGAGGCGCACCCGACAGTCCGCCGGCTTCACTGGCTCGCCGATGGGCTTGCACCGCCGGGCGTGCCACGGTGGTATTGGTGGCGATGACACCGTCCACCGTGAGGTCCGCCAGCACCTGTGCAGCCGCGTCGATGTCGCGTTCGCTGAGATCGGGAGCGACCTTGACCAGCATCGGTGCACGCCGACCGTGCCGCGCTGCGAGCGACTCCTGGGCTTGGCGCAGTTCGCCGATCAGGCGGCGTAGCGACTGTTCTTCTTGTAGTTCGCGTAACCCGGCAGTGTTAGGCGATGAAATGTTGACGGTGACGTAGTCGGCCAGCGGATACACCCGTTCCAGACAGTGCAGGTAGTCACGCGCTGCATCTTCGTTAGGGGTGTCCTTATTTTTGCCAATGTTGATGCCGAGCAGGCCGTGGCGACGGTGCGCACGCTCAACGTTGCGCACCAGCACGTCCACGCCGAGGTTGTTGAAGCCCATACGGTTGATAACGGCTTGGTGCTCGACCAATCGAAACATGCGCGGCTTGGGATTGCCCGGCTGTGGCCGCGGCGTCACCGTACCAATTTCGATGAAACCAAAGCCCAGCGCTAGCAACGCATCGATATGCTCGCCATTCTTGTCCAAACCCGCGGCCAAACCGACCGGGTTAGGAAACTGCAACCCGAAGGCCGACGTCGTCAGCGGCGCAGGACGCCGTGCAAACAGCGGCGAGGTGCCAGTGCGGTACGCCAGTTCCAGGCCTTGCAGACCCACGCCATGGGCGCGCTCGGCATCCAGGCCGAACAGGAAGGGACGGGCTAGGGAATACATAAACCAGACTATGCCAACAACGATAGGAGGATGGGGGAGGGCTGAGTGCTAATTCAGCGTGCCAGCGAACGCCCGGGTGCGATACTCGATCTCGACGTAGCCATCGTGCGCGTGCTGCTCGAACAACTCACGTAGCGCGGCCAGCATTGGGGCATGGTGTGGATGCCCGGCCAGCGGTGCGTACGAAGAGGACAGCAGCCGACCGCGCAATGCGTCAAAGTCCAGGCGTTGCACGTTGGGCAGCTGCACCGTCGCCAGCAGACCAGGACCGAACCAGCGGCGCATGGTTTCGTCGTCGGAATAGCGTTCGGCCACGTTGCTGTAATCGGTGCCGTAGTCGAGCAGCAACTGCTCGTATCCACGTAGGAACGGCGAGGCATCGAGCAGGCGCGAGTTCCAGTAGATCACCGCCAATCCGCCGGGCACCAGGATGCGTGCCCATTCGCGGCGCACTGCCTCAGGGTCAAACCAATGAAACGCTTGCGCGGCAGATACCAGTTCCACGCCGGCGTCGTTGAGTGTGGTTGCCTCAGCGCTGGCATCGATCGGATGAAACCGCGGATAGTCGGCCAACCACTGTTCAGCGGCCTCACGCATTGGCGCGTTGGGTTCAACCGCATACACCTCATGTCCGGCCTCAAGGAACATCCGCGAGGAGATTCCGGTGCCGGCACCGATGTCGGCGACACGGGCGGAGTGCGGTACATGTAGCTCACTATGGATCCATTCCAATAGTGACGTCGGATAGTCGGGGCGATAGCGCACGTAATTAGCGACACGATCGCTGAAGCGCTGACGAGAGGATAGATCGTTCATAACGTCACCGGTTGGCTTGGCCCAGCCACGCAAATCCCCCCAAGAATAGCACGAACATCGAAAAGCCGATTAGCCGAAACACCACTGACAACCAGCCCAAAACCAGTCCGCCAACCGCCAGTCCGTCGCCCTCCAGCTGCTGTGGGGCGCGCCGGATCTCAGCGCGAGCCATGTGGTCAGTGATAACCGCGCACAGGCTGCCAAGGAATGGCAGCAAGGTCCAGCCGGAGAATGCCAGCGACCAGGCTAACGATTGCCAAATCTACTGGTCTGACGGATTGCGTTCATTGGTCAAGCTGCTTGCGCTGGTATTGCGTAACGGCCATCAGGAAAATTTTCCAGGAGCGGTTTTTACAACTCAAACTTGATGCCCTGCGCCAGCGGCAGTGAGTCTGAATAATTGATGGTGTTGGTCTGTCTACGCATATAGACCTTCCATGCATCCGAGCCGGACTCGCGGCCACCGCCGGTGTCCTTCTCGCCGCCGAAAGCCCCGCCGATCTCGGCCCCCGAGGTGCCGATGTTGACATTGGCGATACCGCAGTCGCTGCCGACCGCAGACAAAAAGCGCTCGGCTGCCTTCAGATTCTGGGTGAAAATTGACGAGGAAAGCCCCTGCGGCACGCCATTTTGCAGATCAATCGCTTCCTCCAACGTCGCATACTTCAGCACGTACAGGATCGGGGCGAAGGTTTCGTGCTGGACGACCTCGTCACTATTGCTCAGACCACTGATGATTGCTGGCAGCACGAAGTTGCCGGGACGGTTCAGCGCGGTGCCGCCAGTCTCAAGCGTGCCACCGGCCGCCTTGGCACGTTCGATCGAGGTCAGGAATTGTTCCACCGCGTCGCGGCTATTGAGCGGACCCATCAAATTGGCCGGGTCGGTAGGGTCGCCGATCCGGGATTCGACCTGCTTGTAGGCCTTTACCAGGGTCGCCAGTACCGCGTCGTGGATTGATTCGTGCACGATCAGTCGGCGCGTGGTGGTGCAGCGCTGCCCGGCAGTCCCCACTGCGCCGAACACTATGCCGGGGATCGCCAGTTTCAGGTCAGCACTCTCGTCGAGGATGATCGCGTTGTTGCCCCCCAGCTCCAGTAAGCAGCGCCCAAGCCGGCGAGCGACCCTCTCGGCGACCACACGGCCGACCTGGGTCGAACCGGTGAAGCTGATCAGTGGCACACGCCGGTCTTCGACAAGGCGTTCGGACAAGGTGGTGCCGGCGTCGCTGATCAGGAAAAACAGGTCGGGAAAACCGCCTTCGGCCAGTGCCGTATTGCAGATCTTCAGCGTGGCGATGGCGGTCAGAGGAGTCTTGTTGGACGGCTTCCAGATGCACACATCGCCACAAATTGCGGCCAGAAATGCGTTCCAGCTCCATACCGCGACCGGGAAGTTGAAGGCTGAAATGATGCCGACCAGACCAAGCGGATGGTACTGCTCATACATGCGATGGCCCGGACGCTCGGAATGCATCGTGTAGCCATAAAGCATACGACTCTGGCCGACCGCGAAGTCGGCGATGTCGATCATTTCCTGGACTTCGCCGTCGCCCTCGGGCTTGCTCTTGCCCATTTCCAGCGCGACCAACGAACCGAGCGCGTCTTTGTGTCGACGTAGCGCCTGCCCGCACAGCCGGACCGCCTCGCCACGACGTGGCGCGGGAATGCTACGCCAGGTCTTGAATGCATCCTGCGCGCGCGCGATCACCTGTTCGTAGTCTTCGGCGGTTGTCGCCTGAACCTCGGCGATCACTGCATGGTTGGTCGGGTTGAGCGGCTTCAGCACGCCGCTGCCGACTGCATCAGACCAACGACCATTGCCCAGGTAAGTGCCTGGGTTGGAGGCGGCGAGGTCGAGTACCTTGAGCAGCTCTGCGGACATGGAGTCTCCTGGAGGACGAAGCGATGGGAGCGCCATCACGGGCGGCGCGGCACGGCACGGCACGGCGGAGCGAGGCACGATCAAGGACGGAATTCTAGCAGAGCGCTCCATACTGGCCCGGGCCGAAGCGGGGCGCGACTTGGCAAAAGCGGCGTTCATGCGACAATGCCGAAATTGGCCCCGTAGCTCAGCTGGATAGAGCGTCCCCCTCCTAAGGGGAAGGTCGCCCGTTCGAATCGGGCCGGGGTCACCACTTTTCAATAACTTACGCAATTACTGTCATTAGGGAATTGGCATATTTGCGCACGGTTTCGGACCGTTTGGTCACAGTGGTCACACCTCAGTACCGAAGCTTTTGGACTGCTCCATCATCTCCATCTGGCGTCAGCTGTGCGTAGTATTTTTCGGTGGTTGCATAGTCGGCATGGCCGGCGAGGATCTGCACGCGGCGCAGTGGCCCCCCTGCTATCACCATATGTGCGCAAAACGCGTGCCTGAGGCGGCGTAGGCTGCCTGTCGTGGTCAAGTTATGGTGGACACCTGGATAGGGGATTTCAGGTCGTGGCTTTCTCGTAGTCGGTTGGAGATCGGTAGCCGAGCGTGGAGTGCAGCCGGTGGGTGTTGTAGAAGCCGACGATGTCGTGAGTGATGTCGGCCATGGCTTCGTGGTGATTGGCGTAGCGGCGCTGCTAGACCCGCTCCATTTTCAGGTTCAGCAAGAATCGCTCCATGACGGCGTTGACGCTCCTCAGCAGTTGCCCTTGCGGCTCATGCTAGCGACCAGCTTGTGCTTGGCCAGCAGGTCGCGGTGGGCCTGGCTGGCGTACTGGCTGCCGCGGTCGCTATGCACGATCAGACCCGGCTTGGGCTGGCGCAGGGCGATGGCCATCTGCAAGGCAGTGCAGACCAACTCGGCAGGCATGTTGGGCGCCATCGCCCAGTCCACGACCTTGCGCGAGTACAGGTCCAGCACCGCGACCAGGTACAGCCATCCGCGCCCGGTGCGGATGTAGGTGATGTCGGCCACCCAGGCCTGGTCGGGGGCGTCCGGGTTGAAGCGTCGGTCCAGGAGATTGGCGGCCACCGGCAGATCATGCCGGCTCTCGATCGGTATCTACCGGCTCGGCCACAGTCGGTGTCATGGTCGCCGCTGGCCTGCTGGCACCCTTGCCCAACGCGCCCCGTCTCTTAACGTGCCGTTGCTTGCGCTTTCAATCGGCTGCGGCTCGCTGTTCTTCAACTATGCCAATCACGCCGGCTTCTGGATGATGAAGGAATCCTTCGGCATGACCATGGGCGAAGCCACCAAGGCCATATCGGTCGTACAATCGATCGTCGCAGTGACGAGCCTGATCGTGCTTTTGTTGTTCAATATGCTGCCGGCCTTGGGCTGAATGCCCAAGGTTATGAATGCCCAAGGTTATGAATGCCCAAGGTTATGAATGCCCTAATCGGCAAGCGACACGGTGTTCATGTTGATAGGCGTGGCTGTGTTCGACCACGTCTCAGGTCATGACCCGAAACCACGGTTGAGTTTAGCCCTAGCGAAATATGCCGGCACACTGCGCAGGATATGAGTGGCGTGTCAGGGCTCCCGCACGTGGCATCGCGGCGTTTTCAATGGCGTACGCTCGTCTGTTTTCAGACTCGGAGCACGCTGCGCACGACGCATCCTGTTTTAACATTGTCCTTGCGCTGGGAGAGCAACGGTGTGCATGGCCTGCAACGGGGTAGGGTGAAGACGCTGACAAGCGGTCGAAGACGCCGACTCACAGCCCCAGCCGCTTTCCGGCCGCTTCGGCTGCGATGCGTGCCTCACGGTCCATCCCTTGCCGTGCTTGTCGTATTTTCAACGTGCGTTCCGGTCCCGCTTCGCTCGGGGTTCCGTTCTGGAACGGAGGGTGTGGTGAATATTCGATGTTCAGAGCCACGTTTCTGGCGGCCTCTTCTCCGGCCAACGCAGAGGCGAGGGTGAGGCCAAGGTCGATTCCTGCGGTAACCCCGCCACCGGTCATGCGGTTACGGTCGGTGACGACTCTTTCATCGACATGACGGGCACCCATCAATGGCAGCAGATCGGCCACCGCCCAGTGCGCAGTCGCGTTATAGCCCTTTAACAGACCCGCCGCAGCCAATACCAGGCCTCCGGTACACACACTGGTGACCCAACGGGCACGATTGCCGCGGCTGGAAACGAAGGCGAGGACCTGCGGGTCGTTCATGCAATTCACGGTGCCGAGAATGCCGCCAGGAATCATCAGGACATCCAGGTCTAGTGGACATTCGGAAAAAGTATGCGTTGGGGTCACCGGAAACAGATCCGTGGCGCATGGCTGGCGGTCCTTCCAGACCAGGTGGACATTGCATCTGAGAATACGAAAAATGGTCATCGGGCCAGCCAGATCCAGCATGACCATCCTGGGATAGACCAGAAAGCCGATCTTGGGCGCATCGGTAGGGACCTGCTCCATGTGCTGCACATGATGGGTAAGATCGTCGTCGGCACGCGAGGCCGCCGCAACTCCAGCGGGAAAGGTCGCCGCCAGCAGCATGAGTCTTCTGCGCATTTCGTCCATTTTTCACCTTCTGGATACGGGTGCGAAACCAGTCCGTCGATATTCCATGCTCGGCTAAGGCTGACATGAATGACTGAGCGGTTTGTCTGAATTGTCAGGCCATGCCCATCCTGATCGCTTCAGCTGACGATTGCAAAAGCCGGGAAGGTGTCCCTGAGCTATTCCTGTGCCAACTGCCGGTGCCCAGACGCAGGCTGCTCCTCCAGGAACCTTGGAAAATTAAACTTCATTACTTACAGCTCAGGCATCTTTCGCTTGAGGGAAGGATATTCCACTCAAAGCTTGACAGGATCACCTTTCTTCCAATATTCCAAGGGAAAGATGATGTGCGTTTATTTTGTTTGGGTTTTTTAAAAATCAGTGGAGATGCGAGTGCTTTAATGATGGGGAGATCGGTTAAAAGATTCCATTGAATGACGATTTCGCCGCGATTTCTCGTGAACCTTGCGCTAGCGTGCATCCATTAGTAGCTGACGGTAACGGTAATCGTGTCAGCGTAAGTGCCCGATGGTCGATTATCCTGCGAGGCGTTCACATTGGCTGTATAAGCGATGCTCTGGGCCAGCCCTGTGCCAGTGTTAGTGAGGTCGGTGGCGCTGTTCCATGTTGTGCCGTCGGCCTGGTAGATCTGATATTGCAAGGTGTAACCGGAATTGTTGCTGCCGCTGCCGGTCATCACGCGCCATTCACTGGTTTCGGCGTTACTGGATAGATTGACTGCATAGGCGCTTTGCAGTGTGCAGCGGACCTGCAACTGGCCGCTAACAGCGCTGAAAGAGGAGGGAAGCGCGGCACTGCCGAAGTCCACATCAGGCGCATCGACAACTACGCAAATGTCGCTGACAATCAACGTGACCGGAACCTGGTTGCTGGTTGTACCGCTGCTGGTGCTCAGACATGCAATTACGCCAATCCAGCAGATCGAGTAGTCCCATGTCAGCGTCAACGTATCGGTGTAGGTACCGGCGGGAACATTGCTTCCGGTGCCGGTTGACAGGTACAGGGGGATCGTATCGGAACTGCTGTTGAACAGACCAAGCAGACCTAACAATGAAGTAATCGTCCACGTATACGATCCGCCGATGTTGAGGCTATTGCTGTAGCTGCTGTCCAGATACACGGTGTAAGGAATGTAATTGCCCTGGCCGAGCAGACGTGGCTGTGTGCCCGCAGCATTGGCGGAGGAGGTCAGGGTCAGTTTGATGTAATTGGTGGTGATCAACGACAGTGCTGAGCCGGTACAGGAAAAGCCGGCTGAGGCGGTCGTGGACTGACTGCTTTGATAAAGGCTGATCGAGTCAACCGTGCCAAAGTCGGCAGAGCCGGCGGTGGTCGAACAATCGGCATGAGCCACGCCGGCGACGAACAGCAGCGAGATGCCTGCGGCAGGCAAGCGGCACTGGATCATAAGGGATTCTCCTCATCGCACGGCAGTGGTCCAATCTTCTGGATACCGCGCTGATCTTCACGCAGGGTAAAGTGCACGCTGCAACGTCGTTGGTCATCGATCTGAATATCGATGTGGTTGTCACTGCCAATATTTTCGAAATACACCAGGTTGTCATAGCCGGTTAGGCTGATTTGCCCTGTTTCACGGTGGCGCGCTTCTCGTCCGGCCGGGAGAGGGTGCCCATCACCAGGCATTATCTGCACTGCGGCCGCGCGCATCTGTGCCACATTGAAGCGCAGCAAGGCGCCGTTTCCTTCACGCACGGCAAGCCGATCCTCGACACGGTCGGCCTGGACATCGACGGGGAGTTGCAGTGTGTCGATCGAATACTTGGCTGGATAATAGGAGGCCACAGAGGGCACCAGGAGATGGCCGTTACGATTGGTGCGCCCGATCAGCCGATTTTCGTAACGCACCGGTACATCGGCATAACCACCGGTGCTGACCAGAACGAAGGCGTCGGTTATCCGGTTGCTGGCAAACAGCGCACCGTCCATCAGCACCAGAGAGCCGCTGATATCGCCCCAGTAGGTGCGATCGTCATTTCCGCCATAGGTTCCCCCCTGCACGCGAAGCGTATCGTTGAGCCAGGTCAGACTGGCTTGATGATATCTATCGTTGTCCGACTGGGATAAGTTCCAACCCCAGCCACCTTCGCTCGGTGCGCTGCGACTCCAGCTTACCTGGCTATTTTGCCCGCCGGCTGCACTGCGCCGATATGAAAGACCGACATTGCCCTGCCGAGCCTGCAACGGAATCAGCAGTTGTAGGTAGCCACTGGTGCCACCTTCATCGATATCGCGTGCCAACGACAGATAAATACTGGCATTGCCAAACAGGGGGCGACTGAAGGACAAACTGAGTAAGCGCGTGCGCTGATTGTCCGCCGTGGTGATCGCGTAATAGCCCAGCGAGGGGCTACCTTTGCCGGGACCGAAGGGGCTGAAGCTGAGTGTCGCCTGGCTAGCCTTGCGTGATTGCGCGGCGACACTAACTAATTCGCTCAGATCGACAAAGCCAGGATCACGCTGGCTGTGTTGAAGATCGATGCTGAACAACGAGGAGCGGTAGCTGTAGCCACCGACATACCGCCATCCCGCTCGATGCTGGTAGTGACTGTGACTGGCAGCGACGCTCAGGGTGCCATATCGGCCGACCGCGGTATCGCTGCCAATTCCGGCCAGCCACAGTTCCCTCGCTGCTTCGACATGTCCGGATAGCGTCAACCATGAGGTAAGGCCACGGCGATAAAGAGCACTGAATGCCGCTTCGCCGTAGTCAGCACTTTCCACGCCGTAGCGACGACGCAGCGCTCCGATGCTGAGGTCGAAATCGCTCAGCCCGGGCGACAACAGGGCGTTGGCGACGTAGAAGGGCACGGTCGTGGACACCTGCCGGCCGAGGGCGTCAGTGGTTACGACGGTGGCTTGACCCGCGCCATTAAGCAGAGGCACATTGGCGATTGTGTATGGGCCGGATTGCAGTTGGCCGCTGTTGGCTTTGTAGCCATTGACAAAAAGCTCAACTGTTGATGGGACCTCGCTGCTACCGTTGATGGTCAGCGTGGGATAGGTAATCAGGTCGGGACGTACTGAGAAATTACGACTGATACGCAGGCCTCCCATGCGTACCGAATGGCTCCACGTCAGCGAATCACTGATCAGGTCGCCGATCTGATAGGCGATCATCCGATCTTCGTCGTTCCAACGCCACTGTGTGTCATAGCGCAGATAGCCGGATCGTAGCGAGGATCCGTCGTCGCCAAATGTACGACGGTAGGTGCCGGTGTTGGACAACACGCCGGCGCTACCAAACAAGCGCTGCTCGGTCCAGATCGCGACGCTATCGGCGGCTTCTTTCGGTGAGCTCAGATAGACATCGTAATTAAATAATGCTCCGGCACTGCCTTGTGCTGGCAGGCGAGGCAGAAACGGCGCGCCGCCGATGGTCTGCTTGGGCAGCCAGTCCGGTGGTACACGCAGATGTAATTGCTGGGACAGGGCGTTGTACTCGACCTCGATCCCGGCAAGGCTGTCCAATGCAATCAGCGCATCACCGTCGGTCGGTATGGGGAGTTGGGTGGCGCGTAGATCGTCGCGTTGGATCAGGAAGTGACCCTCTTTTTGGATGATCGGCACCGGCTGCTTACCGGGGGTGCCGTTGATGACCAGAAGCAGATAAAGCAGCGATTGCGTCGGCTCCTTACTGACTCCCAAATCGGCACTGCTGCGCGCCGGTGCCGGCAGTATCCCAGCCAGAGTCTCGGCCGCCGGTGCTGCGTCGCTAACGGCCAGGCCACAGCCGAGCGACAATCCATGCAACCATCGACGCCTGCTGCCGACTACGATCCGGCAGCGCATCACTGATGCGCAATAGTGCTGGGAGCGGCATTGTCGGCCAGCTTGGCGTGTAGCGGCCAACGTTCGTCAACCTGCAGTTCTTTAAGTGGCCAGCGCATTTCCCTTCCCGGCAGCACGTAACCAAGCAACCCTTCGGCTAGCGTCTTGTTCACTCCTTCACTTACTTGCCATCGGACCTGAGACAGTCGGGCGTGCACTGGGCCGCGGTTGCGTACCAGCAAGTAGCGTTGTTCACCTTCGTTGACAATACGCCAGTCCAATATCGGTGTTGCGGCGCTGGTGGTGCGGCTGCGTCGCGGGTCAGGCTTGGTCCATATTCCCGGGCCATCGAGAAACAACGGCAGCGAATAGCGCATTTGGAAGGTGAGCCCCACGGTGTCGGACTTGGATGCATTGCCCTGGGCGGGTGGAATGTCATCGACGACGACGCGGAAGGCCTGCTCCTGCCCGTTGGCGATCGGACTCAACCGCATCAGGCGTATCAGCTGGCGCTGGCCAGGTGGCACTTTGGCGACCTGCGGGCTGGCGATAACCTGTTGTTGTGGCGAATAGCTGTCCCGAAAGGCGCTCTGATCCCAAGCAAAAACGCGCACTTGAATGAATGCCTCGCGCTGCCCCCGATTTTCGATCCACAGCGCTGAACCGTTACGATCGGACTCGATCACTTGCTGGATAGGCCACAACAACAGTGTCGTGCCCTGCGCGTGTAACCGGGGAGACAACGCCAACCCCGCATAAGCCAACAGCAGCAAGCTGCAGAAACGAAAACGAGTAGATGAGATGAGCATTAGACCTGTCTGCATTCAATAGCTAAGCGTGACCACAACGGTGTCGGTGTAGATGCCGGCGGATGGCAGGCTATCCACCGCATTTAGACGGGCGTAAACGGTGTAACGGGTGGTGGTTTCAGGGAAGCTGGCGACGGTCTTTGCTAAACCATCGGCACTGCTGCCCCATACTTGCGAGCGTGCCGCATCCTGATAGAGCTGATAGGCCAGTGACTCGTTATCCAGCGCGAGATAGCGCTGGCTACTAGACCCGCCATTGAGTCCGTAATCGATCGAGATCGTTACGCTCATGCCAGGAGTGCAGGTCAGCACAATCGAACCAGCTGATTCGCTGCTGCTGACATCAATCACACTCCCAGGCGCCGATAACGTGCCGAAATCGATATTACCTAGATCAGTGACGGTGCTACTGCCGCCACTGCCGAAGACACACCCATCTTCGACGGTGGCGCTCACTTGGAACGTATCAGTGACGGTATCCGCGTGGCTGGGTGTCGCAGCGGTAGCCAGCCACCACAGTATTATTGCCGAAGTGGTTGTTTGGGATCGACGCGTCATCGCGCTCACCAGGCGATGGTGACATTGACGGTGTCGGAGTAGACATCGGCTGCGGGTGTGTCCTGTGCAGGAACCCGGCCATAGACGGTATGCCACTGCTCATTGCCGTCGCCCGTTGCGGAAACTCCGATCGCATCATCCCAGATGGTGCTGTAGGCACTGCTGGTGTAGAGGTTGTAATTGATCTTTCCGCCGGCGCTGGCTCCACTCATCTGCCGGTTGCTGGTATCGCCGCTGTCACCGCCTCCGAGCAGAATCGTGTAACTCTGCCCACTGACGCAGGTCACGCCGATCGAGCCTGCTTGCTCACTGCTGTTGATGAAGATTGTGCTGGCCAATGACGCGTACTCACCGAAATCCATGGTGCCGAAATGAAGGCCGGTACTGGTCGCTTCGATGCTGGCCTGGCAGGCGTCGGCGACGGTCGCGGTCAGGTTGATCGATGCTGTCTGTGCGTTGCTCAAGGTTGCCTGCCCGCTGAGCGTCAACAACACCCACAGGCGCAGGGGGCACCTGTGGGAATGGCGGCTGCGCCAGACTGACACGCCAGTTACCACGCTAGCGTTGCGACCACCGTGTCGTTGTAGCTGCCTGCCGCGGGGGCGGTCGTGGTCTGATCAGCGGGCAAGACCCGACCATAGAGAGGTAGTTCAACCGCCGAGCCGTTAGCGGTGATGCTGATCGCACCGTCGATGGCTACTTCAGTGCTGCGTGCTGCATCCGAGTACAACCGATAGGCAATGGTGTCGGTGCCGGTACCGGCTAGATAACGCAAGCTGCTACTCTCGTTGAGGCCGCCATCGATGGTTAATGTCGGGCTGAGGCCATTGCTGCAAGTGAGAGTTATGACATTGGTGCCATCGCTGCCGGCAACCGTACCATCGATCACCGAGGTCAGGTCAGCGTAGGTGCCAAAGTCCAGAGTGCCCCATTCGTTGGTTGAACCGCTGATACTGCCGTTGCCGACCGTGCATCCGTCACCGATGGTCAAAGTAACGCCGATATCACCCGTCAGGGTGCCGTCGGCGAGCGCCGGGCCAGCTGTCAGTAGTAGGCTGGTGAAGACAGCGCCGCTGACGAGCAAGGGAGGGCTAAAAAAATGCTTAAGTCCGTTCATATTAAAGTCCAAATCAGTTTGGGAGAGTAGAGAAGCAGCTGCCGCCATCGACTTCGGCGCAAGCACATAGGAAAGCAGGGGCTGTCGTTATCGCGTGATAGCGTTTCAAGCCCATTGCCCGCAACCAGCGGCAGTTTGTGTGCGATGGCTCGGCGGTTGATTTACCCAGTCTTCCGCATTGGCCGCGAAATGCTGCGTGTCGGCTGGTCCGATCAGCACATGAAATGCCGGCTGGGCGTTGTCATCCAGGTGGCCGGTGGCGCGGGGTCTAAGCGGCCACGCTGTATTTTACCAATCAGGTTTTGAGGCCACCAGTGGGGGAGGGGGCGCGGCAAATCGCTGCCAAAAGATGGAGCTGGCCTCAGATTCCAAGTGCGGCATCCGCCTGTGCGGGTGCTCCGTTCTTCAACTAATCAGCACGAACAAAAATTAAGGATATATATTTGAAAATATGTAATTAGATCGGAAAGGTGGATTTGGCATTTTGATTACATATCATCTTTGGGTTGCAGGTCATATTCATTAATATCGAGACCCCTTTGTTGCATATAATTTAAGAATTTCTATAAAATATTTTTCGACATGGATTTATGTGCAAGTTCGATGCATTGCTCGGTGAATTTGATCTGGATGACGGCGAGCCTGATTCGGATCAACTAAAACGCAAATATTTTACGCAGATCATCGTTAGTAAATGTTCGAGCGATTGGGGTTGGGCAGTTTCATCATCGATTTCACACTAAGCTGTCGGGACATCGCTAGCCGCGTTTCAGTAGTAGCTGCACGTGCGTCTGGTAACCTGCTACAATGGAGTGGAAGCCGACTGCATGCTGTGTCTTATGGGAAGAATTTATATTGTTTTCCGACCAGGCTTTCACATAGTTTATATGAGATTTCGAGTGAATGCGGAATTATTCCCAAATAATGGACATGTAAAGCGCCATGCCTTGGGCTGAGGCCCATGGATTGCCAGAAGGCGTTTGCGGGTTGGGTTCGGTCTGTTTCCAGCTCTACCTGTGTGGCGCCGTGTAGGCGTCCCCAATGCAGCAGTGCATGCCAAAGCGCTTTCCCAAAGCGACGTTGCTGATGTTCATCGCGAATGTAAAATTCTGCAATATTCAAGGTGATTCCCTGGTCCCCACTCAACCAGACATTGGCAAGCCCAACAGGATGGTATTGAAACCGCAACAAAAACAGTCCCCGGTTGCCTTCATCTAGGCGGCGGTACAATAGATGAGCACTCTCGTGGGCGATCTGTTCGTTGTTGAAACCGCGGAAAGATGCTGGCCAGTGCCCTTAAACATTCTGCGTAAAGCGCGACAAACTCGCTCCAGCGATCCGTTTCAGAGGTGAGTCATTCCAATTCCAAATATGCTTCTGTCTGGTGGTACATGTTTAATAGGGCTGCATAATTCTTTCAATGAATGCCGTCGAAGCGGGGCCGTTGTTCGCCGTTCCAATCCCGCAGCAGCTCGATCCCACTGCTCGCCACCGATGGAATGATGGTGTCTAAAAATGATGCTGTCTAAACAGGCTGTGCGGCTTCATCACGAGCTCACCACTTAACTAGAGTGCGGACAGGCTCAGCGCGCTGTGCGCGCTCGCGCAACCTGCCATAGTACATGGTTTCTAATGTAATTAAATGTGGGTGGGTTAAAACTGCAAGTCACTGAATAAATGTGGTTTTTCCTCGCAACGAGAGCGCCGGCGATCGACGTTACAAGTCAGTACTTGACAGCTCCATAACAAGTGATGTCTTGTTGCATCCATGCTGAGTGCCGCCCACATTGTTCTTGACGACCGCGCCGCGACAATTGGCGTGGCCGGGACCATTATTACCGGCACCATTATCACCGGCACCATTACTCTGGTGCGGTCCGTCGTCTTCGCGTAGCTTCCGAAAACCACGGCCCCGCACCCGAACAGGTTGCGGGGGACTCCCACAGCCTGAAGCGGACGGGGCCTCCCCAACGAGGTCTGTCGATGTCATCGCCTGTTGTCCCGCTGCACTCCGAACCCGCCGCGCCGCATGTCGTCGTTCATAAGTTCGGCGGCACCTCCGTCGCCGATGCTGAGCGCTACCGACACGTGGCTCAGCTGCTGCTGGCGCGTCCCGAACAGACTCAGGTCACTGTGGTCTCGGCGATGAAGGGGGTCACCGACGCGTTGATTGAACTGGCCGAGCTGGCCGGCGACGCCCGCCCGGAGTGGCGTGAGCGCTGGCACGAACTTCGTGCCCGTCATCGCGGTGCGGCGGTGGCGTTGCTCGGTGAGAATGCCGGGCCGCTACTGGAATGGTTCGAGGCAAGGTTTGAAAAACTTGCCGAGATTCTGGCGGCGCTGGCGGTGATTGGGGAATTGCCGAGAGAGGTGCTCGACCGGGTGCAGGGGCTGGGTGAGGTTTATTCCGCGCAGCTGCTCGGCCGGCACATGCAGGCGCTGGGTGAGGATTGCGCGGTACTGGATGCGCGAGAGGTGCTGGTGGTCAACTGCGGCGAGCTGGGCGTGGACGTGGACTGGGCGGTCAGCGCGCAGCGCCTCGCCGAATGGCGCCAATGCAACCCGCAGCGGCGTGTGGTCGCCACCGGCTTCGTCGCGCGTGATCGCAACAATCGCGTCACCACGCTTGGCCGCAACGGCAGTGACTATTCGGGTGCGATCTTCGCTGCGCTGTTCGAGGCTGAAGAACTGCATATCTGGACTGACGTAGACGGCGTGCTGTCGGCCGACCCGCGAGTAGTACCCGAGGCGGTGCAGCTGGAAACGCTCAGCTACGACGAGGCCTGCGAGCTAGCCTATTTTGGCGCCAAGGTGGTGCATCCGCAGACGATGTCCCCGGCAATCGAGCGCGGCCTGCCCATCATCATCCGTAACACGTTTCAGCCGGCTCACCCCGGCACCCGCATCACCGCGCACAGCGTGCCCAGTGGACCGATCAAGGGCCTTACCCTGAGCCCGGGTCTGGCGGTGCTGAACCTGGAGGGCACCGGTCTGATCGGTGTGCCCGGCACCGCCGAGCGGGTGTTTGCCTCGCTGCGTAACGCACACGTGTCGGTGGTAATGATCTCGCAGGGCTCCTCGGAGCACTCGATCTGCTGTGTGGTTAAAGAAGCCGAGTCGGCACGCGCGCAGGATGCGCTGCTGCACGCGTTTGCCCACGAATTGGCGGTGGGGCAGGTGCAGCGGGTGCAACTGACCACCGGGATCAGCGTGCTGGCGGCCGTTGGTGATGGCATGACCGGGCAGCCCGGCGTGGCCGCGCGCCTGTTCGAATCGCTCGGGCGGGCCCAGGTCAATATTCTGGCCATCGCTCAAGGTTCGTCTGAGCGTAATATTTCGGTGGCGATCGACAGCGCGCATGCGACCAAGGCGCTGCGTGCCGCGCATGCCGGTTTCTGGTTGTCGCCGCAGACCTTTTCGGTCGGGGTGATCGGGCCGGGCAACGTCGGTGCTGCGCTGCTGGATCAGCTGCGCGCCGCGCAGCCGCAGCTGTTGGCCAAGGCCAATCTTGACTTGCGTCTGCGCGCGATCGCCTCGCGCGGCCGCATGCTGCTGGACGAGCGCGGCCTGGCAGGGGATTGGCGCGAGGCGCTAGCCGCCAGTAATACCGCTGGCGACCTGGACCGTTTCACCGCCCACCTGCAGTCGGCGCACCTGCCACACGCGATCATCATTGACTGTAGCGGCAGTGCCGAGGTCGCTGACCGTTACGCCGATTGGCTGGCGGCTGGTATCCATGTGGTGACTCCGAACAAGCAGGCCGGCTCGGGTCCACTACAACGCTTTTTGGCGATCCGCGAGGCCGCCGCGACCAGTGGTGCGCGCTTCCGCTACGAAGCCACGGTTGGCGCCGGGCTGCCGGTCATCACCACCCTGCGCGACCTGGTCGATACCGGCGACACCGTGACCTCGATCGAAGGTATCTTTTCGGGCACGCTGGCATGGCTGTTTAACCAGTACGACGGCAGCATGCCGTTCTCGGCACTGGTGGCGCGTGCTCGCGCGATGGGCTACACCGAGCCGGACCCGCGTGATGACCTGTCGGGGATCGACGTGGCGCGTAAATTGGTAATCCTGGCCCGTGAGGCTGGACGAGAGATCAGTATGGAAGCGGTGCGGGTAGAGAATCTGGTGCCGGAGACGTTGCGTGATCTGCCCGTTGAAGAGTTCATGACCAGATTGAGCGAGGTCGATGCGCTGTTTGCTCAGCGCCTGGCCGATGCGCGCGCGCGCGGCAATGTGCTGCGCTACGTGGCGCAGCTACCGCCGGAAACAGAAGCCTCGCCAAGGGGCACCGGCGATGTTGTGGGTGGCGCCGCGCATCCCTCCGTGCCAAGCGTTGGTCTGGTCGAATTGCCTGCTCACCACGGATTTGCCAATCTGCGGCTGACCGACAACGTGGTGCAGTTCACCACCGGTCGTTACAGCGAAAACCCGCTGGTGGTGCAAGGGCCGGGCGCAGGTCCGGAGGTGACCGCCGCCGGCGTGTTCGCTGATGTGCTGCGGGTTGCCGCGGGCGAGGGGGCACGACTGTGAGTCATGTCGATACAGCGATGGTGCGAGGCACTGAGCGTCGCGGACTGCGCCAGGCGCGGGCGTTCGCGCCAGCTTCGGTGGCTAACGTGGCGGTCGGCTTCGATCTGCTGGGCTACGCCGTCGCAGGCGTGGGAGACCAGGTGACGGTACGTCGGATTGATACCCCGGAGGTCCGCATCGCCGCAATCCGTGGCAGCACGGAGGCGCTACCGCTGGAGGCGGCCCGTAACACCGCTGGGGCGGCACTGATGTCGTTACGTGATTCGCTAGGCCTGCCGTTCGGCTTTGAGGTCGAGATCGACAAGGGTATCCCGTTGAGTTCCGGTATGGGCGGTTCGGCAGCTTCGTGCGTAGCCGCGCTGGTGGCGGCCAATGCGTTGCTCGATACGCCGTTGGAACGCACGCAGTTATATCTGTATTCGCTGGAAGGGGAGGCGGTCGCCAGTGGTAGTCGGCATGGCGACAACCTGGGGCCGATGTTCTTGGGCGGGCTGGTGCTGTCCACGCTGGAACGGCTGGTGCCGGTCGCTGTGCCTACTGCCTGGCACAGCCTGCTGGTGCATCCAGATGCGGTGCTTGAGACGCGGCGCGCACGCGCCGCGCTGGCTGGCGACTACGCGCTCAGCGAGTTCGTCGCACAAAGCAGCCACCTGGCGCTGGTGCTGGCCGGTTGCCATGCCGGTGACGCCGAGCTGGTGCGTGCCGGTCTACGCGACGTATTGATTGAGCCTCGCCGCGCCCCGCTGATCGGTGGCTTCGATGCGGCCAAGCAGGCGGCGCTAGGGGCCGGAGCGATGGGTGCCAGCATCTCCGGTGCGGGCCCTAGTGTGTTCGCCTGGTTCGAGACCCATGACGCGGCCGAGGCGGCTGCACCAGCAGTACAGGCCGCCTTCGCCAGTGCTGGCTTCGCCAGCCAGGCTTGGGTGACGCCGTTAAACAGTCCGGGCGCCTACCTACTGTAGCCACAGCTTCGCATCTATTGAAGCGATTGCAGTCCCATCTGCCTTCCCGGGAAAGCATCGCCAGAAATGAATCCTTACCTACAACAGTCTTACCTGTGAACTTTTTGATGGGATCTCGATGAACTTCATCTCCACCCGCAACACCGCGCCCGCCGCCACGCTCAGTCAGGCGATTGCCGCCGGACTGGCGCCGGATGGTGGGCTGTATGTGCCGGCGCAGCTGCCGCCGGCACGGACTTTGGCGGCGGGCGCCAGTCTGGCGCAGACGGCTGCCGAACTGCTGGCGCCGTTCTTCGCCGGTGACAAACTTGAATCTGAACTGGGCGAAATCTGTAATCAAGCGTTCGATTTCGTTGCGCCGCTTGAGCCGCTCGCGACTCCTGGGGATTACAGTCTGGAGCTATTTCATGGCCCGACCGCGGCATTCAAAGACTTTGGCGCACGCTTCCTTGCTGCCAGCCTGACCCGGTTGCGCCGCGCCGAAGACCGGCCACTTACGATCCTGGTCGCCACCTCGGGTGACACCGGGGCAGCAGTCGCTGCGGCATTTCATCGACAGCCCGGGCTGCGCGTGGTGGTGTTGTATCCGGATGGACGAGTATCGCCGCGCCAAGCGCACCAGCTCGGTTGTTTCGGCGACAACATTACCGCGCTGCGGGTAGCCGGTTCGTTCGACGATTGCCAGGCGTTGGTCAAACAGGCGCTGGGCGATGCTGAGCTGCAGGCGCAGCTGCCGATGAGTTCGGCCAATAGCATCAGCCTGGGCCGGCTACTGCCGCAGATGAGCTACTACGCGCACGCGGCGTTGAGCCATCATGCGCACCATGATGCGCCGTTGAACCTGGTGGTACCCACCGGAAATCTTGGCAATGCGTTGGCGGCGGTGCTGGCCCGGGCGCTGGGCGTGCCGCTGGGCCGGATCGTGCTTGCGACCAACGCCAATCGGGTGCTGCCGGACTACTTTGCCGGAGGCGCCTACGCGCCGCAGTCGAGTGTGGCCACCCTAGCCAATGCAATGGACGTGGGGGCGCCAAGCAACTTTGAACGTCTGCGTTGGCTACATGCCGGAGATGATGCAAGCGTGCGCGCAGGCTTTATTGCGCGGTCGGTCGACGACGCCGCCATTAGCGCCACGATCGTCGAGCGTTACCGCCGTTTCGGCGAGGTGTTCTGTCCGCACACCGCTACCGCTGTGCAGGTGCTTGAACAAATCCGCGCAGAGCGCGCGCAGGATGTACGCGATGACTGGGCCGTGGTGGCCACCGCGCATCCGGCTAAGTTCGAGGGCGTGGTGGAGCCCTTGATCGGTCAAGAAGTTCCGATGCCTGCTTCGCTGGCTGATCTGCTGGCGCGGCCGGCGCAGGCCGAGCCATTGCTGCCAGACTACTTACAACTGAAAGCGCGACTGCTAGCGAGGTGAACGCGGCGTGGCGTTCAGCAAATACATGGGTTAGGTGAGGCGCGTGTGAGAAGATCTCGGCTCCGGAAAGGACCTTCCGCTGCCGTCACTGTCCCCGGATCCTTCGCATGCGCTCCACCTTAAAACTAACCGCTCTGGCCGTGCTGATCTGCGTAGTCTTGATTGCGCCTACCACGGTGGCTGCTCCGGCCGTGGCGATGAGTGCGCCGTCTGCATCGCGTCCGCCGCTGGCAGACCCGGCTTCGGCTGATCTGGTTGCCGCGCTCGCGCAGCAGGCCCCGGGACTGAATCGGCAGGTACTTGCGCTGGCCACCGGTGCGCTGCAATGCGCCTACCACCACCAGCAGGTGACAGACGACGCGCTGCTGAGTGTGATTGACTACTCTCGCCCCTCCACCGAGCGGCGGCTATGGGTGTTTGACCTGCAGCGCAAGCAGTTGTTGTTCAAGGAATGGGTTGCTCACGGGCGCAATACCGGGGACAACCTAGCGACACGCTTCTCCAATGCGGACGGCAGCTTTATGTCCAGCATCGGTGGATTCGCAGCCCAGGAGGCCTACACCGGGCACAACGGCTACTCGCTACGGTTGCAGGGGCTAGAGCCTGGTTTTAACGATCGCGCTCGTGATCGCGCCATTGTGATCCATGGCGCTCCCTACGTGAACGAGGCGATCATCCACAGTCAGGGCCGGCTGGGCCGCAGCTTGGGTTGCCCCGCGGTGCGTCCGGCGATCGCTCACCAACTGATTGATACGATCCGCGGTGGTTCGTTTGTATTCGCTTACTATCCGGACCCCAACTGGCTGCATCGTTCACAGCTGTTGGCTGGCCATTGCGGCGCTACTCAGTTGGCAGGCCGTTAGGCCGCCTGCACATGAGGCATGCAATCGGATAGGGGGGGCTCAGGCCCGCGCCCTCACGCGTTAGGCACCGCCGCTAAGCAGGCGTGAACTGCGCGCTGGATCATCAGGTGTCACTGTCGCCGGCAAGCCGACGCAGCCCGGCATAGTCCAGCACTTGAACCAGATGCAGCTGTGGCAGCGCAATCAGTTGCTGCTGCTTGAGTTTGGTGAAGGTGCGACTGACGGTTTCCATGGTCAGACCGAGGTGATCGGCGATATCGCCGCGGCCCATCGGCAGCATGATGGTATCGCCTGGCGCGCCGGGCCGGGTCGAGCGGGCAGCCAGCCGCAACAGGAAATAGGCCAATCGCTCACTGGGTTGCAGCCGCGCCAGCACCAGCCCGGCATCCTGAGCAGCAGCCAATTCCATACTGGTGCGCTGTAGCAGCTTGCGCTCCAGCTGCGGATGCTGATCGCAAATCCGGCACATATCGGCGACTGCGGTGCGGCAGACCTGACTATCGACGATCGCCTCGATGTCGTGGCGGTGACGTGGGGTGCCGGTCAGTCCGATGTAGTCGCCAGGCAGCACGAATCCGGTAATCTGGCGGCGCCCATCGGCCAGGGTCCTGACCATCCGCAGCGCCCCGCTGGTCAACGTGTAGACGTAGTGGCGGGTATCGCCGGTGCGTACCAGGGTGCTTCCGGCGGAACAGTGCTGGCTGTGCGTGACGTGGTCCAGCGTGGACATTTCGCGCTCGGATAGTGCTGAACAGATCGCACTGCAGCGCACCGCACAATGGCTGCATTCTAATCCACTGGCCGGAGCAGACGAAGTCGCGGGACTGGGGGCCGCGGTGAGGGCACATTGCCGGTACATGGCGCACTTCGCTCCGGGAGAGAAGTTCATGATACGCGATACGGCCGGCGCGGCCGCTGGGCGGCTAGAATTGTGAACATTACGCCCCCCTTTTTGCAGGAGTCTTTTACGTGATCAAGCCCCGTACGCCGCCTGGCATCATGGAACTGCTGCCACGCGAACAGATTGCGTTTCAGCGGATGCTGGACGTTATCCGCCGCAACTACGAGCGATTCGGGTTTCTGCCGGTGGAGACGCCGGTGTTCGAGTTATCGGACGTACTGCTGACCAAATCAGGGGGGGAGACTGAGCGTCAGGTCTACTTTGCGCAATCCACCGGGGCGTTGGCCAATGCCGCCGCAGTCTCCGCCGAGCGCGACGAAAGCGGGCTGCCTGAGCTGGCGCTGCGCTTCGACTTGACGGTGCCGTTGGCGCGCTACGTCGCCGAGCACGAGCACGATCTGGCCTTTCCGTTCCGGCGCTACCAGATGCAGCGCGTTTACCGTGGCGAACGCGCTCAGCGCGGACGTTTCCGCGAGTTCTACCAATGTGATATCGATGTGGTCGGTAAAGATGCCCTGAGCATCCGCTATGACGCGGAGGTGCTGGCGGTGATTCATGCGGTGTTCTCTGAGTTGGGGATTGGCGACTTCCGGGTGCAGCTGAACAATCGCAAGCTGTTGTGCGGTTTCTTCGAAAGCCTGGGGTTGGTCGAGAACCGACTGCAGCTGGCGGTGCTGCGCGAGGTCGACAAGATAGACAAGCGCGGCGCGGACTACTTGCGCCAGACGCTGACCGGAGAGGGCTTCGAAATAGGTGCTGCTCAGGTCGAGCAGATCCTGGCATTTGTCGCGGTGCGCTCAGAGGGACACGCCGATGCATTGGCGCGGTTGGACGCGCTGGTCGCGGAGGCTGGTCCGAGCGAGATCCTGCGTGAGGGCGCGGCCGAGCTGCGACAAGTGCTGGAGCTGGTACAGGCAATGGGCGTACCTGAGGAAAGCTACTGCCTGAACTTCTCGATCGCGCGCGGTCTGGACTACTACACCGGCAGCGTGTACGAGACGTCGCTGACCGATCATCCCGAAATCGGCTCGATCTGTTCGGGTGGTCGCTACGAGAATCTGGCCAGCCACTACACCAAGTCCAAACTACCCGGGGTAGGAATCTCGATCGGTTTGACCCGGCTGTTCTGGCAGTTGTGTGACGCCGGGTTGATCGACCGCACCGCCGAAAGCAGTGTGCAGGCGCTGGTCGCGATGATGGATGAGCAGCATTTGACTGACTCGCTCGGTATTGCCTCTTTGCTGCGTGCCGGTGGCATCAATGCCGAAGTGCAGATGGAGCCGAAGAAGGTCGGTAAACAGTTCCAGTATGCGGCACGCGCCGGCATTCGTTTCGTGGTGCTGGCGGGTGAGGACGAGCGTGCGCGTGGTGTGGTCGCGGTCAAGGATCTGGCGCGTGAGCAGCAGTTCGAGGTCACCCGCGAAGAGCTGGCAAGTACGTTGCTGGTTGAGTTGGAGCAGGCTCGCGTGATGTAGTCTCCGGCGCTCCGGGCGACCTGCGTCGAGAGTGCAGCTTGGTCCGGAGGCGCCGATCACGCACAACCGGCATCGGAATGGAGGCTTGACTAATGTAATAGTGCGCTATTACATTGGCTCAATGAAACAACGCTCCGTTCGCTCCCCCGATTCTGATGCCAGCGCCTCGTTGCAGTCGCTGGCCGCTGCGTTAGCTGGCCTTGGTCAAGCTCGTTTGATTGAGGCGTTTCTACGCGATCTGTGCACGCCGGCCGAGCTGGAAGCGCTGGCCGACCGTTGGCGTGTGGTGCCGCTGCTTGTGCAGGGCGTGCCGTACCGCGAGATCCATGATCTGACCGACGTCAGCGTCACCACTATCGGGCGCGTGGCCCGCACCCTCGAGCACGGTGCCGGCGGCTATGCTGCGGCGCTGCGCGCGACTGCGGCATGTGCCGTCGAATCCAACTGAAGAGACCGATATGAGTGCTTCCCATGCGGCACCGGCGCGCGATCGGCTGCGCATTGCTATCCAGAAGAGTGGTCGTCTGGCCGAACCTGCGCGCAGCCTGCTCAGTGCTTGTGGGCTGAGCTGGCGACAGAGTCGGGACAAGCTGTTTTGCTATGGCGAGACGCTTCCGGTCGATCTGTTGCTGGTGCGTGACGACGACATCCCGGGTTTGATCGCCGACGGCGTTGCCGATCTGGGCGTGGTCGGCCTCAATGAGTTGGACGAGCAGGCGGCAGAGCGCCGTTCTAATGGATTGCCGGCCGCTTATCGAGCGCTGCGCGGACTGGATTTTGGCCAGTGCAGGCTCATGCTGGCAGTGCCCGAGGAGTGGGACTGGCAGGGGGTTCAGCAGCTGACCGGCAAGCGTATCGCAACCAGCTACCCGGCGATCCTGTCGGAATGGTTGCTCGCCCAGGGCGTGGACGCGCAGGTGGTGGAGCTGTCCGGATCGGTCGAGATTGCTCCACGGTTGGGTACCGCCGATCTGATTTGTGATCTGGTGTCCTCTGGCGCAACGCTAGCCGCCAATCAGCTCAAGCCGGTGGAGTTGGTGATGCAGAGCGAGGCGGTGCTGGCTGGCGCGGTGCGTGAACCTGCTGATGCGCGCGCCGGGCTGCTGGCGATGCTGTTGCGGCGCCTTGATGGGGTAGTCAAGCTGCGCGACAGCAAATTGCTGATGTTCTGCGCTGAGCAGGAGCAGGTGTCCGCACTCAGCCGATTGCTACCCGATGCCGAGCCGTTGGTACAACTACCTGACGACGGCAGCGGCGCGCTGCGATTGCAGACGATGTGCCATGGTGCGGTTACCTGGCAGCGGCTGGAGGAGTTGGAGCGCGCCGGTGCGCGTGGACTGATGGTATTGACCGTGGAGCGCTCGCTGGCATGAACAGATTGGTGTGGAACCAGCTGGACGAACAAGCGCAAAACCTGGCACTGACCCGGCCAGTGCAGACGGTGGCGGCGCGTACACGTGAATCGGTGGAGCAGCTGATTGCCCAGGTGCGTGAACTGGGCGATGTGGCGCTGCGCGAGATCACTGCGCGTTTTGACGGGGTAGAGTTACAGCATTTCGAGGTCGGTCAGGCCGAATTTGAGGCTGCCGAGGCGGCGGTAGAGCCGGTACTGCGTCAGGCTATGGAAGACGCGCTGACTCGGATCGAGGCGTTCCACCGCGCTGGAATGGCGCAGGACTACGCGGTGGAGACTGCGCCTGGCGTGGTCTGCGAGAAGATCCTGCGGCCAATTGGCCGGGTCGGTCTTTACGTGCCGGCCGGCAGCGCGCCGCTACCTTCGACCGCGCTGATGCTGGGCATTCCGGCGCGGCTGGCCGGTTGCCGCGAGGTGATACTGTGCACACCGCCGCGCAAGGACGGCAGTGCCGATCCAGCGGTGCTGGTCGCCGCCAGACTGACCGGGGTAGGCCGGGTGTTCAAGCTTGGTGGAGCCCAGGCGATTGCGGCGATGGCCTACGGAACCGAAAGTGTACCGGCCTGCGACAAGTTGTTCGGGCCAGGCAATAGCTTCGTGACCGAGGCCAAGCAGCAGGTTGCCCAGTCCGGTGCGGCCGCAATCGATATGCCGGCCGGGCCATCGGAGGTATTGGTGATTGCCGACGCGGGTGCGCAACCGACGTTCGTGGCTGCGGATTTGCTGTCGCAGGCTGAGCACGGCCCGGATTCGCAAGTGCTACTGCTATCCGACAGTGAGGCGCTGATCGACGCGGTCGAGCAGGCCATTGAGACCCAGCTGGCGCAGCTGACGCGCGCGGATATCGCGCGCCAGGCGCTGGCGCAGTCGCGGCTGATCCGGGTGGCGGCGCTGGAAGATGCGTTTGCGATCAGCAATCGCTACGCCCCCGAGCACCTGATCCTGGCATTGCGCGAGCCGCGGATTTGGTTAACGCAGGTCAATGCGGCCGGTTCGGTGTTTCTTGGCGACTACACACCTGAAGCGCTGGGCGATTATTGCAGCGGCACCAACCACGTGCTGCCGACCAGTGGCGCGGCGCGAGCTTATAGCGGGGTCAGCGTCGCGAGCTTTCAAAAGATGCTCAGCGTGCAGGCCGCCAGCCGCGCGGGTATCGCTGCGATTGGCGGCTGCGCGCTTACTCTGGCACGCGCCGAAGGTCTGGATGCGCACGCGCTGGCGGTGGCGTTACGAATGGAGGCGGCGGCGTGAGCGGTTCGGTACTCGAGCTGGTGCGCGATGATCTGCAAGCCTTTGCCGGTTATTCCTCGGCCCGCAGCGTGACGCTGTCCGGTGATGTCTGGCTCAACGCCAACGAGTCGGCCTGGGCCAACCCGGCCGATCCGCAGGCGATCACGCGGCGCTATCCGGAACCCCAGCCATCGACACTTCGATCTGCGCTGGCTGCGCTTTATGCCTGCGCCCCGGAGCAGTTGTTGATCGGCCGAGGCAGTGATGAGGGTATTGACCTGCTGGTTCGGGCGCTATGTGTGCCGGGCCGCGATGCGGTCGTGGTCACCCCGCCGGTGTTTGGTATGTACGCGGTGTGCGCGCGATTGCAAAACGCGGCCCTGGTCGAAGTTCCTCTGGTGGATGGCGTGGAGGGTTTGCATGCCGACGTTCCGGCGACCGTCCAGGCCGCTTTGCGCAGCCAGGCCAAGCTGGTTTTCCTGTGTTCTCCGTCTAACCCGGCCGGCTCTGCGATCGCGCTGGCGGAGATCGAGTCGGCGTTGCAGGCGCTGACTGGCACGGCGGTGGTGGTAGTGGATGAGGCGTACGGCGAGTTCTCGGACGTGCCCTCGGCGGTGCCACTGCTAGCGCGCTATCCGAACCTGGTCGTGCTGCGCACGCTGTCCAAGGCACATGCGCTGGCCGCCGCGCGGATCGGCAGTTTGATCGCCGATCCAGCGCTGGTCGCGATGCTGCGGCGCTGCCAGGCGCCGTATCCCGTGCCGACGCCGTGCGCGGTGCTGGCCGAGCAGGCACTGGCGGCGCCAGCACGAGCCGAGACCGCTGCGCGCATTGTCGAGATCCGTGCCGAGCGCGAGCGCTTGCGCACCGCGCTGGCGGTGCTGCCCGGTGTGCGTCGGGTCTATCCCTCCCAGGGCAACTTCCTTCTGGTGCGCTTTGACGACGCGCAGGCCGCGTTCCAGGCGCTGCTCGACGCCGGGGTGGTGGTGCGAGACCAGCGCGCCGCGCCACAGTTGGAAAATGCACTACGTATCACCGTCGGCACCCCCGAGCAGAATCAGCGTGTGTTGGTAGCGCTGGGGCGGGATGCTGGTGAAGGAGCCGGCCGCCAGGGCGAGGGACGTGCACAATGACTCCGATCTTATTCATCGACCGCGACGGCACCTTGATTGAAGAGCCGGCCGACTTCCAGATCGATGCTTACGAGAAGCTGCGTCTGGTCAAGAACGTGGTCCCCGCACTGCTGAAGCTGCGAGACGCTGGTTACGCGTTCGTGATCGTCAGTAATCAGGACGGTCTGGGTACCGACGCCTACCCGCAGGCAAACTTCGACGGCCCGCATGATTTGATGATGCAAGTGTTCGAAAGCCAAGGCATCGTGTTCCGCGATGTACTGATCGACCGCAGTTTGCCGGCGGACAATGCGCCCACCCGCAAGCCTGGAATCGGGTTGATGCTGAACTATCTGCAAGACCACAGCATTGACTGGACGCGCTCGGCGATGATTGGCGACCGCCCGACCGACATTCAGTTCGCGCAGAACCTCAATATTCGTGGCTTCCAGCTGAAGACCGCGCAATTTGGCGGCGAATGGGATTGGAACGGTATCGCCCACGAACTGGCCGACGCACCGCGCCGTGCGCGGGTCCAGCGCGATACCAAAGAGACCAAGATCCGCGTCGAGCTTGACCTGGACGGTCCGCCTGAAGCTCATATCGCCACCGGGCTACCGTTCTTCGACCACATGCTCGAGCAGATCGGCAAGCACGGTGGCTTCAGCCTGGACATCCACGCTGACGGCGACCTGCACATCGATGAACATCACACCATTGAGGATACGGGGCTGGCGCTGGGCCAGGCGCTGCGTGAGGCATTGGGTGACAAGCGCGGCATTGGCCGCTACGGCTTTACTTTGCCGATGGACGAGACGCAGGCGAGCGCGGTGCTGGACTTCAGTGGGCGGCCCTATTTTGTGTTCGAGGGCGAGTTCAAGCGCGAGCGGGTAGGCGACATGCCGACCGAGCTGGTGCCACATTTTTTCCGTTCATTGTGCGATGCCTCTGGGCTGAACCTGCACCTGAGCGTTCGCGGCGACAACGACCATCACCAGGTCGAGGGGTGCTTCAAGGCACTGGCGCGTGCGCTGCGCCAGGCGATCCGCCGTGAGGGGAACGCATTGCCATCGACCAAGGGGGCGTTGTGACCACGGTTGCATTGATCGATGCCGGCGGCGCTAACCTTGGCTCGGTGTGCTATGCGCTCGAGCGGCTCGGCGTGCAGCCGCAACTGGTGCGCGATGCACAGGGTTTGCAAGGCGCCGAACGGGTGATTTTGCCCGGTGTTGGCGCTGCGCCTGAAGGCATGGCGCGGCTGCGCGCGCAGGGGCTGATCGAGCCGCTGCGGGCGCTGCAGGTGCCGTTGATCGGGATCTGCCTGGGCATGCAGCTGCTGTTCGAGCGTTCCGAGGAGGGCGAGGTGGAATGCCTCGGGCTGCTTCAGGGCGTGGTGCGCAAGCTGCATCCGGCCCCCGGTATCCGGGTGCCGCACATGGGCTGGAACCGGCTGCTGCCGTTGCGCGATTCGCCCTTGCTTGATGGCGTGCCCGAGCGCGCCTATGCCTACTTTGTGCATAGTTACGCGGCGCCAGTGACCGCGGCCACGGTCGCCGCCAGCGACCACGGTGGCTTGTTCACCGCGGTTGTGCAGCAGGGCCTGCGCTGTGGCGCGCAGTTTCACCCCGAACGCTCGGCCGATGCCGGCGCGCACATCCTGCGTAACTTTCTGCAGATGGATTTTCAATGAGTTTTACTGTCTATCCCGCGCTGGACATCCGCAACGGCCAGGTGGTACGCCTGCTGCAGGGCGACTACGACCGCGAGACCCGCTACGGCGACGATCCGCTGGCGCGCGCGCAGCGCTTTGCCATGAGCGGGGCGCGCTGGATGCATCTGGTCGATCTGGACGCGGCCAAGGCTGGCGGTTACACCTTGGCGACACTGCTCAGTCAGATCTCTGCGCAAACCGGCTTGCAGATACAGACCGGTGGGGGTGTACGCTCGCGCGAAGATGTGGCACGCATTCTCGATGCCGGTGCGGCACGCGTGGTAGTGGGTTCGCTGGCGGTGAGCGAGAGCGAGCGCGTGGCCAGCTGGCTTGCCGAGTTCGGTGCCGAGCGCATCACCATCGCGCTTGATACCCGTCGCGACGCGGCCGGTATTTGGCGCCTACCGGTGCATGGCTGGACGCAGACTGCGAACGAGACCTTGGACGGACTTGCGGTGCGCTATGCACAAGCCGGCCTGCGCCACCTGCTGTGCACCGATATCGCTCGCGACGGCATGCTTTCTGGCCCCAATATGCTCCTGTACGCGCATCTGCGTAGCCTGGTGCCCGAGGTGCAGGTGCAGGTGTCCGGTGGAGCTCGCGGTGTGGAGGACATAGCTGCGGCCCGAGACGCTGGTTGTGCCGGCATCGTACTCGGTAAGGCGTTGCTGGAAGGCCACCTCGAACTGGAGGATGCGTTGGCATGCTGACCCGCCGCATTATCCCCTGTCTGGACGTGCGCGATGGGCGTGTGGTCAAGGGTGTGAGGTTCCGCGACCACGTTGACATGGGCGACATCGTTGAGCTGGCACTTCGCTATCGCGAGCAGGGCGCCGACGAGCTGGTGTTCTATGATATCGGCGCCAGTCCTGAAGGCCGCTCAGTGGACTACGGTTGGGTAGAGCGGGTTGCGCGCTTGATCGACATCCCGTTCTGCGTGGCCGGTGGCATCAGCGATGTGAACACTGCGCGCAAGGTACTTAACGCAGGTGCCGACAAAATCTCGATCAACTCGCCGGCACTGGGCCGGCCTGCACTGATTACCGAGCTGGCTGATGCGTTCGGGGTGCAGTGCGTGGTGGTCGGGATTGACTCAATCTGCGAGCCAGACGGACAGTGGCGGGTGCGCCGTTTCAGTGGCGACCCCCACAAAACTCAGGCGGTGCCACTGCGCACCTTGGACTGGGTAGCCGAGGTGCAACGGCTGGGCGCTGGCGAGATCGTGCTTAACTGCATGGATAACGACGGCGTACGCCGCGGCTACGATATTCAGCAGCTGCGCGAGGTCCGCGCGCTCTGCCAAGTACCGCTGATCGCCTCTGGTGGGGCAGGGCAGATGCAGCACTTCGCTGACGTATTTGAGCAAGCCGATTCGGACGGAGCATTGGCTGCCAGCGTATTTCACAGTGGTGCGATTCCGATTGCAGAACTTAAGCAGTTTCTGCGCCAGCAACAAATCGAGGTGCGCGATGTGCAGTGATGTGACCGTAGTGCCGCAGCCGGCATTGGACAGTTTGGACTGGGCCAAGGGTGGTGGCCTGCTGCCCGCAATTGTGCAAGACGCCGACAGTCTGCGTGTCCTGATGCTCGGGTACATGGACGCTGCAGCGTTGAGCGTTACTTGCGAAACCGGTCACGTGACCTTCTACAGCCGTAGCAAGCGTCGGCTGTGGACCAAAGGGGAAAGTTCGGGACATTTCTTGGAGCTGGTCGCGATTGATATCGATTGCGACCAGGACACGCTGCTGGTGCTGGCCCGGCCACATGGGCCGACCTGCCATACCGGTCGCGCAAGTTGCTTTCCCTCGCAGGTGACGCCGCAGTTAGGCAATGTGGCTTTCTTGGGGGCATTGGATGCCTTGGTGGCTGGGCGCGAGCGCGACCGGCCCGCAGGCAGCTATACCACGGCACTGTTCGAAAAAGGCACCCGTCGAATCGCACAGAAGGTTGGTGAGGAGGGCGTAGAAACTGCACTGGCCGGGGTTGCACAGGGGGATGAAGAACTGCTCGGTGAATCGGCCGATCTGCTCTATCACCTGATCGTGTTGCTACGCGCGCGTGGGCTATCGCTGGCCGAGGCGGTCGCGGTGCTGGAAACGCGGCACCGCTGAAGCACGGGGAATGTGTAGGGAATCATGCACCTTGGGCGCGCAAATGCTCACGGGAGAGCGCATCGCGAGGGCTCGCTCCCACAGGGAGCGCGTATACGCCCATGGGGGCTATCCTGATACAAAAATACCTCCGCGCTGGGAGGTATTAGAGGGATCCGGGCTGGCAGGCGACGGCGGGCTCGCTGCGGATCGTTAGCTGGCTTGCGGGTATGGCTGGCTCGCTATACGGCCAGTGTAGCCACTCCTCATTGGACATGTAGAAATGCGAATTACTCGCAAAAAGCCGGCGACGATGCCCGTTGTGTGCTGGCCCTCAGTGAGTTCGGTGTGAGTGTCGATGCAGGCACCTGATAGGGGACGGCCGGGCCTGGATGCAGGCCGGCGCGCCAGCGCTGTAGCACCCGACCGATGCGTCCACCGCGCCATAGCTGAGGTTCGGAAGGACGTTCACCCTCGGCCTTTTCACGTGCGCTGATCTCATCAGCCGCGAGACGATAGGCGTGCTCGAAATCATCGGTTTGGTTAAGCGCATGCACTAGCCAGGCTTGGCCGAAATACGTGGCGTCGGCAGTGTTGCCGCAGCCAAACGAGGGGCGGTCGGCGCGCGCAGCGGTGATGACCATGGTATCCGGACTCTTGAGCGCGGCAACAAATCCGCCGGAATAGCAGGCCGAAAGCACGATAACGCGATTGATGATGCCAGCGTCATCCAGCGCCTGACGCAGGTCCTGAGGGGTGATCCAGTCTTCATCATCCTGGCTGACTTGCACATAGAGCGTGTGATCCTCGGTGCCGTGTGTCGTGATGAACAGCAGCAGCACATCCTCTCGGGGATCCATTCGCTGGCCGATCCGCGTCAGCGTGTCGTAGAGGTTGTCGTAGGTCGCAAGCGGCGCATAAGGGTGTGCGGTCAGGTTGTCCGGATGATTGACCAGCGTCACCACGCGCCCGCCCGCAGCGAAGCGCTCATTGAGAAGTGTTTTTAGATATAGCGTTTCGTTGCGGAATACGTCTTCGCTCGCGTCGCCAGCAAATCCCACCCCATACAGGTCGACGATTCCGGGCCGCTGCGCCGGCAGAGCATCAAGCGCTTTAAGCAGCGCGGCCTGGTCCTTGGCATCAGGTGTTGGTTGCGGCCGATCTTGCGTGACCGGCGTCGGGGAACGTGACGAGCAGCCACCGATTGACCCTGCTAGCAGGCAAAAAAACAGCGCTAGGAGGTGGTGCAATGCACGCTGCCTACAAGGTGGGAAAGTCGACATCAAGCGCATGACAGCGGAGAGGCAGGACTCAGCATTTACAGCGCACTGCCAAGATTGGCAAGTCGGTCGCTGCGGGGTCTGAGCCGAACTCAGCACGGGCAGCTGCTCGGATAGACATCTGGACCCGTGACGCTAACCCACGGGACGACCATTGGCGTCGGCACTGGCAGGCCCAGACGCCTTCTGACGTAACGATTAGTGGGTGAAGATAATCTCGTCGAAAGCCTGCACGCGTTGATGTTTGCCGATTTCTTGCAGAGTCCTTGGGATCGGATAGTCCTCTAAGCGGTCGAGCAGACAGGTGCGCATACCTGCGCGAGTAGCCGCGTCAAGTTCTTCGACCACGTCGGACAGAAACAAAATCTGCTTGGCGGACAGCCCAAGCTGCTCAGCGATACGGCGGTAACTACTGCTCTCACGTTTGCCGCCAATCTCAGTGTCGAACCAGCCGGAAATCAGTCCACTCAAGTCGCCTGCATCGCTATGCGCAAAGAACAGCTTCTGTGCTGTCACCGAACCGGAGGAGTACACGTAAATCGGGATGCCGCCAGACTGCCACTCGTGCAGCCGCCGGGCGGCATCAGGGTAGATGTTCGCGGTGAAGTCGGCATTGTGGAAGCCATCTTCCCAAATCAGCCCCTGTAGCGCCTTTAGCGCGGTGTGCTTACGATCCTCGTCGATCCAGGTCTGCAAGGCGGTGACGATCGCAACGTCGTCAGGATGCATGCCGACTTCGCCAATCTCATCGGCGACCTGATTGAGCCAATGCCGCACCTGTGGGTGGTTGCCGTGTTCGCGCACGAATGCCGGCAAAGCTCGTCGCGCATATGGAAACAGTACGTCCTTGACGAATGAAATGCTGCTGGTTGTACCTTCGATATCGGTGAGGATCGCGTGCGGTTGAGTCATCGTCAGCTCGCCTTCTGAAGCTTCTCGGGTACGTAGCGGGGGAACTGTTTTGCAATGTCGGTACCGGTAAAATGGCCGACCCAGCCATCCGGCTCAGTGAAGAATCGGATCGCGACGAAATAGGGCTCAGCGCCCATGTCGAACCAGTGCAGGGTACCATCCGGTACCGCAATTAAATCATTCTTAACGCATTCGATTTCGTACACCTTATCACCCAGGTGTAGCGTGAAAAGCCCCGAGCCAGCTACGAAAAAGCGTACCTCGTCTTCCTTGTGAAAGTGCTCATCAAGGAACTTGGCGCGCATCTCGTCACGCTTGGGATTGTCCGGTGCGATCGAGACCACATCCACGGTTTTAAAGCCATGTTGGGCGACCAAGCGCTCTATGTCCTCACGATAAGCCGCCATGACCTGCTCCGGCGTGGCGCCGGGTTCGATTGGCTGATTAGCCTGCCATCGTTCGAACACTACGCCGGCCTCTGCGAGTTGGGCGGTGATTAGCGCGCCATCGCGGCTGTCGAAGTGCGGGGTTCCGGGATCGTTGTCAGAGAAGATGCGGAGTCGGCTCATGGCGGTCTGCTGTTGGCTGTAGGAAGAGGGGGCGAGCTCAGCGCAGCCCGCGCAGTTTGATCAGTTCCAATTCGCAACCGATCAGGAACTCGAACGCCTCCAGGTGGCGTCGCGCTTCGGCCATGTCCCGGCCCCAGGCGTACAAGCCATGCCCGTCGATGAGATAGCCCCACATTGGCTGTTCGTCCAGTAGTGTGTCGACTTGCGCGGCCAGTGCTCGTATGTTCTGGGTGTTGGCGAACACCGGTAGATCCACCGCAGTTTCATGAGTGTGGTTGCCCTCAAATGCCTTGAGCAACTCGTAGTTCTCCAGGCGGAGCTTGCCGGCACCGGCAAACAGCCGTGAGGCGATGGTCTGCGCGGGCGAATGGGTATGCAGTACGCAGCTGACGTGCGGGTAGCGACGGTATAGCTGGGTATGCAGCAGGGTCTCGGCTGACGGCCGCAGTGGTCGCCCGACCGGCTGACCGTCAAAGTCCACGACCATAATGTCATCCTCAACCAGCCGCCCTTTATCGCGGCCGGACACGGTAATCGCGGCATGTCGGTCGTCGAGCCGGTGCGAGAAGTTGCTGCTGGTAGCCGGCGTCCAGCCGGCTTGCGCCAGTTCGCGGATATTGACGATCAGCAGCTCGGCTAGCTGGTGCAGGCGCACAATGTCGAAGGGCAACGAGGCGAGGATAGCGTTCATTGCCGTATTCTACCGCCGCAGGGGTAACCCCTCATGACATTCGGTTATTGCGGCATAGCGAGGCCCAGGCCGGGCTGACACACCACTAAAAGTCGGCTGGCTCCCCAGGGGGCAGCCGAAAATGCGGGCGTTCCGGAAGAACTTTAGCGAAATAGCACATCCGTAGCGTTTTCAGCGACGCAACGTGCTGTGCCGGTAGCCATAGCCGAAATAGATCGCGATGCCCACCAGCGTCCATATCGCCATCAGCATCCAATTGTGCGCGGTCATCGCCGACAGTAGCGCCAGGCAGCTAATCACCCCGGCCGAGCAGAATAGCCAGGCGGCTGGCATCTTGAATGGCCGGGGCAGGTCGGGCTGGGTGCGGCGCAGCACCAGCACTCCGGCGCAGACCGCAGCAAAGGCAACCAACGTGCCCATTGAGGTCAGCTCACCGAGCACATCCAGTGGAAACAGTGCCGCCAGCAACGCGATGCCGATACCCGTTATCACGGTATTGATGTGCGGGGTACGGTACCTGGGGTGAATCCGCGTAAACACTGGGGGCAGCAGGCCATCACGGGCCATGATCATGAAAATGCGTGGCTGGCCGATGATCATGACCAGCACCACTGAGGACAGGCCAATAAGTGCACCGATTTCGACTACTATCCGCAGCCAGCTGAGCTGCGGATGAGCGGCCACTGCCGTGACCACCGGCTCGTCGGTGCCAAGCAGGGTGTAGGGCACAAGTCCGGTCATTACCGCGGCCATCGCGATATACAGCACCGTGCAAACGACCAGTGAGAGCAGCATGCCGATCGGTAGGTCGCGTTGCGGGCGATGCGATTCCTGCGCTGCCACCGAAACCGCCTCGAAGCCGATGTAGGCAAAGAACACCATGGCGGCGCCACGTAGCACGCCCTCCAGTCCGTATTTACCCGGGCTCTCGTTAGCCGGGATGAAAGGGTGCCAGTTGGCCGGGTTCACATATTTCCAACCGAACGCGATCACCAGCACGATCAGCCCGCTCTTGAGCGCGACCATCGCCATGTTCATTGCTGAAGACTTGCGGATACCCACGTAGCACAGCCAGGTCAGCGCCAATACGATCGCTGCCGCCGGCAAATTGGCGATCGCGCCGGTCCATTGTAGTTTTGCGTCCAGTGGCGCGTTGACCAGCGCGCTTGGCAGGTGGATATCAAAGTGATCAAGCAGACTGAGGAAGTAGCCCGTCCAGCTCACCGCCACCGCCGAGGCGGATACGCCGTATTCGAGGACCAGCATCCAGCCGATAAACCAGGCTGCCAGCTCGCCGAAAGTGGCATAGGTATAGGTGTAGGCACTGCCGGATACCGGCACCATCGCCGCGAACTCGGCGTAGGCCATGGCACAGAATGCGCAACATACCGCCGCCAGCACGAAGCTGAGCATGATCGCAGGACCCGCATGGTTAGCTGCGGCTTGGCCGGTGATAACAAAAATGCCGCCGCCAATCACGGCGCCGATACCGAGCGCGGTCAGGCCCCAGGGGCCGAGGACACGTTGTAGGCCGAGTCCGTCGGCGGCCTCATGGCTGGCGTGCGGGTGCTTGGTGGCCCAGAGCTGTTTGAGCATGGAGGGGTTCCGGTTGAATCTCCGCCTGGGGGGCGGGTGCTGGCGAGGGATGCGAAGGTCAGATTGCCGCGCAGACCTGCGCAAACTGTTCGATAGGGCGGGCCGATTCTGCAATGCGTACGTGCACGCGCAGGATTTGCAAGGGGTTCACCATCACCGGGGCTGCGCCAGACGGCTGTTGCGGATGCCGTAAAAGAAATAGATAAACAGGCCGATTACCGTCCAGCCGATGAACACCTTCCAGTGCTCGCGGAACGCCAGCACGAACAGGGCCAGGCAGAGCGCCGCACCGAGCAGGCAGACCACCCAGGCGACCGGCACGCGGAACGGACGGGGCAGTTCCGGGCGGGTGTAGCGCAGCACCAGCACGCCGATGCAGACTGTGGCGAAGGCCAGCAGGGTACCCATCGACACCAGCTCGCCGAGTACGTCCAGCGGGATCAGTCCAGCCAGCGAAGCGGCGACGATGCCGACCAAGATGGTGCCGACATAAGGCGTGTGAAACTTACGATGGACCCGGCCGAAAATCTTGGGCAGCAGACCGTCGCGGGACATTGTGTAAAAAATGCGCGGCTGCGCCATCAGCATCACGAGTACCACCGAGGACAACCCGGCAATCGCGCCGACTTCCACCACCGACTTGAGCCAGGCCAACTGCGGATAATGCTCCAGTGCGGTGGCGACGGGTTTGGCGGTACCCAACTCGGTGTAAGAGAGCATTCCGGTCAGCACGGCGCTGACGACGATGTAGATGATCGTGCACACGACCAACGAGCCGAGGATGCCGATCGGCATGTTCTTCTGCGGGTCCTTGGTTTCGCCGGCCGATGTCGACACCGCGTCGAAGCCGATATACGCAAAGAACACGATCGAGGCGGCCCGGAACACACCGCTCCAGCCGAATACACCTGGCGCGGTATTCTCGGGAATGAACGGGTGCCAATTGTCGGCGCTGATGTAAGACACACCGAACCCGACGAACAGGCAGATCACCGCAATTTTGATTGCCACCACGATCGAGTTGATGAAGGCGGACTGGGTAATGCCCACGTAGCACAGCCCGCTGACGGCCACGACGATCAACACCGCTGGTAGGTTGACGATTGCGCCTGAGGCGACAAAGGCATGACCGTTCCAAGCTAACGGAGCGTTGGCCAGCTCGGCCGGGAATGGGAGTCCCAGGGTGGTGGTAATGAAGCTGATCAAATAGGCCGACCAGCCCACCGCGACGCTGGAGCCGGCAAACAGATACTCCAATACCAGACACCAGCCAATGAACCAGGCCATACCCTCGCCAAGCGTGGCGTAGGAGTATGAATAGGCGCTGCCGGACACCGGCATCATTGCCGCGAACTCGGCGTAACATAGCCCGGAGAAAGCGCAGGCCAGGCCAGCCAACACGAACGACAGCATTACCGCTGGGCCGGCGTGGTTAGCTGCGGCCTGGCCGGTGATCACAAAGATACCCGCACCGATGACAGCACCGACGCCCAGCATGATTAAGTGCTTGGCAGTGAGGGTCCTTTTCAGCGCGACTTCGCCTTCCAGGCGACCTTCGGACAGTTCGCCGGCATCGACGTGACCGGCAGGTTGGACCGGCTTGACCCTCAACAGAGCTTTGAGCATTCAGTATGTTCCCAGTGTGCGGTTAGCATGGCCGGCAGGACGCCGCGAGGCGGGGCCTGTGTCCAGCGGACGCCGTGCAAGCGTCGTACCTTGCCAAAGCCGGCGGATTGTCACAAGCGCAGTCGCTGTATCGCCACTGATAATGCATGCGATTTGGGTACGGAGGTAGCGCATGACGGTGACAGGAGCGGGACATGAGACAGCAGGTAGCTTGCGTAGACAGTTGTTGGATTATCGCCTGCATTGGCCGGAGGAGGCCGCTCTCGCTGAGGATTTCCTCGCCCTGCTCGGCGATATGCGCGATCCCTTCTCGCGCGGACGCTTGGCGGGCCATTTTACCGGCTCGTCCTGGCTGGTGAGTCGCGACGGTAAGCGCACCTTGCTGACCCATCATCGCAAGCTGCGGCGCTGGCTGCAGCTGGGCGGACACGCCGATGACGAGCGTGATCTGGCGCGGGTGGCGCTGAAGGAGGCCGAAGAGGAATCGGGGTTGCCGGGGTTGACGCTGGGCGGTACGGCGATCTTTGACCTGGACCGGCACTGGATCCCTGAACACGGGCAGATACCCGGTCACTGGCACTACGATGTGCGCTATGTGGTGCGGGCAGGCACACAGGAGGTGTTCGCGGTCAGCGAGGAGTCACTGGCGCTGGCGTGGCGTCCCGTCGTCGAACTACTGAATACGCCGGAGTGGGACCCGTCGCTGCAGCGAATGGCGCGCAAATGGCTGAGACAGGCTATGTAGGATCACGCCGTGCGCGCGAGGGACTTAGGCGCAGATCCCATCCTTCGAGAACGAAAGGGAGATCCCTCGCGTGCAAGGCGCGTTAATTACTGCATTATCAGTACAGGATGCGGGTACGCAGGGTGCCCGGTACTTGCGCCAGTTCATCCTTGAGCGCATTGGCCTGCACCTGACCGGCATCGACGTCGATGACGACGTAGCCGACCTTGGCGTCGGTACGCAGGAACTGGCCATCGATGTTGACGTTGTGGCGCGAGAACAGCTCGTTTATTTGCGATAAAACACCCGGCACGTTGCGGTGGATGTGTAACAGACGCAGGCTGCCGGCATGTTCAGGCAAGGTCACTTCGGGAAAATTCACCGCCGACAGGGTGCTGCCGTTATCGCTGTAGCGCACCAGTTTGGCGGCAACTTCGATGCCGATGTTGTCCTGTGCTTCCAGCGTACTGCCGCCAACATGCGGGGTCAGGATCACGTTGTCGTGGGCGGTCAAGGGTGAGGTGAATGCGTCGCCGTTGCCCTTAGGTTCGATGGGAAACACGTCGACCGCTGCGCCACCGAGCTGGCCAGAGGCCAGCGCTGCGTCCAGTGCGTCGATGTCGACCACGGTGCCGCGCGAGGCATTGATTAGGTGCGCACCGGGCTTCATCCGCGCGATCTGCGCGGCGCCCATCATGTTGCGGGTTGAGGCAACCTCGGGCACGTGCAGGGTCACCACATCGGCAACCGCCAGCAGTTCGTCAAGGTCGGCGGCGGCGCGGGCGTTGCCGAGCGAGAGCTTGGTCTCAATGTCATGGAACACTACCTGCATGCCGAGTGCCTCGGCCAGCACCCCGACCTGGGTGCCGATATGGCCATAGCCGACGATACCCAGCACCTTGCCTCGGGTTTCGTGGCTGCCTGCGGCCGACTTGGACCAGCCGCCGCGGTGGCACTGTGCATTTTTCTGTGGGATGCCGCGTAGCAGCAAAATTGCTTCGGCGATCACCAGCTCCGCAACCGAGCGGGTATTGGAATACGGGGCATTGAACACCGGGATGCCGGCCAGTTCGGCCGAGTCCAGGTCTACCTGATTGGTACCGATACAGAAGCAGCCGATAGCGATGGTGCGCTTGGCGTGCGCGAGCACCTCGGCGCTGAGTTGGGTGCGCGAGCGGATGCCAACGATATGCGCCTCGGCGATTCGCGCTTTCAGTTCTTCGTCCGGCAGCGACTTGGCGTGAGTCTCGATCTGGGAGTAACCGGCGGCACGGAAGGTGTCTACAGCAGTTTGGCTGATGCCTTCAAGCAGCAGGACGCGGATGTCCTGCTTGGGGAACGAGGTCTTCTTGGGCGACATGGATGTAGCTTGGGACGGCGGATCGGGGGGTCACTATGCCAGAGTGAAGCCACCTTGGTGCGTTGCCGCAACGCATCGGACACTCTGATGCGCATCAACAAAGCGTTGTGGCGCAATGGTTTCAATCGTATCCAAAGCGCCGCGCGCGCGCGGCTGGACGTGTTCGGAGTTGGCTGGCACGCTGTCGGCCCGCCGCCGCGCTGTATTGCCCGATGACCGACTCCCGCATCGCCTCACTCGAACAGGCCGTATACGGCCTGCGCTTGAAGACCGACCCGGCCGACCTTGAACACTATGGTCGCGACTGGACCCGACGCTGGACCCCCGCACCGCTGGCCATTGCGCTACCGGCCACGGTCGAGGAAGTGCAGGCTATCGTGTGCTGGGCCAATGAGCATAGTGTGGCGATCGTGCCCTCCGGCGGCCGTACCGGTCTGTCAGGGGGGGCGGTGGCGGCCAACGGTGAACTGGTGTTGAGCCTGGAACGCATGAACAAAGCGCTGCAGTTTGATCCAGTTGATCGCACCTTGACCGTGCAGGCTGGGATGCCGCTCGAGGCAGTGCACGAAGCCGCGCGTGAGCATGACTTGATCTATCCGGTCGACTTCGCTGCGCGCGGTTCGTGCTCAATTGGCGGCAACATCGCGACTAATGCTGGCGGCATCCGGGTGATCCGCTACGGCAACACCCGCGAGTGGATCGCCGGCTTAAAGGTGGTGACCGGTGCGGGTACAGTGTTGGAGCTAAACAATGCACTGGTGAAAAATTCCAGCGGCTATGATCTGCGCCACCTGATGATCGGCTCGGAAGGCACGCTCGGCATTGTGGTTGAGGCAACATTGAGGCTGACCGATCCGCCGCCGCCAAGCAACGTGATGCTGTTGGCGCTGCCCTCGTTTGAAGTGCTGATGCAGGTGTTTGCCACGTTCCGTGCGCAGCTACGTCTGGAGGCATTTGAGTTTTTTACCGACCGCGCGCTCCATCACGTCCTGGCTCATGGTGCGCAGCAGCCGTTTGATGGGTTTCATCCTTACTACGTGGTGACTGAGTTCGCCAATGATGCGGCCGGTGAGGTTGCAGCACTAGCCGCGTTTGAGACCTGCCTGGAGCAGGGCTGGGTATTGGATGGAGTCATCAGTCAAAGTGAGGCCCAGGCGCGGCAGTTATGGCGCCTGCGCGAGGGCATCACCGAGGCGGTGGCCCGCTACACGCCTTACAAGAACGACGTGTCAGTGCGGATATCGGCGATGCCTGCGTTTCTGACGCAGACGCAGGCATTGCTCGGCGAAGCGTACCCGCACTTTGATGTGGTCTGGTTCGGCCATATCGGCGACGGTAATTTGCATATCAACGTGCTCAAGCCCGAGGCCACCACGGATGTCGAATTCATTGCGGCTTGCGAGCAGGTGACCAAGCTGCTGGCACAAGTTTTGCAAAAGTTTCATGGCAGCATCTCAGCCGAGCACGGAATCGGCTTGGTCAAGAAGCCGTATTTGACCAGTACCCGTGGCGAGGCCGAGGTGGCGCTCATGCGCGGCACGAAGCTTGCATTCGATCCAAAGGGCGTGCTGAACCCTGGCAAATTGTTCGACCCCTGATACGCAGGGCATCGACAACTTGCTGATAATGGTCAGTCATGCTGCGGACTTTCCACCACTTAGCGAGATTTTGTCGATGAAGAAACATGCGTTGCTGTTCTGCGTTTTGTTGCTACCGGTGCCGATGTCGGCATTGGCTGCAAGCCTGGCCGGCACTTCGGTTGGGGCCAGCTCCGGTGGTACCTCAGCCTCGTCCCACGCTAGTTCGGATAGCACCTCGGGCAATGACAAGGTGGTGCTCGATGCGCACGACGACGCAGCCGGCTTCGTTGCCAGCGATGGACGTATTCGTGGGGTTAGGCTTGAGGCGGCGCTGATCCAGTTGCGCGAGCGTAATGAAGTTGCACGCTCAGCCAGTGACATGGCTTTGGCGCGCGCGATCCTGGCACGGTAACAGCGCGATGAGCGTGCGGGGCTGGCCACTCTGTTGGTGGTTGGCTTGGGGATTGTTCTGGTTGCCCGGTGTAGGCCTGGCGCAGGCCACGTTGACGCTGCAATTGCAGACTGAGGGGTTGACGCACGGCGAAATACAGGCCAGCACACGGCTTGAGGCCGAGGTGATCAAGCGACTTCCGGAACGTTGGCGTGGACAGGTCGGTCGTCCAATTGTGCTGCAATGGACCGACCACCTGCCGGAACGTGTGCACGGCCATGCCCGTGCGGACCGGATTTGGTTGCGGCGTGAGCTGCTGCGCGACTGGATGGCGCTACCGCCCGGCAGCGATTCTCAGGCGCCAGCCGCGCGCGCGGCGATGGCGGCCCTGGTCCACGAATTGGCCCACGTGCTTGATCATTCCAGCGCCGGCGGGCTCTCTCGCGATCCGCGCCTGCTTGACCTAGCGGGCTGGCAGCGTAGGCCCTGGCACCTGGGGCGAGGTGTCAACCGTTTCACCGACCGCAGTCCAGACCGCTACGAACTCCGCGATCCGGCCGAATTCGTGGCGGTCAACCTTGAGCATTTTGTGCTCGATCCGGACTACGCATGCCGGCGACCGGCGCTGTGGCAGTGGTTCGCCGGTCGTGTTGGAGCGCCAGCGACCACACCCAATTGCCCACCGACGCTGCCTTTTTTGCAGGCGGACAGTGATGACGGCGATGTCTCATTGCTGCACCTGGATCCTGCACGCGTCTATCAAGTGGATTACCTGTTGGCGGAAGCCAACGCGCAGCCGATGAGTCGCTGGGGCCACAGTATGCTGCGATTGGTGATCTGCGCGCCGGGGCATGCACCGGGACCACAGTGCCGAATGGACTTGCAGTACCACCGGGTGATCTCATTTCGTGCGTTTGTCGGTGACTTGCAGATCTCCAGCTGGCGCGGGCTTACCGGCGCATATCCTTCGCGCTTGTTTCTGCTGCCGCTGACTCAGGTGGTCGACGAATACACCAAGGTTGAGCTGCGGGCGCTGTCCTCGGTCCCTCTGGCATTGGATCGCAGTGAAATCGCTGCGTTGCTCGTGCGCGCCGCGCGGGTGCACTGGAACTATGACGGGCGTTATTATTTCGTAAGTAACAATTGCGCGGTAGAGACATGGAAACTGCTGCACGATGGCGTGCCGAGGTTGGCAGCGCTGCCGCTATCGGGGATTACTCCTAACGGTCTGCAGCGGCGACTGCGACGCAGTGGAGTACTTGACACCTCGGTGCTTGCTGACCGCGATCGTGCGCTGCGTCAGGGCTATTACTTTCAGTCGGCTCAGGCGCACTATCAGGCGATGTTCGATATTGTGCGCGCCGCGTTGCCGGTGCCGCAGCAGCGGTTGCAGGACTGGTTCGATAGCGTGCCGGCGGAGCGCCGTCGATGGATTGAACAGGCCGATCTTCGTAGCTGTGCGGCGCTGCTGCTGTTGGAGCAGGCGATCCAGCGGCAGCAAGAGCTACAGGTGCGCGAGACAATCAAGCGACGCCTGCTGCGAAGCGACGAACAAGCGATGCAGGCGCGCAGCAAAGTCATGGGAGTGTTGGATCAGGTCGGCGCGCTGGCGCGTCCGGCCAGTGTGTTGGATGCGCTGCCCGGCTATGGTCTGCCGCAACCGGCCGAACAGGCTGTCGCGGAGCAGCGCGCGCGACAACGCAGTGACACGTTGCGCGAAGAATGGACCGAACTACGCGAAAACGCGCGGGCGGCATTGCCGGCCGCGCAGCGTGACGCGCTAACCCAGGTCGAGATCAACCTATCCTTAGCTGGCCAGCGTTTGCGTGTGTTGAATGCGGAGACGGGGGGGCTATCGCTGCCAAAGGATCTTTGACAACCTCGCCCCCGTTCACACGGGGACGAGGCTACTGCATCGGCTGGGGTGATCAGTCGGCGCGGCCGCCGAACTCACCGGTGGTGGTGTTGACCAGAATGCGTTCGCCGTTACCAATGTATTCCGGGACCATGATCTCTAGCCCAGTACTGAGTTTGGCCGGCTTGGGACGCTTGGTGGCTGTGCCGCCCTTCAGTTCCGGTGGGGTATCAATGACGTCCAGGGTCACGTGCTGTGGCAGCTGCAGTGCCACTGGCGATTCGTCGATGATCTGCACATAGCAGCCCCCCAGTCCGTCGGTAATGTAGCCAGCATCGTCGCCAATCACCTCCGCATCCAAGGTGTATGGCGTGTAGTCTTCGTCGTCAAGAAACACGAACGCTTCGCCATCTTTGTACGAGAAGGTGGCCTGGCGGCGCAGCAGCTCGACCTCGGTCAGGTTGTCGTCGGCATCAAAGCTGGAGTCGAGCTTGTTACCACCCGGGACGCTGTACATGATGAAACGGAAGCGCACATTGCCGCCGCGGCCCTGCGGCGAACTGCGTTCGATGTCGCGGATTTGATAGATGCCGTTGTTGTACTCCACGACATTGCCTTTCTTGATATCGCTGGCTTTCATTTGAGGGGCTGAGTGATGGGTGATGGGAAAAGTTAAAACGTGGGGCAGGGGCGGGATGGGCCAGGAGCGCTTCGCTTCTTACGCCAGGCTACTTGGCTGCCAGCCGCACTGCACCGTCGAGGCGAATGACCTCGCCATTGAGGTAGCGGTTGCGCAGCACGAAGGCGATGGTTTCCGCAAATTCCTCTGGCAGGCCCAGTCGTGATGGAAATGGAATCGAGGCCGCCAGCGATTGCTGCACCGGCTCAGGCATATCGTCGACCATTGGTGTACGAAATACCCCCGGGGCAATGGTCATCACACGGATGCCGAAGCGTGATAGTTCACGCGCCATGGGGAGAGTCATGCCCACCACGCCACCTTTGGAGGCGGCATAAGCGGCCTGGCCGATCTGGCCCTCATAGGCCGCGACCGATGCGGTATTGACGATGACGCCGCGCTCACCGTCCTCGCCAGGTGCGTTGTGCTGCATTACGTCGGCGGCTGCCTTGGCGACGTTGAAGCTGCCAACCAAGTTGACAAGCACCGCATTGCGGAAGGTTGCAAGTGGTATCGGGCCCTGCTTACCTAGCATGCGCCCGCTTCCAAGAATACCGGCGCAGTTGACTGCCACGTTCAGGCCGCCGAGAAACGTGCGTGCAGCCTGTACCTGCTCAACCACATGTACCTCGTCGGTGACGTCGGTGCGGAAATAGCGCGCGGCGTCCGTGCCTAGCACCGCGAGGGCGGCATCGGCCTTGTCGGCGTTCAGATCGAACAGCGCGACCCTGCCGCCAGCGACGACGATCGAGCGGGCCACCGCCAGTCCCAGGCCGGAGACGCCGCCGGTGATGATGGCGCGGGTGTCGCAAAGTTGCATGCACGCTCCCAGATTGAGGAAAAGGCGGGATTGTAGGGCAGCTCAGCCGGTTAGCGCTTTACCGGCCTTGCTACTGGTCTGGCGACCGAGCAGGGTGGCCAGCCAGTGCCCGGTGGCGGCCAGCGAAGGCAGATCAATACCCGTGCGTATGCCCATGCCATGCAGCATGTACACCACGTCCTCGCTGGCGACATTGCCGCTGGCCCCCTTGGCATAGGGGCATCCGCCAACACCGGAGACCGCTGCATCCACCACCCGTACGCCTTCCTCCAAGCAAGCGGCGATGTTGGCCAGTGCCTGACCGTAGGTGTCGTGAAAATGTACCGCAAGCGCGTCCATCGGGACCTCGGTCGCGACCGCGCGCAACATCGCCCGGGCGCGGTGCGGGGTGCCTACCCCGATGGTATCGCCCAGCGATATCTCATAGCAGCCTAGCCGATACAGCGTGGTTGCGACCCGCACCACGTCGGCCAGCGGTACCTCGCCCTGATAGGGGCAGCCGAGTACGGTGGAGACATAGCCGCGCACGCGCACTCCGTCTTGACTGGCACGCGTCAGGACCGGGCGAAACCGTTCGATCGACGCGTCGATACCGGCGTTGGTGTTGCGCCGATTGAACGTATCCGACGCGGCGGTGAACACCGCTACCTCGTCCGCGCCCACTGCGCGCGCGCGGTCGTAACCCTGTTCATTGGGCACTAGTACTGGATAGTCGACACCGACGGTCCGGGTAATAGCGGTATAGACCTCGGCGGCATCGGCCAGTTGCGGTACCCAGCGTGGGCTGACGAAGCTAGTGGCCTCGATGCTGCGCAAACCAGTCGCTGAGAGCCGGTCGATCAACGCGATTTTGTCGACGGTCGCGATGGGGCGTGATTCGTTCTGTAGCCCATCGCGAGGGCCAACCTCTACGATACGGACAAAATCGTTCATCGGTTGTGCCGTTTCAGTGAGGCCAACGTGGTGGGGGCAGAGGGTAGTGTGAACACAGGAAACCTCGGGGAAAGCAACAGCACGGTTATGGCCTGGCAGGCGCCCAGGTGGGCGAACGTTTATCCAGGAAGGCCGACAGGCCTTCCTGGCCCTCCGGCGAGCTACGCAGGCGAGCGATGAGCTCGGCGTTGACCGCATCCAGTGCCGTCGTATCGATGGATCGCGCGACTCGACGCACCAAATGCTTGGCGCTACCGGCGGCCTGTGGGCCGGCTCTTAATAGCAGTTGGACCTGGTGTTCAACGGCTTGATCCAGCAACGGAGCCTCGACGACCTCGTGTAGCAGGCCGAGCCGGGCTGCGGTAGCCGCGTCGAACGTCTCTGCCGTGGCGAACCAGCGTCGTGCCTGGCGTGCGCCGATGGCCTCAATGACATAGGGGGAGATCACCGCCGGTAACAAGCCCAGCCGGCTTTCGGTCAGGCCGAAGCGTGCCTGTGGCGTGCCGATCGCGATATCACAGCATGCCACCAGGCCGACCCCGCCGCCGAAGGCGGCGCCGTGGACCCGTGCAATGCTAGGTTTGGGCAACGTGTCCAATCGGCGCATCAGCCCGGCCAAGGCAAGGGCGTCCTCGCGGTTGTCGTGTTCGCTGGCTGTCGCCATGGCGCGCATCCATTGCAAGTCCGCGCCGGCCGAAAACGATACGCCAGCACCGGCTAAAACCACCACGCGTACTGCGGGAGCTTCCGCTGCCTGAGTTAGCGCCTCATTCAGACTGGCAATCAGTCCGGCGTCGAAGGCGTTATGCAGTGCCGGCCGGTCCAGCAGAAGGGTGCGGACCGGACCGCTGTCAGTGACGCGTAAAGCAGAATTGGACATGCGCGAATGACCTTTAGGAAATGCCAACGGATGATAACGTCAGGTCCAGTTGAGGCCATGATGCGGTGCGGCGATGCTATAATCGATTATCATTAACATAAAAAGCGTCGGTCCTTCCGTGACGTTGTCCGAAATGCCTTTGCACCGTCCCGCTCTCGTGCAGTCCGTAAAAGATCGTCAGCCCAACGACGCCATTGCGCGTAGGCTGCGCGAGCTCGGGTTTGTGGCGGGCGAGGAAGTCGTGGTACTGGCGCAAGGGCCGATCGGTCGCGAACCGTTACTGGTACAGGTGGGCTATACCCGGTTCGCGCTACGTCTAAGTGAGGCGGCGCGAGTCGAGGTCACGGCGGTGGAGACGGTATGAGTGCTTCGATGCTGCGGCTGGCGTTAGTCGGTAACCCTAATTGCGGCAAGACCGCGTTGTTTAATCAGTTAACCGGTAGTAAACAAAAGGTCGCCAATTACGCAGGGGTTACGGTCGAGCGGAAGGAAGGGCATTTCCGGGCGCCCTCGGGACGTGAATTCGCCGTACTTGATCTACCCGGTGCCTATAGCTTGCAGCCGGCCAGTTTGGACGAAGCGATTACCCGCGATTTATGCCGTGGATTTTACCCGGGCGAGTCGGCGCCGGACGTACTGGTCTGTGTCATGGATGCCACCAACCTGCGTTTGCACCTGCGCTTTGCGTTGGAGTTGCGCGAGCTGGGCCGACCGATGATCGTCGCGTTGAATATGGTCGACGCGGCTAAGCGCCGCGGCATTGAGATCGATCGTCCGGCGCTGGAGCGAGCGCTGGGTGTCCCGGTAGTGGAAACAGTGGCAGTGCAGCGCAATGGCGCTCAGGCGCTGGTGTCGAGTTTGGATGGGTTGGAATCCGAGCTTAGTGCTCCGCCAGCGGCTGCGCCTCCCGTAGATGGTAATTACCATTCGACGGTGCGCGCGATCTTGGCCGAGTCGGTGACGATGCCCTCCCGCACCAGTCGCGTCGATGACGCGCTGGATCGCTGGCTGCTACACCCGGTGTTAGGCCTGATCAGCTTGGCGGTGGTGATGTTCCTGATCTTCCAGGCGGTATACGCCTGGGCAGCGCCGTTGATGGATTTGATCGATGCGGGAAGTAACGCGTTCGGTCAATGGTTGGGGACACAGCTGCCGGAAGGCCCACTCAACAGCCTGCTGGTGAATGGGGTTGTCGCAGGCATCGGTGGAGTGATCGTGTTTCTACCGCAAATCCTGATCCTGTTCGCGTTCATTCTGGCGTTGGAGGAATCTGGTTATTTGCCGCGAGCGGCATTCCTGCTTGATCGTCTCATGGCCTCGGCCGGCCTGTCCGGGCGTTCGTTTATTCCCTTGCTGTCCAGCTTCGCCTGCGCGGTACCGGGGATTATGTCGACCCGTAGCATTCAGGACCCGCGCGACCGCCTGACCACGATTTTGGTGGCGCCACTGATGACCTGCTCGGCACGACTACCGGTATACGCGCTGCTGATTGGTGCGTTTATCCCGCAGAAGACGGTCTGGGGAATATTCAGCCAGCAGGGGCTGGTGTTGTTTGGTTTGTATGCGGTGGCGATCGCCAGTGCGCTGGTGGTGTCGTGGACGATGAAGCGGTGGCGCCGCGACAAGAGTGAGCACCCGCTTCTGCTGGAACTGCCGTCATACCGCGTGCCGCACCTGCGCGATCTCGCGCTGGGGCTGTGGGAGCGTGCGATGATCTTCCTCAAGCGGGTGGGGGGCATCATTCTGGCGCTGACGATCCTGTTGTGGTTCCTGCTCTCGTTCCCGGCCGCGCCCGCAGACGCAACCCTGCCGGCGATCGACTACAGCTTTGCCGGCCGCATCGGTCACGCGATGGCAGTTTTTTTCGCGCCGCTGGGCTTCAACTGGCAGATTTGTATTGCCTTGATCCCCGGCATGGCCGCGCGTGAGATGGCCGTATCCTCACTGGCGACCGTCTATGCGTTGTCGGCTGCCGACGACGATGCTGCCGCTCAGGCGCTGTCGCCGCTGATCCATAATGGCTGGTCGCTAGCGACCGCGCTGTCACTGTTAGTCTGGTACATCTACGCGCCGATGTGCATTTCCACGTTGGCCACGATCAGACGCGAGACCAATTCCTGGAAACAAGTGGCCTGGGCCACGGGCTATTTGTTTGCGCTGGCCTACCTGGCTTCGCTACTGACCTATCAGCTAGCCGTAGCAATGGGAGCGGGTTGAACATGTCTATCTCGCTGTTGGTGCAATATCTAGTGATCGCGTTGGCGGTGTTAGTCAGCGCCTGGGTGGTGTTGAAAAAGCAGTTTCCGGGCGCCGCCCGCCGCGTGCGCGGCCGTCTGGCGTCGCCGCTGTTGCGCGCGCATCGGCCCGCGTGGGCTCAGTCGCTGGGACGGCGGCTGGCACCTCCGGCCGCGCGCAGTAGCGGGGGGTGCTCGGGCTGTAGCAGTTGTGAGCCGGGCTCGCATTAGTTCATCGCAAAAGGAACGCTGTTGTGAGCGTGCGTCCTTATCGGGCAAGCGCGAACACGCCTGCGGCTGTACAACGCATCTTGTCGATTTGGCCGCTGACCGCTAGCCTGCGTCGATGACTACTTCCCCCCTGAAACTATTGGTCCACGGCGCCTCCGGTCGCATGGGCAAGGCACTATTGCGGCTCGCCGCAGAAGACCCGGCGCTGGTCGTCGTTGCGGCGGTTGTCGGCAGCTCGCCCGCGCAGCGGGTCGTCGACAGCGTGCCGCATTTTGCCGCCAGCGAATTGGTCGGCGCGCCAAGTTTTGATGTCGCCATCGACTTCAGTCTTCCGCGGGGGTTCGAGCCGATCCTGCAGCTGTGCGTGCAGCGTGGCGCGCCGCTGGTTTCGGGTACAACCGGGCTGGATGCGGCTCAGCGCCAGGTGCTGGTCGAGGCGACCAGATCAATCCCGCTTGTTTGGGCTTCCAACTTCAGCTTGGGGGTGGCGGTGCTGACCGATCTGGTTGAGCGCGCCGCCAGCACACTGCCGGGCTGGGATTGCGACATTGTTGAGTCGCACCACGTGCACAAGCAGGACGCGCCGTCGGGTACCGCGTTGACCCTGGGTGAGGCCGCAATGGGAGGGGGCGCCCAGCCGCACTTTGCCAGTCTGCGCGCCGGCGACATCGTCGGTGAGCATTGGGTGCAGTTCACCGGCCTGGGCGAGCGCGTCGAACTGGTGCACCGGGCCAGCAACCGCGACATCTTCGCGCGTGGGGCGCTGCATGTGGCCAAGCGCCTGTACGGTCGTTCCCCTGGCAGCTATCGGGTGCGTGATCTGATCGGCTGAACCGGGCTGCGCAGGAACTGAACAGATGCGTTTTTGAGTAGGCCGCTGCGCGCATCATTGATATCTGCGCTGGCGCAGCAAGGGGCTTGCCGCTACAATTCCGGCTTGCCCGAACCCAGCGTCGGACCGGTCCAACGACCGCGTCCGCGCTTTGCTGCAACCGGATTTTGGCCGGTGCGCATCGGAGTCCCCCGCAGCCATAGCGAGATTCCCGTGACCCAACCCGCAATTCTTGTCCTTGAAGACGGCACCGTATTTGAGGGCGACTCCGTAGGCGCCAACGGCCTGTCCGTCGGCGAGGTGGTATTTAACACCGCGATGACCGGCTATCAGGAAATCCTGACCGATCCGTCCTACGCTCGTCAGATGGTCACGCTGACCTATCCGCATATCGGCAACACCGGTTTCACCGATCAGGACAATGAAGCCGCGCAGGTCTGGGCCGCCGGCCTGATCGTACGCGATGTCCCGCGCCGGCCCAGCAGCTGGCGCAGCGAAGTCTCGCTGAGCGATTGGTTGATGAGCCGTGGCGTGGTTGGCATCGCCGGCATTGACACGCGTAAGCTGACCCGCATCCTGCGCGAAAAGGGCGCCCAAAACGGCGCGTTGATGGCCGGTGAGATCGATGTTGATAAGGCGCTGGAAGCCGCGCGTAAGTTCCCCGGTTTGAAGGGCATGGACCTGGCCAAGGTGGTCAGCACCGAAAAGCGCTATTCCTGGTGCGAGGGTCAGCTGGACCTGGACAGCGGTGTGTTCATCGGTCTGGGTGAAAAGCGCACTGAAACGTCCGCAGAGGGCGCTGCGGGCTTTCACCCGGGACGCACTTACAAGGTGGTGGCCTATGATTTCGGTACCAAGACCAACATCCTGCGTATGCTTGCTGAGCGCGGTTGCGAGATCACTGTGGTGCCGGCACAAACCCCGGCGGACGAGGTGTTGGCGCTCAACCCGGATGGCGTGTTTCTGTCCAACGGCCCGGGGGACCCGGAGCCTTGCGAGTATGCGATCGACGCGATCCGCTCTTTTATCGCACAGAAGCTGCCGACCTTCGGCATCTGCCTGGGGCACCAGTTGTTGGCGCTCGCCGCTGGAGCCCGGACCATCAAAATGGGGCATGGCCACCACGGTGCAAATCATCCGGTGCAGGATTTGGACAGTGGCAAGGTGCTGATTACCTCGCAGAACCACGGTTTTGCGGTCGATGAGGCTTCGTTGCCGGCGAACGCGCGCGTCACCCATCGTTCGCTGTTTGACAATACCAACCAGGGCATTGCGTTGACCGACGCGCCGGCCTTCAGCTTCCAGGGCCATCCGGAGGCGTCACCGGGACCGCATGATGTCGCTCCCTTGTTCGACAAGTTCGTGGAAAGCATGCGCGTTGCGCTGATGGAGAAGAACTGAGATGCCAAAGCGCACTGACCTAAAAACCATTTTGATCATTGGTGCCGGCCCGATCGTCATCGGCCAGGCGTGTGAGTTCGACTACTCCGGCGCGCAGGCGTGCAAGGCGCTGCGTGAGGAGGGCTACCGTGTAGTGCTGGTTAACTCCAACCCGGCCACGATCATGACCGATCCGGAGATGGCTGACGCGGTCTACATAGAGCCGATCAACTGGCAGACCGTCGAGAAGATCATCGCCAAGGAAAAGCCGGACGCGCTGTTGCCGACGATGGGCGGGCAGACCGCGCTGAATTGCGCGCTCGATCTGGCCGACCATGGGGTGCTCGAAAAGTATGGCGTGGAGCTGATCGGCGCCAAGCGCGAGGCGATCCGCATGGCCGAGGACCGCGAGCTGTTCCGCGTGGCAATGGGCGAAATTGGTTTGGAATGCCCCAAGGCCGAGGTCGCACACACCCTGGAGGAAGCGCTCGACATCCAGACCCGTGTCGGCTACCCGACCATTATCCGGCCGAGCTTCACCTTGGGCGGCAGTGGCGGCGGCATCGCGTATAACCGCGAGGAGCTGATCGAAATCGTCGGCCGCGGCCTGGAGTTGTCGCCGACCACCGAGGTACTGGTCGAAGAGTCGGTGCTGGGTTGGAAGGAGTTCGAGATGGAAGTGGTCCGCGACACTGCGGACAACTGCATCATCATCTGCTCGATCGAGAACCTTGATCCGATGGGCGTGCACACCGGCGACTCGATCACCGTGGCCCCGGCGCAGACCCTGACTGACAAGGAATACCAGCGCCTGCGCGACGCCTCGGTTGCAGTGCTGCGCAAGATTGGGGTGGATACTGGCGGCTCCAATGTGCAGTTTGGTATTAGTCCAAAGACCGGCCGCGTGGTCGTGATCGAGATGAATCCTCGAGTGTCGCGCTCCTCGGCGTTGGCCTCCAAGGCCACCGGCTTTCCGATCGCCAAGGTCGCTGCCAAGCTGGCGGTCGGCTATACCCTGGATGAGTTGAAGAACGAAATCACCGGCGGACTGACTCCGGCCTCGTTCGAGCCGAGCATCGATTATGTGGTCACCAAGATTCCGCGCTTCGCCTTCGAGAAGTTTCCGCAGGCGGACGCGCGGCTGACCACCCAGATGAAGTCGGTGGGCGAGGTGATGGCGATGGGCCGTACCTTCTCCGAATCGGTGCAGAAAGCACTGCGTGGGCTGGAGACTGGCAAGGTCGGTTTTGACCCGACGGGGTTGGACCTGACCAGTGAGGACGATCTGACCACGCTGCGCCGTGAACTTAAGGCGCCGGGTCCAGAACGCCTGTTCTATGTGGCCGACGCGTTCCGCGCTGGTCTGAGCGTGGATGACGTCCATGGCCTTTCGTACATTGACCCGTGGTTTTTGGACCAGATCGAAGAGATCATTGCCGCCGAAAAGCGTCTGGCCGCCGAGGGCATCGATGCGCTGGACGCTGCGCGCCTGCGTCGCCTCAAGCGCGCCGGTTTCTCCGATGCCCGTCTAGCACAGCTGACCGGTACCAACGAAGCTGCAATCCGCGCATTGCGCCGCGCTCATAAGGTGCGCCCGGTGTACAAGCGGGTGGATTCGTGCGCGGCTGAGTTCGCCACCCACACCGCTTATCTGTACTCGACCTATGAAGACGAGTGCGAGGCAGCCCCGTCCGGCCGCGACAAGATCATGATTCTCGGTGGCGGCCCCAATCGCATCGGTCAGGGCATCGAGTTCGACTACTGCTGCGTGCACGCCGCACTGGCGCTGCGTGAGGATGGGTATGAGACCATCATGGTCAACTGCAACCCGGAAACGGTTTCGACCGACTACGACACCTCTGATCGTCTGTATTTCGAGCCGCTCACGCTTGAGGACGTGTTGGAGATTGTCGAGCTGGAGAAGCCGAAGGGTGTGATTGTGCAGTACGGCGGACAGACCCCGCTGAAGCTGGCCAAGGCGCTGGAAGCCAACGGCGTGCCGGTGATCGGTACCTCGCCCGATTCGATCGACCTGGCCGAGGATCGCGAACGGTTCCAGCAACTGGTCGAGAAGCTCGGTTTGAAGCAGCCGCCGAACCGTACTGCGCGCACCGCCGAGGAAGCGCTGACGCTGGCGCGCGAGATCGGTTATCCGTTGGTTGTGCGTCCAAGTTATGTGCTGGGCGGTCGTGCGATGGAGGTCGTATACGGCGAGGCCGATCTGGCCCGCTACGTGCGCGATGCGGTGAAGGTTTCCAACGACTCGCCAGTGCTGCTGGACCGGTTCCTTGACCACGCGGTCGAGGTTGACGTGGACATCATCGCCGATCGCGACGGCAACGTGATGATTGGTGGGGTGATGGAGCACATCGAGGAGGCCGGCGTGCATTCCGGCGACTCATCATGCTCGCTGCCACCATACTCGCTATCGGCGTCGACCCAGGCCGAGCTGCGCCGACAGGTGGTCGAGCTGGCCAAGGCGTTGAACGTAATTGGGCTGATGAACACTCAGTTCGCGATTCAAACCGACGACGAGGGTGTCGATACGGTGTTTCTGCTGGAAGTCAATCCGCGCGCCTCGCGTACCGTGCCATTTGTGTCCAAGGCCACCGGCGTGGCGCTGGCCAAGATCGCCGCACGCTGCATGGCCGGGCAGACCCTGGCCTCGCAAGGGGCAACCAAGGAAGTCGTGCCGGACTATTACTCGGTAAAGGAGGCGATCTTCCCGTTCGCTAAGTTCCAGGGCGTAGACCCGATCCTGGGGCCGGAGATGCGTTCCACCGGTGAGGTGATGGGAGTAGGTCGTAGCTTCAGCGCGGCGTTCGCGCGGGCGCAGGAGGCAGGCGGTATCCGCACGCCGAAGCCGGGCAAAGCGTTTGTATCGGTACGCGATCCGGACAAGAAGCGGGTGTTGCCGGTTGCACGGGCGCTGGTCGAGCGTGGGTTCAGTCTGGTCGCCTCGCGCGGCACAGGTGCGTGGTTGCAGCAGCACGGATTGGACTGCGAGATTGTCAACAAGATGGTCGAGGGCCGTCCGCACATTGTCGACTCGATCAAGAACGGGGAGATCTCGTATATCGTCAACACCACCGAAGGCCGCGCGGCGATCGCGGATTCGTTCTCGATCCGGCGCGAGGCGTTACAACAGCGCGTGACTTATTCGACCACCATTGCCGGCGCCAAGGCGCTGGTGCAATCACTCGAGTTCCGTGGCACCGGCCCGGTGTGGTCGCTGCAGGAACTTCACAAGGAGCTGGAAGCATGAGAGCCCCCATTACCCTGAAGGGCGCGCAGCGGCTGCGCGACGAACTGGAACAGCTGAAGTCGGTCAAGCGGCCCAAGGTGATCGCGGCAATCGCCGAGGCGCGCGAGCACGGCGATCTTAAGGAAAATGCTGAATACCACGCCGCCCGCGAAGAACAGGGTTTCATCGAGGGGCGGATCAAACAGCTGGAGGCTGAGCTGTCGCATGCCGAGATTATCGATGTGACCAAGCTCAACGCCGGCACTAAGATCGTGTTCGGCGCGACGGTGACCTTGGCCGATGTGGAGACCGACGAAGAAAAGCGCTACCAGATCGTCGGCGACCTGGAAGCGGACATCAAGCTAGGTCTGATCGCGATATCTTCGCCGCTGGCGCGGGCGCTGATCAGCAAGCTCGAGGGCGACAGCGTCACTATCGATGCGCCGGCGGGGCAGCGCGAGTACGAGGTGGTCGGCGTCGAGTACATCGGCTGAGTCGATGGTGTTTCTTGTCAACAGCCCGGCCAGGGGGAGGCTCTTCAAGCCCGAGGTTTGCTCGGGAAAGCCCGTTAGGGCTGAAGTGCTTCCCACACGGCCGCTGCTCCGATCGGGGCAGCGCTGGTGGTAACGGCCACGCTGCTGTTGCCGTACGCCAGCCGGCTGGCCGGCGAAGCGCTGAGTGATGAGGTGGCGCGCGCACTCGGACGCGCCGACCGTAGCGCGCGTGAACCGGGGCAAGACGCACAGTTACGCCGACACTTCCAGCTACTGCCCGAACCGTGGCCAGTCGCCGCGTTGACCCGCCAGCTCGATGTCGGTGACGCACCTGGGGCGAGTTGGGTGCGCGCCGACCCGGCCTACGTGGTGCCGGACATGCAAGGGGCGCGGTTGATGGCGCACGGCGACATGCTGAAGCTGGACGAGGACGACGTCGCCGCGTTGTTGCCGGCGTTGACGCCGCTATTCGGCGAGGCGGGTTTGCTGCTGGATGCGCCAGTGCCATCGCGCTGGTACCTGCGACTGGCTGCCGAGGCGTCGCTGCCGGTATTCGACGCGCCCGACGACACACTCGGCGATGATCTGTTCGAACATCTTCCGGCAGGTGAGACGGGGCGACGTTGGCGTGGGCTGCTAACCGAGACGCAGGTGCTGCTGCACCAGCACCCTTGGAATCGCGAGCGCACCGCGCGCGGCCAGCCGGCAATCAATTCGTTGTGGTTCTGGGGCGCTGGGATCTATCCGCAGGCGGTCAACGCCTCGCACGCGCATGTACGTAGTCGCGAGCCGTTGCTGCTGGCGCTGGCTAAGGCCAGCGGTATCGAGGCTAATGGCGAACGTCAGCTCGACACCCTGGTCGATCTGCGTCAGCTGCGGTCGCTGGCGCAGTTCTCGACCGACGTAGTCGCGCCGCTCGTGGCCGCGTTACGGCGCGGCGAGCTCGACCGGCTGCTGCTTGACTTCCAGGACGGCGTGCAGTTTGCGTTGCAGCCGCGCCAGCGTTGGCGGGTGTGGCGCAAGCCGCTGATCCGGCTGGACACATGACCCGTTCCATGATCGTGCGCAGGCCAGCGGGCGAGCCCGGCAATTGGCCCGACAGTATGCTGCCGCTGTTGCGCCGGCTCTACGCTGCACGCGGCGCTACCTGTGCCGAGCAGGCGCAGCCACGACTGGCACAGCTACATCCGCCCGCTGCGCTAGCCAACATCGACCATGCGGTGGCGCTGTTGGCCGAGGCAATCACCGCCCAGCGCCGAATCCTGGTGGTGGGCGATTTTGACTGCGACGGTGCCACCGCCTGCGCGGTCGCGGTGCGCGGGCTGCGCCTGCTTGGTGCCGGCGAGGTCATGCACGCGGTGCCCAACCGCATCGTGCATGGCTATGGGCTCTCGCCAGCGCTGGTGCAGAAACTGGCGCCGCTGCATCCGGACCTGTTGGTAACAGTCGATCATGGTGTGGCCTGCCATGCCGGCGTTGCCGCGGCCAAGGCATTGGGCTGGCGGGTACTGGTGACCGACCATCACCTGCCCGGCGAGGTGCTGCCGCCGGCTGACGTAATCGTCGATCCCAACCTCGACGGCGACGGTTTCCCAAGCAAAGCGCTGGCCGGCGTGGGGGTGATTTTCTATGTATTGATGGCGCTGCGGGCGCGGTTGCGGGCGGATGGCGCATTCAACGACTCGGTGCCGGACCTGTCGACGTTGCTTGATCTGGTCGCGGTGGGCACGGTTGCCGATCTGGTCGCCCTGGATGCCAATAATCGGGCGCTGGTCGGCGCCGGGTTGCGCCGGCTGCGCCAAGGGCAGGGCTGCGTCGGGCTGAAGGCATTGATCGAGGCCTGCGGCCGCGACCCGGCGCGGCTGACCGCCAGCGACATCGGCTACGCGCTGGCCCCGCGCCTGAACGCGGCCGGGCGGCTGGAGGATATGACGCTTGGGATCGAGCTGCTGCTGACCGAAGATCCCGCGCGGGCGCGGGAGATCGCCGCGTTGCTGGAAGAGATCAACGCCGAACGCCGTGCGGTGCAACAGCTGATGACGGATGACGCCGAGGCTGCGATCGCCACTGCACTGCTCGCGACTGATGCGTCTGCGCCATCGGCGGCCTGCCTGTTCGATGATGCCTGGCATCCGGGTGTGGTGGGGCTGGTCGCCTCGAAAATGAAGGACCGGCTTTATCGACCGGTGGTCGCGCTTGCGCCGACCGAGCCGGGCAGCGACCAGCTACGCGGTTCGGCACGTTCGATTCCCGGCCTGCATATCCGCGATGTGCTGGCAGCGGTGGATACCACCCATCCGGGACTAATCGACAAGTTCGGTGGGCATGCGATGGCGGCCGGGCTGAGTCTGTCGCGCGCCGCGCTGGCGCAGTTTGAACAGGCGTTCGTCGCGCAAGTCGGCGCGATGCTGCAGCCGGAACTGCTACAGGCCGAGTTGTATAGCGATGGCGAACTGGGCGCGCACGAGTTTGACCATGTGCATGCCGAGGCACTACGCCAGGCCGGCCCCTGGGGCCAGGGCTTTCCCGAGCCGCTGTTCGATGGTGAGTTCGAGGTGGTGCAGTGGCGCGTACTCAAGGAGCGTCATTTGAAGTTGGCGCTGCGAGCACCGGGCACGGCCGGTCCGATCAGCGCCATTCAATTCGGTGGCTGGCAGGGCACGGCACCCGCGCGCCATGTGCGTATCGCCTACCGGCTTGTCTCCGACGACTACCGCGGCGGCAACGCGATCCAGTTGATCGTGGAACACTGCGAGCCGGCCTGAGCCGGCACCGCGCTCGGATTCTGCGGCCGTCGTCGTCCACGCCGGAGTTGGTGACCAGTACCGGCTGATACGGTGCATGGTCGTTGATGACCCAGTAGCCGTTGCCTTCGTTGCAGCCCTCGCGCTCGCACAGCATCGAAACCAGCAGTTTGTCAGTGCTTAGACGGGGAATGTGCAGCTCTGGTGGTGCCTCGTCATGCAGTGGGCTTTGCGGGTCAATGGCGTTGCAGTCCGCCGATGTGGGTGGTCGCGGCCAGTGCGGCGCGTAGCGCGAGCGAACGGGCCAGCGCACGATGGCTGGCGTGGGTCGGAGGCAGCGTCGCCAGCACGACGGTTGATGCCGGCAGCACCGTGTTCTCATTGCGGCTGCCTTTCCAGCGGACTTAAAAAGCATGCTCATCAGTCAAACTGTGAATTCACACCTCATATATCCGCCCACCGCCGCGGAATGTCGCGACACCTGTACAGAGTCCGGCGGGTCAATACAGCAGGGGAGAGGGCAGGACCGACCCGCTGCTTCCACAGTCTCCGGAAGATCGCGC
>Cebus_capucinus_imitator_PRJNA485217_SSR047__coassemble_994_pt1 | contig 64921 bp, 52 predicted proteins | sample Cebus_capucinus_imitator_PRJNA485217_SSR047__metabat2_high_PE_004 | metagenome-assembled genome bin Cebus_capucinus_imitator_PRJNA485217_SSR047
TCGATGCCCCCCCCTGGCACATCGTTGGCCGCCTGCGCGATGCCTCCGACAAACAGGCACGCGGACAGCAGCAGGATGCGCATCGGATTCACGGCGTCAATTCTCAAAAAGGGATAGCGCAGTTTACAAATCCCACCTATCCACCGATAGCCGCTGCCCGGATCCATAACACCGACGGCACTATCGGCGCCGATCCAACCAGCACTCCAACCCCTGCGCATTGAGCTCGATATCGGTCGCCAGCACCCGCTCCACACCATCACCGTCGAGCCGGCACCCATGCACCCACGCCCGCGTTCGATACAGCGCCCCCAGTGCCGCCACCAGGTACTGATGCCGGTCGTCCCGCCCAGCGCTGTCGCGTGCGAGTGTCGCCATTGCCTCGATCTGCTCATACAACGACTGCGCTAACCGGCCCACGTTTTCAACCCTACCGTAGTGGGTCAGATACATCGCCTCAGGCTGATACCCCATCATCCGCTGGATCGAAGCAGACATCGCCGCCGGATCGAACTGCACCGGCGAGGACGTGGGAATGACAAAGGCCTCGCCTGCGGCATTGTCCAGCTCGCGATAGGAAACCCCGAACGTATCCCCGGTGAACCAGCAACGGCTGCGCGCATCCCAAACACACTGGTGGTGGCGCGCATGCCCGGGCGTATCTATGCACAACAACCCGCGCCCAGCTAACGAGAGGGTCTGACCATCCTGCGCCACCACCACCCGCTCCTGTGCCACCGGCACCACCTCGCCGTAGCTGCGTGCCATTTCCGCTTCGCCGTAGACCTCGGTGGCACCGGCGACCAGTCGCCACGGCTCGATCATGTGCGGCGCCCCCCGCGCGTGCACATACAGTCGCGCCGAGGGCAGTCGCCGCAGCAGTTGCCCGGCGCCACCGGCATGATCCAAATGCACATGAGTGAGGATCAGCCAGTCCACGTCGTTCGGTGCAAGCCCGGCCTGATCCAGTGCCGCCAGCATTGCCGGCACTGACAGGCTGGTGCCGCAATCGATAAAGGCGCCGCGACCCTGCTCCACGACCAGGTAAGCCGCGTCAAAGCACGCACGCTGGAAGCCGGTGTCAATGATATGGATGCTGGGATCGCAGGACATCGTGCGAAACCTCCGGAGGGCGACCCCCTCATTGTAGAAGCTACGGCTCATGTTGATCGCAGGAGCGCGCCTTGCGCGCGATCGGAATTCCCCGACCCTCCCCCTTCGCGCACAAGGCGCGCTGCTACCAACGAAGGCTCTCCTGCTCGGGATGGCCGGCGCCGCCCGTACCCACCCGATCAGGCCTCGCGCAACGCCCGCAGCGCGGCCAACACCACGCCGACCCCGACGTCAGTTTCGACCTTAACCCCCGAGGTTTGCAGCTGGTCGCCACTCTCGGTCTGCTTGAGTGCCGCAATCCGCTGACCAGCCTCGCGCGGAGAGTCAAAGCCCGCGCTCTGTAACAGCAGCGCGCCCGCACCATCCACCAGTTTGAAGTAAAAGCGCCCGTCCTTCTCGCGGTACTGTTTGAACACCGGCAGCGCCGCCTTTACGCCCGATTCAATCACGGCAGCGTCGGGCTGCTGCGACAGATCGCGCAGCCCCACCGCCTCGCGCAGCCGCGCCAGCAGCGGAGTGGCGTAGCGTGCACGCAGGCGCGCACCACCGGCGCGCAGGGTCGCCTCGATCTTCTCTGGCTCGGCCATCAGCGCCTCGTAGCGCGCGCGCAGCGGTGCCAACTCCTGATCGATGCATTCGAACAGCTGCTGCTTGGCTTCACCCCAACCGATTCCCTCCGCGAACGCCCGTGCGAATGCAGCGGTTTGTTCGCTGGAAGCAAACGCCTGATAGAGCTGAAACAGCGCCGAGCCTTCGGTGTCCTTAGGCTCTCCGGGCGCGCGCGAGTCGGTCAAAATCGAGAACACCAGCCTGCGCAACTCATCGCGCGGGGCAAACATCGGGATCGTGTTGCCATAGCTCTTGCTCATCTTGCGGCCGTCCAGCCCCGGCAACGTCGCCACGTGCTCATCGATCACCGCCTCGGGCAGCACAAAATAGTCGTTGCCGTAAACGTGGTTGAAGCGCTGCGCGAAATCGCGCGCCATCTCGATGTGCTGAACCTGGTCGCGCCCGACCGGTACCTTGTGGGCATTGAAGATCAGGATATCGGCGGCCATCAACACCGGATACATGAATAGGCCGGCGCTGACACCGGCGTCGGCATCCTCGCCGTCGGCCAGGTTTTTATCCACTGCGGCCTTGTACGCGTGTGCCCGATTGAGAATGCCCTTACCGGCCACACAGGTCAGCAACCACATCAACTCGGTGGTCTCAGGCACGTCACTCTGACGGTAGAACCACACCTTCTCCGGATTGAGCCCGCACGCCAGCCAGCTGGCGGCGATCTCCAGCGTCGAGCGCTGAGTGCGGTCGGGGTCCTGTGCCTTGATCAGGCTGTGCAGATCGGCCAGGAAATAGAAGCTTTCGCTGTTGGCCGCACGGCTGGCCGCGATTGCCGGGCGGATCGCGCCGACGTAGTTGCCCAGATGGGGAGTGCCGGAAGGGGTGATGCCGGTAAGAACGCGGGTGGTCATTGCACTGAGAAGTCGGGTTTCAACCCCGACAGTTTAACCGCTGCCTCGCCCCGTCTCGGCACCGCATGGGCAAAACGGGCCGCAAGTGCGGCCCAACTTGCTGTGGATGCGTGACGATGGAACTAGTCGTGGTCGTGCTTGTGCAAGGCCTGCTCAAACACGCTGACTTCTTTCTCCGCACGGTCGCGGTCCCAGCCATAACGTTCCTGCAACTTACCCGCCAAGTACTTGGCGTTACCTTCGGCGACGTCAAAATCGTCGTCGGTCAAGTCGCCCCACTGAGCCTGCATCTTACCCTTCAGCTGAGTCCACTTACCGGAAAGAATGTCTTTGTTCATGACCCTGCTCCTGATGGTTAAGGGCGGCCGCCAAGTGCAGGACGGCCGCGTGCTGCCATCCTGTCCTTGGCGGCATTTGCACGGCATCAACGACCCGTCAATACGATCATCACCGCCCTGAACCGTGGCCGTGCCACTCCCCTTAACCACGGCCGGCCATTTCCGCACACCCCACCACAGATGACCGTAGCAAACGCAAAAAAAAAACGGGCCCTAAGGCCCGTTTTCAAATTCGGATCATCGCGCGATCACTTCGTCGCGGAATCCTCAATCTTGTCACCCGCACCCTTAATGTCCTTACCGGCACCCGCTACGGTGTTGCAGCCCGACAGCATCGCCACCGAGAACATACCCAGCATCATCAGAACCATTGCACGCATCATTGCATCTCTCCATCAGTTGGTATCGTTACCCGCCGGTGCGGCATAGCGCTCCGGAATCCTGTTGTGAAAGCAGATCAGCACTTGCCGTCGCTGCACTTTTCCGCAGTGTTTTCCACCTTACCACCCGCACCCTGGAGGTCCTTACCGGCACCGGCGACGGTATTGCAGCCACTCAGCAAACCAGCGGCAAACAAACCCAACAGCGTTATCGTCAGCAGTCGCTTCATCCACTTCATCCTCATCAACACGATCGGTCATCTCGCCCTACCCAGGTGGCAAATCTGAGCGTGCACCCGTCGAGTCGGCGTGAACGGGTGTGAAAAACGTTCAGGCAAAGATCAATCCCGCATCAACGTGGATTTGCCGAACAGGCTCTCGACCAGATCCACCGCCAACTCCGCAGTCACATTGCGCTCGTCGATCACCGGGTTGAGTTCAACGATGTCCAGCGAACCCATTCTTCCGGTGTCGGCGATCATCTCCATCACCAGCTGTGCCTCGCGGTAGTTGGGGCCACCCGGCACCGTCGTGCCCACACCAGGAGCGATGCTCGGATCGAGGAAATCCACGTCGAAACTCACGTGCAGGTGGGTGTTCTCATCGATCCCACTCAGCGCGGTTTCCATGGTCTTTTTGATGCCAACTTCGTCGATATAACGCATGTCGTAAACGTCAATCTGATAGTGTTTGATCAGCTGCTTTTCCTGCGGATCAACCGAGCGGATCCCGATCTGACGCACCTGCTCCGGACTGAGCGCGGGTCCATCTCCGCCCAGATGAGTGAGCTGCTGTGGACCCAATCCGCACAGACACGCCACCGGCATGCCATGGAGGTTGCCGGAGGGGGTGACTTCGCGAGTATTGAAGTCCGAATGCGCATCCAGCCACAGCAGCCGCAGCGACTTACCTTGCGCACGACACCAGCGCGCCACCGCGCTGACCGAACCAATGCCCAGGCAATGATCGCCACCGAGCATGACCGGCATGCGCCCCTGCTGCAGCTCGCGGTGGCTGGCCTCCATCAACGCTCGGTTCCAGGCCATCACCTCGTCAAGATGACGGTAGCCGTCGACCGGCGCCCGCCAGGGATTGCGCGGACCATCGAGATTACCCAGATCGCACACCTCCACGCCGCGCGCCGACAACGCCTCGGCCAACCCGGCGATGCGCAGCGCCTCCGGCCCCATCCGCGCGCCCCGGTGGCCAGCGCCGACGTCAGTCGGCACGCCGATCAACGAAACCGGTGCATAGCGCTTGGCCATCTTGGACTCCTTGGTTATGAGGGCATCCAGTCTAGCCAGGCACCTGCACGGCCTCCTGCGGCAGCGCAACAGCGCGCCGGGCATGCGGCGCAGTCAAGCGCCTGCATGCTCGGCAGAGAAAGTGGTCCAGCTGCGGATACCTGCACCCTTTAAGCCGCCATGGGTTACATCCTACGGCTGCACAGCTGGTAGACACAGCATGCGTGAAGACGTGTTAGAAGGATGTTCCGCAGACGTAATGGCAATCACGCGGGGATGGTGCCGGCACCCGGATTCGAACTGGGGACCTACCGCTTACAAGGCGGTTGCTCTACCAACTGAGCTATGCCGGCATAGAAGCGCGTATTCTAGCGCACCGCCGCACAGTCAAGCGAACTCTGACGCTGCGCGCCCAGCGCAGACTGAAGCGAGGCCGCCGACATGTGGCTGCGTACGTCGATCCACCAACTCGACGACTCGCCGCCGCCGAGCAGCTCAGCCGACACGCCCTTTAGCTTTAGCTCGGCCAACCGACGCTCGGCCCCGTCGCGATTGCGGAACTTGCCGAGCGCGATCGCATAGGTGTTTCCCTGAGCGACCATGTAGTAGTCACTCAGGCCGGCCGCACTGATCCGCTCGACAATCGCTTGCGCCGCGGCACGGTCACCAACGGCGGGCATCATCACCCGGAAACCATCGGTACCGTCTTGACGCTCCTCGCGAATCGCCGCGTGCTCAATTCGAGCATGGGCCCGCCCCAGCGCAGCGCGCGCATCGGCTCGGGTAGCAAACGGCCCCAGTGTCAGGCAGCGCGCCACGGGTGTGGGTGTGGGTGTGGGTGTGGGTGTGGGTGCGGGTGCGGGTGCAGCCAAAGACGGCGGAACGGGCACGGACGGACTGGAATCGTCCGTTTGATCGGCCACCGCCGGCACTGCCGGTGCGGCGTCGGTCGTACCGGCAGCGCCGGTATCAGCGGCACTGACCAATTGCAGCGTCGCTACGCCCGCCGGCAGCGAGGCATAGTTCGCGGCCGGCGGCGGAGCAGCCGGCCGCGCCAGCCACCACGACGCTACCCCCAGATTGAGCACCGCCAACACCACAATGAGCGCACGTATGAACATCCGCAGGATTCTAACTAGCCGCGTCCGGCGATTGGTCGGCCCAGGCAGCCAGCCCATCCAACACCAGGGCTGGGCGATACAGTGCATGGGTCAGCAACGGCAACAAGGCCGGCGCGCCGCCGCCATGCAGCACTAGCCGCACAGGGGACTGCAGCAAGGTCTCGGCCTGCGCCAAGCTACGCTCGACCAGCGCGACCGCAGCGCCCTCGCACCCCGATGCCAACGCGTCGCCGGTATCGTTGGCGAACTCAGCATAATCCCCCCCGTACGCCGGCAGCTGGGCGGCGCGCAGATGCAACGCTTCGCGCATCGTCGTCGGTGAGGCACTGATGCGACCACCGCGATGCTGTCCTTGCGCATCAAGCAGGTCGATCGTCAACGCGGTGCCCACGCCTGCCACCAGCACCTGACCGGCGTCGCGCACCCCCAGCAGCGCCAGGAAACGATCCACACCGAAGCGACCCGGCTCGGCATACGCGATACGCACCCCCGCGCACTCGGCGGCGCTATGTGCCAGTCGCACTTCGTCGAAGCGCTCGCCCAGCACCTGCAGTATCCGTGCGGTCAGCGTCGGTGAGGCCACGCTGGCTACATAGGCCACCTTGCCGGTGGGAAGCGCCGCCAGTAACGCCGCATCCATCGCCTCGGCGCCATGCGCCCAGGCTTGCACCTCGCCAGCGTGATCCCCCTGCCGCCGCGCAAACTTAAAACGGGAGTTGCCCAGATCAAACAGCCACTGACTCATTGCGGTCTCACGCTGACTTCGCCGGCATGGAAATGACGCAGCCCCTCGGCCAGCTCAACTTGCAGCGCACCGTCAGGTGCTAGCCCGCGCGCGATACCCTCACATAGCCTGCCGGCGTCCTCGACCCGCACCGTGCGTCCGGTCAACAGGTCCAACGCCGCGTAACGCGGCAAAAACGGCGCCAAGCCCTGCACGTCGAACTGATCCAGCGCAGGCAGCAGCGCAGCGAGCAACGCGGCGGCGATCCGGTTACGCGACACGGATCGACCCGCCAGCGTATCGAGGTCAACCCAGCGCTGACCGATGCCGGCCGCGGCGGCCGCCGGCATATGCACGTTAAGCCCAAGCCCGATCACCGCGCGTGCCGGGCCGGCGACCTCGCCACCGCCCTCCACTAGCAACCCACCCAACTTGGCCCCCTCAGCCAGCACGTCGTTGGGCCATTTCAAGCCTACTTCGTTGAAACCTTCGGCGCGCAGCGCCTCGGCTACCGCCACACCAACCGCCAGGCTCAGTCCGGCCAGCTGCGCCAGTCCGCCCGCAAAGCCCCGTGACAGCGACAGGTAGAGGTGCGCGGCCAACGGCGAGCTCCATTGGCGGCCCCGGCGGCCCCGGCCGCCGGTCTGACGCTCAGCCAGCAACGCCTGTACGCCGTGCGCGGGTGCGGGTGCGGGCCGGGCCAGCAGTGCGGTGTTGGTCGATTCCAGAGTCCATGCCACTTCCAGTGCGGTCAGCTGATCGCGCACCGCCATGGGTAGCGCGGCAGAGATCGCCTGAGCATCCAACAGCTCGACCGAATACGCCAACCCGTAGCCATCCCCTGGACGCCCTTCAATCTCAACCCCGGCCGCACGCAGATTCTGAATACGCTTCCAGACCGCAGCCCGGGTCAGCCCGAATTCGCGTGCGAGCACATCCCCGGACACACGCCCGGCAGCAAGTTTAGCCAGCAATGCGCGATCGTCCACGCTCTTTCCCGACGAATACATGGGGAAATTATGCGCGATGCCATCCCGCTGGCCCAGTCGGGTTACAGTCAGCAGCGAAAACCGCGCTAGAATCGGTCACTTAACCACCGCTGCCCGGACTTACATGATGCGCCGAGTCGCCCCTTGTCTGATCCTACTGCTGGCTCCTTCGCTGGCCTGGGCGATGGCGTCCGGTGGCTATGCCGATCCCGACCGCGGTACCTGCATCGATCCGCCGCAACCCGTGGTGCATGACGGTGCGGTCGATACCGACACGGCCTCGTCGGCTTCCACCGGCACCTTGCGGACGCCATCATCCACGACACAAGGCGGCGGCAACGACAGCGAGCTGATCGCACCACGGACGCACATGCCACGCTGGCATAGCTTCCTGCCAGGCATGTTCCGCTGAACCCGTCATACGCGACTGGCGCCGGCGCAAAGCGTCGACGATTGACCAATCACGGTGGCGTACCGCCCGTGCGAACTGCGCATGCTTGGCAGCCGCCTTTCGCCACGAAAAGAGCACCTGCCTAGTCGGGGCATTGGTACTGAACAGCGTCGAGCGGGTGCTACTCGCCGCAGCCTGCCGCTGCAACGGTTGGCTCGTAGTGATGGCACGGCGGGTGGCCGCGGCTCGTCTATCCGGATGCGTTCCGGGTAAACCGCCGCTATCTCGATGCCGCCGGCGTGTTGCACCCATGGGAAGACGAACGAATCAGCAAGGCCCGGAACTAAACCCACGGGTCGTATCCTGGGCCGACGTGCGCGCAGACATTGCCGCCCCTAACACCGACTACAACGTTCTAGTCCACGAGATGGCGCACAGGCATGACGCGCTCGATGGCGTGATCGACGGTACCCCACTGGGCGCGTGACTATCAGCGCGGCGATGCCGGACGTGGCCATTCACCTGCAACGGCTATACGGCCCGTCACCGTTAGGTTGACCCACCACGTAGAACAGACCGACTCGATCGACGATCCAGCGCCAGCTCGCCCTTTACTGAATCGCTTGGGCCACCGCGTTGGCGGTCGCCTTCGCCCCCGCTAGCGTGGGGTGGAAGGGAGCACCTACCTTGGGATTGTGTCCATTCACCCAAGGCATGACGGCACACGCGTCATGGCCTGCCGACAGCGTTGCCATATCCACTACCGTCGCATTAGCAGCCAGGGCAGCGGCGCGCGTCACCTGCGCAAGCCTGTCGCCAACGGTACGCATCGCGTCAACCTCATCGTCAGTCAAGCCAAGACGCAAGCACGTGCCGGTCCTGGGCAAGATCAGCGGGTAGGTCACGACAACGATCCGAGCCTTCGGCGAACGTCGTGCGATCTCATGGAGCGTCTCGTCGAAGGTCGTACGCAAGACCGCCAGTTCCTGCACCGTAGCAGGCCGAACCACGTCCGAGGGCAATGAATGGGTTGGCTGACCGTCGCCGCTGCCCGGCTGGCGCTCGGCCATCTTCATCAGATCCCCCACATAGTGAATGTCGTTTCCACCGGCAGTCAGCGTCACCAACATGGTGTCAGGCCCCAACGCATCGACCTGCGGCCCCAATCCTTCCTGGCCCCCATGCAGCACTTGCGCCATCGTCGAACCCGATGAAGTCATATCGGTGAACGACGTCACCTGAAGAAGGCGCGCCAACTGTTGCGGATACCCGTTGCTGCTACGCCTGGACACAGCCGGACTACCGGGTACTGGCGGACCCAATCCAAAACCGGCAGCAAAGGAACTGCCGAGTGCGACGTAGTAGGCGTTGGTAGTCGGTGAATGAGGCTGTTGCGCAATGACCGGACCGATAATTGCGACACAGAGCGCACACAAGCAGATGCATGCAGCGATAGGAGGCTTCAACATAATTTTTCTCTTCAATCGCCAGGCAGACGGGTGAGCTTATGACGTTACCCACAGTCGATGTGTAACGCTACCTGGTGTAACTCATACAGATTGCATGCATACGGTTCCGACGTATCCGCAAATTCGCCCGCCGCCTTCAACAGGACATGCCACGTCCACAACCCACCTGGGGAATCGGCCATCGGGCAGCATATTTACGCCCGGAGCGCAGCTGTCCCCACAGCGGGGCGTAGCTCACCCGCCTTGATATGCACCCAGCCACTTCAGGAAGACCGGATCGGACCCATAAGCCACATTGATCCGCATCGCCGCACGGGCCGACCTGCGCGCACTGAACGCCGCCGAAGGCGCAACAAAAATGCCATGATTGGCGGCATCCTGAGCGAATCCACCGCATGACCACGCTTCAGGCAAGTCGATCCAAATATAAAAACCGCCGCCAAGCGGCCGGCGCACGCTGAAGCCAATTTTCTCCAGACCTTCAACCGTCTCGCGCGTGGCCTTACTTGCTCGTGACCGCAGTCGGCGCAGATGCTTCAGATAATGTCCCTGCTCAATCAACTGAAAAATCAGTCGCTCGTCATAGGCTGAGGTGGCCACCGTGGTAACCACCTTCAGTTCATTGATTTCTGCTGCGATCCGCGCGGCGGCCGCGACGTATCCCACTCGGAAACTGGCAGCAAGGGTCTTGGAGAAAGTACCGACGTAGATCACCCGCTCCAGTTGATCGAGCGTCGCCAGGCGCGGCAAGGCATAGGGCAGGATGTCGGCGAACGGGTCGTCCTCGACAATCAGCATCTCATGCTTCGAGGCGATTTCGAGCACTGCGTGAGCATTCCCAGGTGTGATTGATCCGCCCGTAGGGTTGTGTGCGAGTGATTGCGTGAAGAACAATCGCGCACCGCTCTCGCGAGCTTTTGCAGCGAGATCTCTCACATCCGGCCCCTCGTGCAGACGATTTACGCCGACGGTCTCGACACCGGCCAATGCAAGTTTGGCCATCAGCGGATAGTAGCCGGGATCATCCACCAGCGCGGTATCACCTGGCCCCAGATAACGCCGGATGATTAGATCCAACGCGTGGTTGGCCCCGTGCGTCATCAATATCTGCTTGGGCTCACACGCGATGCCTTTTTCACCGAGTGCCCCGCAAAGCCGCTCACGCAGCGGAAGGTGACCCCACGCACTGTTATAGGCATCAGCTTCCTGAAACCTTTGAAAGGAAAGGTAGCGCCGCAATTCAGACGCCTCGAGCCAATCGGGAGGAGGACGCCCATCGCCGGGCCTCACGGATAGACGCCGATCAAGCTGTTCCGTCAACAAAGCCGCGCGATCGGTCGCCGCCGCAATCGGCGCCGCCCTGTCCTCGCTCAGTCGCTGCGGTGTACGGACCACGTAATACCCAGAGCCCGGCTTAGCAGTCAGCAGCCCACGGGCAACCAAACGTAGATAAGCCTCCACCACCGTGTTCTTACCAATACCCAGACGCTCAGCTTCCTCCCGAATAGATGGCAAGCGTTCACCCGGCCGCAATAGCCCTGCACGCACTCGCGCCATAACTCCCTCAACAACGAAGTCGATCTTGTGAGGCGGCGTTGCCATACAGCTCCTTATCCCTCTTGTGACGGGTACGGTCCCAGCGAAATCGTCCGGAACTGTACCCGTCAACACGACAGGCAGCAGACTACATTGCTTCGACCACGCCTACGAAGCTGATTGCGCCCGTCTGTATCCCACACCCATACGGCTCGCCCATGTGTAATTTCGGCCTCTACCCTGGAGCAGGTTGTGTTGCAAGAAACTATCGCCAGAACATCGCGAATCCCTGGATTTCATCAGCTCGACTGCGGAGCCCGGTTAGAACGGGTCGCGATGTTCGCGGAGCTTGATCAGCATCATCTTGGGCAGCTCAAGACGCCGTCCAATATCGACACCCAGCTCGCCGACCACATGATCGAGAACATGATCTCGACCATCGCGATTCCGGTTGGCATTGCCACCAACATGAAGGTCGACGGCCGCGACGTTCTGGTGCCGATGGCGACCGAAGAATCCTCGGTAATCGCCGCTGTCGGCAACTCGGCACGCCAGTGCTACGAAAATGGTGGATTCACGACGTCAATGTCGGGCACCCAAATGATTGCCCAGATCCAGCTCCTGGACCTCAGCGATCCTGCCACCGCGCGCCTGATCATCCTTGAGCGAAGATTGGACATCGAAAGGCTCTGCAATGAGTGCGATCCAACGCTTGTTCGCTTTGGCGGTGGCTTCCGCGATCTTGAAGTACGGCTACTTCATACCCCGTCGGCGGCGATGGTCATCACCCACCTTATCATCGACACTCGGGATGCAATGGGCGCCAACGCCGTCAACACGATGGCCGAGCGCCTCGCACCCCGGCTTGCCGAATGGACCGGCGGCCGCCCGCTGTTACGCATCCTCTCCAACCTCGCCGATCGGCGGTTGGTGCGGGCACGAGCCACTTGGCGCTGCGAGGACATCGGCGGTGAGATGGTTCGCGATGCGATGATTGCTGCCTTTGAATTTGCCGACGCCGATCCCTACCGCGCGGCAACACACAATAAAGGCATCATGAATGGTGTCTCCGCCGTGGTGCTTGCGACTGGTAACGACACTCGCGCGGTTGAAGCTGGCGCACACGCATATGCTGCGAAGGATGGCGGATATCGCAGCCTAACCCGCTGGGAAGTCACCCAGTCCGGCGACCTTTCCGGCGTGCTTGAAATGCCAATGGCGGTTGGGTTGGTGGGGGGGGCGACCAAAATCCATCCGACTGCGCGTGCGCTGCTAGCGATCCTCGACGTCGACTCCGCCGAGCAGCTCGCACGTATCATCGCTGCGGTCGGTTTGGCACAGAATTTCGGGGCGATGAAGGCGCTGGCGACCGATGGAATCCAGAAAGGTCACATGGCGTTGCATGCGCAGAACGTGGCGATCTCCGTGGGTGCTTCCGGTGATGAGGTTGCACAGGTCGCGCGAATGCTGATCGAACATAAAACCATCAACATCGAAGCCGCCGGAACCGTACTTGCCGCTATTCGGAGGCGCTGATGAGCATGCCCCGCCAAGTGCGCATCGTGGAGGTCCGACCTCGGGACGGTCTCCAGAATGAAGTGCGCACGGTAACGCGCGCCGAATGTGCTCAACTTATTGAGATGCTAGCGGACAGTGGTCTGAACACTCACGAGGCAGGGAGCTTTGTTTCACCCAAATGGGTACCGCAAATGGCAGATACTCGCGATGTCCTGCAGAGGCTGACGCGACGAGTAGGTGTCAATTTTCCAGTTCTAGTGCCCAATATAAGAGGCATGGTGGACGCCGTGGCGACCGGAGCCCTGGAGATTTCCGTGTTCGTCGCCGCCTCGGAAACTTTTAGCCATCGCAATATCAATGTGTCGATCAAGGACTCATTGGAGCGCTTGGCGCCCGTGATGGAGATGGCCCTCGCCGCTGAGATCAAGGTGCGCGGCAATATTTCTTGTGTCCTAGGCTGTCCATACGAGGGTGAAGTTGCATTGTCCATGGTGATGTCGGTGGCCAAGCGCCTATCCAAGCTCGGCTGCTACGAGCTTTCGCTCGGCGACACCATCGGTGTTGGAACGCCGACCAACGCGCGTGACTTGATTGAAGCGGTCTGCACGGTCGTGCCGGTCGAGCAGCTCGCCCTACACTTTCACGGCACCTACGGCCAAGCACTGGCGAACGTATTCGCGTGTCTTCAGACGGGAATATCCGTCATCGATGCGGCAGCCGGTGGTCTTGGCGGCTGTCCCTATGCCACCGAAGCGAGCGGTAACCTCGCCACCGAAGATTTGCTCTACGTGCTCCACGGACTAGGCATCCGAATGGGTGTTGATCTTGAGAGGTTGCTCGAAGCCGTCGACTTCGTAGCCGACGACTTAAAAATTGCGCCACGATCCAAGTTGTTCGCCGCACGTCGCCGCCACCGCGATCCGGCGAGTTTTTTGATCTCAGTGAGGTGCTAGTAGCGACCGCCTTTTGCTCATCGAAAGAGTGCTCGTGCCCAAACATGTCAGGAAAGCACTCAATACCAGATTGAGGTAAGCGTGAAAGAACTCCGTAGGGGAGCATCCGCCCCGCATCGGTTCATGCTCGTCACCACGCCACTGCGCGACGCCATGCGGATACACACCTGCCTGGCTGCCATCGGCTTGCATCCATCGTTCCGCCTCTCCCGCAATGCGCGGAGTCGGGTCGTTACCGCAGATGCCACTTCGACACAATTTCAATTAGCCGATAGAAACCGCTATCCGTTGCAAAGGATCGGTGGCTGCCGACCGGATCGCGGCAACACCGGAGGGATACCCCATGTCGTCTAATCACCTGGCCGAGGTATGGGGGGATATCGTTGATACCCGGCATCTGTTGGCCGCAGTCGGACTCGGTGCAGCGACAAGCCTGCTCACCTATTTCACTGCCATCGAATGCTTCGGTTTGCTTGATGTGGAGCCGACACTGCAAAAAACCTACGCGATGCTGATCGCCCTGATTGGTTGCCTCGTCAGCTGCGCTGTCTGCGCACGATTGTTTCCACCCAAACGGATCCTGGCAGAGCGCAGATTAGGCGACACTGAGCACAGGGAAATGGTCGCAGCAATGCTTGGCGGTACCGAGGACCGTAATCAACCGCTGCCAGAGGCAGCCATCGCTGAACTGCGAGCCCTGGGGCTGGACGAACTCATTCCGGACGTTCATACGAGTCAGACGTCAGCATTGACGGCAGCGCAGCAATACCACGCCAGCGATAGAGGCCAGCGTCATGCATGACATCCTTGTCGCCCTGGGTATGGGACTCCTGGGCTCGGTAATGTTCTCCGCTGTCGGCTTGGTATCAGGCACGGACGAAACAACAACCATCGCGCCGATCACACTGCTCGTCGTGCTGCTTGGTGTGCCCCCCGTGGGTGTATTCACCTTTTGGCTTTCATCGGTGGTGTCCAAACACATGACCCACGCGATCCCTACCGCCCTGCTCGGCATCCCCGGAGATACGATGGCCGTGCCGCTGATGCAACAGGCGAGCGACCTGCGCCGGCTCGGGGCGCCGCATATAGCATTGCGTAAGATGATCGCCTCAGCGCTGATTGCAGCCTTCATTGCCGTGCCTTTGTCAGTGTTCTTCGCTGTGATGATCGCGCCTGTTGGGCAAAAGATCATCGGCGTAGCGCCTTGGCTATTTCTTGCCGCCGCCATCCTCATCGCCCGTTTTTCCCCTGGCCGTTGGGCATCCGTGCTGCTACTCATTCCCTTTATCGCGATCGTCCTCGCGCTGCAGGCGCTAACCGCTGCACATGGCGTAAAGCTCAATGTGAGTTTTTTTCTGGGTATCGCTGTCGGACCGCTGATCGCTGATCTTTTTAGCGTGGTCTGTCCGAAAGAGCGGGCCCGAATGACACGCAGCGCGCCACGCCAAGTGTCTATCGCGCCAGATGCAAGAGCATGGAAAGGATATTTCCCAAACCCATTACGCATTTTGGATAGCACTCAGCTGAGAGCAGTCGCAGGTGCTGCGGCACTATCAAGCGCGACCTTCGTCTTCTCTCCGGTCGCGATGACAGTGATCGTCGGTGAGGCCGTAGCCTCACGGATCAAACATCCCTACCATCGGCTGACCAGCGTTCTGGGCGTGCGGAACGGCGTCACCGAGTCCACCTATATCGCCGAGGCAATCATCCCGCTGGTCGCCTTCGGCATTCCACTCAGTCCGGTTGCCGCTGGCCCGGCCGCGCCACTCTTCAATGCCCCGCCGCGTTTCTCGGTAGACACAACAGCAGGCCATATCGTCAACCTGCACACACTGATGAGCCCAATCCAATTCCTGCTTTATGGGCTGCTCTCTGTGTTGCTAGCGGCGCTGGTCGCCTATCCGCTCGCGATGAACTACGCCCGTTCGTCCGCTGTGTTCGTATCACGCAACATCAGCCATGAAGCGATCATCGCTATGTTCGTCGGACTGATACTAGTGATTGGCGTCTGGGAGGGCGGCGGCTTCGGCCTGCTCGTTATTACCGTAATCGGCTTGATCGGCGGCCTGCTTTATCGCGCCTTCGGCTTTAATACCGGCGTGCAATTCATGGGCTACTACGCAGCCTTGCTCACAGTGCCAGCGATCCTGGCGCAGCTCAGTTGAGAACTGACAGTCGCGACTAACAGCAGGAGTCTGTGCAATGAATAAACCCCTCGGCATTGTTTTTCTGCTGGCCGCATTTGCATGGGCGCCCCCATCCCTGGCCACCAACGTGCCGGGATTGATGTACACGGCAGACAGCAAGAGCCCCGTACCCATCCCGCCATCGGAGAAGGGGCTGCAAACGGTCACTGCACAGGCGTGGTTCAAAGTCTCGGAACAGGGACTGCAACTAGAAGGGGCGGTCTTCGACACCGAAGGCAATTTGCGCTTCGTCGATGTTTTCAACGATCGGGTATTCAAGTTGACGACTGACAAGAAGTTGACCAGTTTTCAAACGCCTCCCAAGTTCTCGCCTGCGGGCTTGGCTGTCCACAAGGATGGTCGGATCTTCATTGCCGGGCTGGGTAATTTTAACAACAGCGGTGGGGTCATCGCCACACGACGCGACGGCTCACACGTGCAGACGATCGTGCCACCAAGTGCCGGCTATCTGGTCGACGATATCGACTTCGATGCAAAAGGTGGGTTTTACTTCACCGACTTCCGTGGTACCTCCAGCGATCCTCAAGGCGGCGTGTTCTACGTATCTTCGGATGGACGCACCACCACTCCGGTACTCACCCACCTCGCGGTGGCCAACGGCGTGGCACTGAGCCCAGATGGGAAAACGCTCTGGGCTGACGAGCTGAGCAGCGGATTACTACATAAAGTTGAATTGAGTGCCCCCACCACTATTGCCCCTTTTGGAACGAGCGTGCCCTATCACTTTACCGGGCCGGCCCCCGATTCGATGCGGGTGGACGCGGACGGAAACGTGTACGTCGCGATCTATGGACAGGGCCGGATTCTGGTTTTCAACTCGACCGGCCTGCCGATCGGCCAAATCCTGATCCCAGGTCGGGACAGCGGGCACCATTTATTGTCGACCAGCATGGCGATCAAACCCGGCACCCACGATCTCTATATTCTGGCGAGCGACGGTAATAAAGGACAGGGCGCTGAGATCTATCGGGCGGGGGCCTTCGCAAAGGCCGCACCGAGCTATGCACAGCCATGACTCATCCCGCTCATCTTAGCGGCCGGCCAGGCAACGCCAACACGACGCCCTTGGGGTAGAGAGTACCTCGACCCGTAGGCCGACCTTGACCCCACCCGTCACTCACAACCCAGGCGGCAGCATCACTTCGAAACGCGCGCCCCCCAGCTCCTCCGAGCGCTTCACATGAAGTTCGCCGCGATATCCCTTAACCAGGTCCTGCACGATCGACAGACCAATACCGTGACCTTGTACCCGCTCATCGCCGCGTACACCACGCTGCAGGATCTTGGCCACATCCTCCGAGGCGATGCCCGGACCGTCGTCCTCGACCGCTAGCACCATCCCGGCACGGCGCGTGCCACCGGTACCGGCCGCAGCGCTGGTCACCCGCGCGGTCAACAGCACCCTGCGCCTAGCCCATTTGAACGCATTTTCCAACAGGTTGCCGAGTAGCTCCTGCAGATCACCCGGCTCACCATGAAAGCGCGCCTCCGGCTCAATATCGAACTCGCACAGCACGCCCTTGGCCGAATACACCTTTTCCAACCCACGCACGATCTCTTCGGCGTTGGAATCAATCGGCAACGGCGCGGCAAACAACTTGTGGCCGCTCGAAGCGGCGCGCGCCAGCTGATAAGAGACCAAGTTATTCATACGGCGCAGCTGCACGTCCAGCTCATCACGAAGTTCGTGTTCTGGACCGCCACTATCGAGCTGAGTCCGCAGCACCGCCAGCGGTGTCTTCAGGCTATGCGCCAGGTCGGCCAGCGTATTGCGCTGGCGGTCCAGGTTTTCACGTTCGCTCTCGATGAAGGCATTGATACTTTCGGTGAGCGGCTCCAGCTCGCGAGGGTGGTTTTCACTCATGCCTTGGGCCAACCCAGACTGGACTTTGGTCAATTCATTGACCACCCGCCGCAATGGCCGCAGGCTCCACTGCAAGATAAACGCCTGAAGCAGCAGCAACACCACACCCGCACTGCCGAGCCAGAACCATACACTACCGCGGAACCGGCGCAATTGCGCGCCGAGGCCACGCGCGTCCTCCATCACATAGATCGTGTAGGGGATTTCGTTGCCGTGCTCGCGTTCGACGTAGCTCACACCCATGCCGTAGCGGTAGACCTCGCCCTGACTCCCATCGATCTGCAACATCGGCAGCGGGCCTGCGAAGCGCTCCTCTCGGGGACGCAACATGCCGCCGCTCTGAGGGAGTACCGGCCCTTCGGCCGACATTGAAGTCCAGCGCTCATTGGGCCGCACCACCTCGGCGTACACACCACCGCCGGGAACGTCAAAGCGCGGGTCCGGCGGCTGCTCGCCGATATACAGCGAGCCATCGCGAACGAACTCAATGCTCTTGACGTAGCTGGTGGCGTAGTTCTTCAGTCGCTCGCGCAGGTTGCTCTCAGCGGTGTCGGCAAACACCGCGTCCAGCGCATAGCCGGCCAGGGCCAGGAACGCCACCAGACTCAGGCTGGCGGCGAGGAGCTGACGCGCCTGCAGCGAGCGCGGACGCCAGCGGCGGACAGACCAGAATCGGGCAACCACGCGGTTATCTGTCCGAGTTGCCGGAATCAGCCTTCGTTGCGCGGGATTGCGAAACGGTAGCCACGGCCCCGTACCGTCTCAATCGGCTTGAGCTCACCGTCCGGATCCAGCTTCTTACGCAAGCGGCCGATGAATACTTCCAGCACGTTGGAGTCACGGTCGAAGTCCTGCTGATAAATGTGCTCGGTCAGATCGGCCTTCGAAACCAACTCACCAGCGTGCATCATCAAGTACTCAAGCACCTTGTACTCGTAGCTGGTGAGGTCGACGTTGCTGCCAGCCACGCTGACCGTCTGCGCCGCCAGATCAAGCGCGACCGGACCACACTCGAGGGTCGGCTTGCTCCAGCCAGCGGCGCGGCGCAGCAGCGCATTGACGCGCGCCAGCAGCTCTTCGACGTGGAACGGCTTGACCAGATAATCGTCAGCGCCCTGCTTAAGCCCTTCAACCTTGTCCTGCCAGCTTGAGCGCGCCGTCAGGATCAGCACCGGAAATTTCTTACCTTCGTCGCGCAACGCCTTGATGAGCTCCATGCCCGACATTTTGGGCAGACCTAAGTCGATGATGCCGACATCAAAGGGCACCTCTCGACCCATATACAGGCCTTCCTCACCGTCCTGCGCCGCGTCGACCGCAAAGCCTTCACGCTTGAGGCGCGCCGCCAAGGTTTCGCGCAGCGGGGCTTCGTCTTCGACCAGAAGGATACGCATGAACTCTCCCTAATTACGTTGGTGGCCATCAGGCCTGGGATGTAGGTGACAACGGCAGACTATCGGCATTTACCAGTTATCGCCGCGTGGTGATGTGGGCGACACGTTGACCGGACGCGGCGCGCGCGGCGCGGCGCGTTCCGGCGCAGTGTCATCCATGTAGCGGACCCGACCGCGATCGTCCAGGTACTTGACCCGATTGATATTACGGCCGTCGAACGGCACACGCTCGGCGCCCAGAATCTGACCTCCAGTCGATCGCTGCACCCGTCGAATCGCCTCCGACAAAGAACGCCCACCATCGCCGCGGTCACTCTGAGGCATAATTTGGCGCACGTCGGATAGTTCGCCTTGATCCTGGGCCAGCACAGGCATGGCCACGGCGCTCGCCAATACGGCGACCACGATAGCCATGCGAGAGCGATGGAGGGAGACGGTCACAACAAGGAATCCTAGCGAAGTATTCAGGGTTGTTCAAAAGCCGTAAAGCGCAGGGGTCTTGAAGACTGCCAAACGCCCTGAAATGCGAGCCAAATTCTTGATTTCTTGGGGTGAATCCGATCTGAACTTTTCTACCCTAAGCCCGCCCTGTTCATCTAAATAAATTGGCCATACTGCCGACTGCCGGGCGTTCACAGCCGTTCCTCCCCCCCAATCTGCTTGCCCCGTAAGGCCCGTATGGAGGGGGATACGAGGCCAGACAGCGCCGCAGCACCCGACCGGCGACGGCACGCCGGCCTCGGTTACGATGCCCGCCCCCTCAGCTGACAGACTCATCGTCGTGACCCATTACGCTGGACCGTTGTTGACCCGGCCGCTCGCCGAAGCGCTGCTCGCCGCACGCACGGGCGGTATCCCGGTGTGGCACGGCTCGTTAGACCTGGGCCGCACTACCGGTGCCGCCTCCCTGGGCAACACCCACTGGGGCTGGCAGGGCGCAAACTACCCCTATCCCGGCAAGCTCAAGGACCGTACGATTTACTACTGGGACGGCGTCGATTTTGCCCCTGCTTCACGCTTTTGCGGGTCGCTGATCAAGCTGGTGCCGACCCCGTGGGGCGCCCCGACCTTCGAGATTGACGGCATCAAGATGCTGCCCACCATGAACGCTTCGCCGTTCGAAGACGCGCGCCAGAAGGTCGCGCTGGTCGAACCACGCGGCCGGGTAGTGCTCGACACCTGCGGCGGACTTGGCTACTTCGCTGCCTGCTGCTTGGACGCCGGCGCAGCGCAGATCCGTTCGTTCGAGAAGAACGCCGACGTGCTATGGCTGCGTTCGCTCAACCCTTGGTCTCCGGATCCGAACGCGCGGGCTCATGAGGGCCGTCTGCTGCTGACCCACGCCGATGTCGCCCAGGCAATCACACACGAGCCGGACGCGTCGGTGGACGCCCTATTGCACGACCCGCCGCGTTTTGGCATCGCGGGCGAGCTGTATTCGCAGGTTTTCTACGACCAGCTGGCCCGCGTATTGCGCCCCGGCGGTCGCCTGTTTCACTACACCGGCAGCCCCAACCGCCTCACCAGTGGTCGGCAAGTCCCACGCGAAGTCGCCCGTCGCCTGGAAAAGTCTGGTTTTAAAACCCAACTCGCACTTGACGGCGTACTGGCCACCCTGCTCCATATCTCACGCAGGTAGCCGCGGCGGCGTTGCCGTCGATCTTGACCGGTTAACCCATCGTAGTCAGGCACCCATCTTGCGCTGGCGGTTGAAGTCAGCCCCTGACCGCCTCTGTCCGGCGCACGCCTTTCCAACAGATATAAGCACGAGATGGTCACCGCCGGCGATGTGCTGACGTGTAAGACTTCTGGCAGGGGAGACCGGACTCGTCCAGGCCGTAGCATCATAGCGCTCGCGCGGGCGCCGCTGGCGCGCGCGTCCCTCACGTCCGGGAATTCCGCAATGCCCTTGATGAACCTGCCATTCTCCCGCTCCCTGCTCGGCGCGCTTACCCTGGCCACGCTGCCTTCGCTGGCAGTTGCACAAACGACTGCGGTCACTGGGGCTGACTATGCGCGTGCCGAGCGGATGCTCGGCTATCTGGCCCAGCCGCTGGTAGACCATGCCGTGACGCGTGTGGATTGGCTTGACGCCGGCCACTTCGCCTACGTGGACCACGACGCCAGCGGCGACCGTCTGCTGCGTATGGACGCGGCGACTGGCAAGACCGAGCCACTGTTCGACCCCAAGGCGCTGGCGCGCTCGCTCGACCGCCTGCTCAAGACCGGCGACAAACCCCTGGACCCGGCCAAACTGCCGATCCGCGATCTACGTCTGGCCGCCGATGGCCGTTATCGCTTCAGCGTGCACGGCACTGCAGTGTTCTGCGATGCCGAGGCCCATTGCGCCAAGGTCTACGCCAAGGACACGCCAGAGCCGGGCACCCCTTCACCGGACGGACGTTGGGAAGCGTTCGTCCGCGACTGGAATCTGTGGGTACGTGAGCTGCCCAGCGGTCAAGAGACTCAGCTCACGACCGATGGCACCGCCAACTACGGTTATGCCACCGACAACGCCGGATGGTCGCACAGCGACCGGGCAATCGTGGCCTGGTCCCCGGACTCGCGCCGGATCGCCACCTACCGCCAGGACCAGCGCAAGGTCGGCAACATGTATCTGGTCAAGACCCAACTCGGCCATCCGCAGCTAGAGAGTTGGAAGTACCCACTGGCCGGTGACAAAGAGGTCACGATGATCGAACGGGTGGTGGTGGACGTGCCCAGCCGCCACCTGGTCCGTTTACAGATGCCGCCGGACCAGCGTCGATCCACGCTGTGCGATGACCTCGCTTGCGCCCCGGATGCCGTGTTGACCGACGTGAAATGGGCCGCCGACGGCAGCACCTTTGCGTTCGTGTCGGTCTCACGCGACTACAAGCAAGCCTGGTTCCGCATCGCCGATGCCAGCACCGGCGCGGTACGCACGGTGTTCGACGAAACCGTGCCCAGCTATTATGAGAGCGGGCAAGTCGGTGCCAACTGGGGCTATCTGCCAGAAAGCCACGAGGCGATCTGGTTCTCTGAGCGCAGCAATTGGGGTCAGCTGTACCTGTACGACCTGGACACCGGTAAGCTCAAGCACGCGATTACCACGGGCGAAGGCAACGTCACCGAACTGCTGCGGATTGACCCGACCACACGCACTGTCTGGTTCCGTGCGGTCGGCCGTACCCCGGGACTGGATCCCTACTTTCAGCAGCTGTGGAAAGTCGGTCTGGACGGTAGCGCACCGGTCTTGCTCTCACCCGAGCCGGCTGACCACACGATCGCCCTTTCCCCGGACGGCCACCGTTTTGTGGACATCTATTCCACCAACACCACTGCCCCGGTAACAGTACTGCGCAACAGTGCCGACGGACGCACCACCGCCACTGTCGCGCATGCCGACATCCACCGTTTGCAGGCGATCGGCTGGGTGCCGCCAGAGCCCATCACGGTGAAGGCGCGCGATGGCCACACGGACCTATACGGAACGCTGTTCAAACCGTCTAACTTCGACCCGGCCAGGAAATATCCGGTCGTGGTTTACATCTATCCCGGCCCGCAGACCGGCTCGGTGCGTGGGCGCAGCTTCCTGGTCGATCACAGCGGTAACCAGGCACTGGCCGAGCTCGGCTTCGTGGTGGTGGCGATCGATGGTATGGGCACGCCATGGCGCTCCAAGTCGTTTCACGATACCTGGTATGCGGACATGGGCGACAACACCCTGCCCGACCAGGTCGCCGGATTGAAGCAACTGGCTCAGCGCTATCCGTGGATCGACCTATCGCGGGTCGGCATCTGGGGCCACTCCGGCGGCGGTAACGCCTCGACCACCGCGATGCTGCGTTATCCGGAGATCTTCAAGGTAGCCTGGGCGGAGAGCGGCAACCACGACAATCGCCTGTACGAAGATGCCTGGGGCGAAAAATACCAGGGCCTGCTGACCACCCACAAAGATGGCACCACCAACTACGACAACCAGTCCAACCCGGCCTTGGCTGCACGCCTGCAAGGCCGGCTGATGCTGGTGCACGGCACCCTCGACGACAACGTGCCGCCGGACCACACACTGCTGATGGCGCAAGCGCTGATTAAGGCCAACAAAAACTTCGACATGCTGATGCTGCCTAACGCGCGCCATGGCTACGGCGAGGAATACACGCCCTACGTCACCCGACGCCGTTGGGACTACTTCGTCGAGTATCTGATGGGTGCGACTCCGCCAACGGACTATGTGATGCAGCCAATTCCCCGATCCTGAAGCTGCTTCATTTGAGCGGCACCCGGTTTTAAGTACCCCGCTGACCTAAGTAGGGTCCATCCCAATACCGAGGACGGACAGGAAGAAGTACTTCATCGACGAGCAGATCATCGGCGTCCTGAAGCACGCCCCAGCTGGCATCCCGATCCATGAAACCCGTCCGGCGCGGCATCCTCAGCCGGGCGCGTTGGTCGATATTCGCCGGCCTGCTCGAAAGCATCCACAACCAAGATCAAGACCATTAGACGCTTTACCGACGGCTACCGCGATGACGCCTGCCTCTTCCTCAAGACTTGGGCAGCGTTCTCCGGACTGAGATGAAGAACCCAAAGACAAAGCCCGGTGGCAGTGTCCGCAGGACACTGCCACCGGGCGCACCTCGCATCATCAATCAGTTGTCAGTGACAAACGGTGGGGTCACCGCGCCACCATCAACGGCAAGACTCCGGCGAGCATCTGCTAGACGTCCGCTTCGTCTACTGTGGACTCATCCTCAAGGGTGGATTCAATGGACCGAAACGTAATCGCAGCGGGCGACGGATTAAGCTGGTTGTAGTATGAATTGATGATCGCCAGCGGCGTTATCACCAAGAAACCTGACAAATCAACTTTTCCTTTCGCATTGAGCTCGGCGATGTCCGTTAGTTGACCGCTCAGCCACCAGTTCGTCGGCAAGACGTATCCAGAAATGCTCGCGTCAATCCAGCTTGGCATGCCCAAAAGCGAAAGAATATCTTTAACAGCTTTGCTACCGCCCTTTCCGACAGTGGAGAAGCTGAAACTGCCGGCGGCGGTGAGGCCGCCAGATAGATTCACTTGCACACCCGGCAACACGGACACCGAAAGTGCGGAAATATCGATATTGTCGTCGCTTTGAATATGCGTGCCGGATAGGTTGGCAAACGCACCGCCGTGAATATCGACCGACCCGGCATTGATACTTCCGCCGATATTTTTCCTACTGTAGGTGTACGTGTCCGTGTTCGAGAAGCTCCCTTCAAAGGTTGGTATTTGCGAAACCACATCGACGACCGCGATTAATTTTCCAGCGGAAATATTACCGATTAACTTGATCAGCTTGGGCAATTGATCAATAACATCGTAGAACGCAGAGCCGGATACCGAGGCCCCACCATACTTCTTCAGAAACGTATCTTGCGCAGCGCCGTAGTTCACACCAAGCGACGAATTGAGTAAAACGGAACCGTTCGCGTTAATCTCGGTCCCATGCATATTCAGTTGACCACCGGTCGCCTGGGAGGTAAAGCTACCGCCCGCATCGTATCGGCTAACAACCGCCTGGGTCGCCTTTTCTTCACCGTAATTAAAATTCCCCTTATAACTTGCTTCGATACCTACGTTTTTGTAAACGGGGCTCTGTTCTAATTGTTTAGATAATTCTTCTATTTTTTTGAAGTCGCTAACGAAGCCTATCAGTGCATAAAAATCGATGCCCGCTTCAGCAACAAACGCCAAACGCACATCGTGGGACTGGCTGGTCTCCGTTGTAGTTTGACTGTTGGATGCATAGGTGTCAGTAATCACACCGGCTTGCTGAATGATATTCCCACCTGCCGTCGCTTGTGTACCCTCGTCGTAAATCCCAACGCTGGCGATTCGCTCGATATTGCCTCCCGCAAAAAGCGTGTTACCGAATGCGCTGAGCTTGTCCTCCGTCGCTTCCACACGATTGAAGCCGTAACGTATACCTGCTTCAATACCCGCGTAAAGAGAGGTTGAAGCCTCGACTCCGGCAAAGGCATTTAAGTTGCTTAAGCTGATATCGACGAACGGCCCGACTCTAGCGTTTGACGAGGCTGATGCTTGCCCTGAGATGTAGAGTCCGCCGACATGCGAATCGACGGTGATGGAATCTTTGATTTCATCGTGGACAGCAAGGCTATTGATCTGTCCAGCGGTCACGTTCAGGTTATTTCCAGCACGCATCTCAGCGCCCGCCAATGTAGCTATATATCCCGCATTCAGATCGATATCGTTGCTGGCGCTCAACACGCTGTCCACGTGATTGGTCATGAGCCGGGAGACTGTGGACTGGTCACGTTTAACGCCCAGCAGCAGCTCCGCAGCGATACTGGTGTCCAGCGTCAGAGCAAGGCCAGCCTTAAGAGTGGCCATCGTAGCCATCAAGGTATCTTGATATTTCTCCTTAGATTTCTCGTCAGTACCTAATAGCATGCCAAGATCGAAACTCAGCCCCGTTGTGTTGGCAGCTCGGAAATCGCCAAACAAACCGAAACGCGTGTGCGTATTGGAGGTGGAACTTTCATTGCTGTTGGTCGCGGCCAGCACGGAAACGTTGCGACCTAAAATGCCTAGGTTGCCGCCTGCGTCGATGCGCGCGCCACTCAGCGTAACTTCTCCGCCAGTGGTAAGAAACACATCGCCTGCCGAAGTCAGTTCGGACCCGACGGCGTTACGCACGGTTCGGCTGGTATCAACGGACGTTATGTCCACCAGGTTCAGCTCCGCACCTATGCCATAGCCCACAGAAGCACTAGGACCGACAGAAACACCTAAGCCCTCGCTCCATAAATGTGGTCCGAAACTATAGGCATCAGCGCCTGATGTCGCCACCACTAAATGAGGACCAATAATAATGGACTTTACTTCTTTAGTATCTTTAATTTCATCGTAAATAACAGTGCTATTGATGATCTGTCCCGCCGTCAGATTCAGTCTGTCCCCGGCATGCAGGTCAGCACCCGCCAGCGTTGCAACATAGCCTGCATTCAGGTTGATTTTGTTACGCGCGTTAAGGTCAGCGCCCGCTAATGTAGCAAGATATCCCGCATTCAAATCAATATTGTTACCCGCATTCAACACGCTATCGAAATGATTGTTCACAACATGGGACGCCGCGGTCTTATCGTATTTAAGCCCCAGCGTCAGCTCGCCGCTGATGCCGGTGTCCTCTAGCTTGAGAGGGAGGTCTATTTCAAGCGTAGGTGTCCAAGTCAGTAAATTTTCTATGCGCATTTCGCCTGTTTCTGGGTCAAGCCCGAACAGGGAGCCGAAATCCAGGCTCAGTCCCTCCCATGCAGCGGTAGCTTCGGCGTTTCCGGACAAACCGAACCGTGTACGCGTGCTTTCAGTCGTATTTTCCGTGCTATTGGTAGCAACCAGCATGGTGACGTTCCGACCCGAAATATGGAGGTTGTTACCGGCCTCAACTTGGGTGCCACTCAGTGTAATTTCGCCGGGACTGGTCAGAACCACATCGCCTTTCGAAATGAGTTTGGATGCAACAGCGTTATGCACGGTTTGGCCGGCACTGACGGAGGCTATGTCGACTAGGTTCAATTCCGCGCCAACTTCGTAGTCCAAACCAGCGCTTGGGCCAACGGAAAAAACTAAACCCTCGCTCAATGTAGGTAGCCCTAGACCAGCGGACTGATCCGCTGATGCCCCTGCCGAAAAGTGAGGGCCGAGGATAAGATAATCTGCTTTAGTTGAATCTTTTATTTCGTCGTAAACAGCCGTGCTAATGATCTCGGGCGCCGTCACGCTGAGCCTGTCCCCAGCAAATAATTCTGCTCCCGCTAGTGTGGCAAAGATTCCCGCATTTAGATCAATATTATTGCCGGCGGTCAACACGCTCTCAGCGTGATTGGTCAAAGCGTGCGATGTCGTCGTCTTATTATATTTGACACCCAACGCAAGATCCGTACTGATGCTGTTGTTCTGACGGACCGAGAAGCCCGTCTTAAGCAGGTCCATCGAAGCAACCAACGTGTCCTTATAGGCGTCACCAGGTTTGGGGGCGATCCCAAGCATGGCGTCGAGATTGAGGTTCAGCTCCCCTGAGGTGCCAACTCCGACGTCGCCGGATAAACCGAACCGCGTACGCGTGTTGACCGTGGTGTCTTCAATGCTGTTGGTCGCAGCCTGCATGGTGACGCTCCGACCCGACACGTGGAGGTTGCCGCCAGCACCGATTTGCGCGCCACTCAGCGTAATCTCTCCGGCACTGGTCAGATACAGGTCACCTGCTGAATTGACTTTGGACGCAACGGCGATGTGCGCGATATGACTAGTATCGACGGAGGTTACGTCGATCAAGTTCAACTCCGCACCTGCGGCGTAGGACAAGATATAGTTGGAATCGCCAGCAATGCCTAAACCATTGCTCCACAAGCTGGACCCTAAACTAAGGGATCCAAATAGATTGGAGTAAGCTCCACTGGTGAGGAAGGAGATGGTGGTGACGTTGTCATTATATGTAAATTTATTGTCGGCGGATAATAAACTCTGTGACCATCCGCTATTCAAATTGGCGTTGGTACTTGATCCGACCACTGTGAGCGCTGTATTGGCGGTGATCTGAGCGCCGGCCTGGCCCACAAGGGAGGCGCTGCGCGCGGTGGTGCTCTCAGTGGTGGCTGTGTGGAGGCGGAAGCCGTACAGACCTCCCCCCATGAACAGTCCTTGGCTGACTTCATACGTATTCAGCACGTCCTTGTCGTAGCCGGCCAAAAGACTGAAATGGGTACCGCTGTTAACTGTGGCGACGCCGGCGGCAGCCAGTTCGCTGGCGGTGATGGTGGTCGCCCAACCGCTGGACAGGTTGAGATTGCCTCCGACATTGATCGAACTACCCTGGAGAACGGTAGACGTATGCGTGTAATAACCAGCACTGTCATACCCTTCATAGTCGGTTGAAGAATAGGTGCCGGAATTATTGGAAGTGGTTGAACGTGCGCCTATAGACAGGTCGAGACCTGCCTGAAGCGAGGCATTGCCGGTGGCAGTAAATGCAGTTCCTGTGCTGCTAATATTTCCACCTGCGGTGATAGCGATATCACCGTCACTGTGGACACCGCCTCCCGTAAACGATACGGAGTCCTGCCAATTTTTCGTATCGACCGTGATATTTCCACCGGCGCGAATGGTATTTTTGAGTTTGATATCGCCATTAGCTATCAAGGTGAATTCACCTGTATTAGCTGCTGCGTCTCCCTCCATCTTTACACCGATACCGCTTTCGGTAGAGATCAAATGAATTTTGTTGGCAAAAATTCCGCCGAGGGAGGTGGAGTCGATCGCCAGTTTAGGTCCGCGGCTCTGGTCGCTAGCGAGAGTTTGAGCTTCTAACGTTGCATAGTCCACGTCGTTGCGCCCGGCCACCATGTCCACGGTACCGGCACTGACTGACGCATCCAGCTTGATCTGACGTGAAATCAGATCCATTGCCACGTCGTTGTCGACCCTAATTCCCTGCCCTGTGACGGAGATATCGCCGCCTTCGACGTGCAAGGTTTTCAAGACACCTGAATTGCTGTCAAGTTCGACAGCGCCTGTGGTCAACGTTGTCCGCCCTACGTTGATGAAGCCGCACCCGGAGCAGGTGATTCCATTGGGATTTGCGATAACGACGTCAGCCCTTGAACCGGCGACTTCCAGCTGGCCATTCAACGCGCTGCGCTGGTCCCCGGCTACTTCGTTGATAATCAACGAGGCTGCCTGTGTACCCAGGTTGGCGTTGGCCGCGATCGAGCCCGCAAGCTGAGACTGGACGGCTCCCGAACTCGCATTGTTGTTCAGAACCTGCCCAGCTGCATCGACATCGTAGCGGTTGAAGACATTGTGAGAAACGCCCGCTCCGTTCGCGGTTGCGATGTCGATGACCTCCACACCATTGGCAGCAACTATCACACCCGTGTTTTCGGAGGCAGTCGCCACTTTTGCCTGAGCATTCGACGACATCAGGGCGGCGGTGACAGCCATATAGAGAAGAGAGACCGGCGGGACGGCTGTACGCTTCCCCCCGAAATGAGAACGATTTGCGATTTTTGATAAATGCTTAGTTGATTCATTCATGCGGACTGCCCCGATCTTTAAGGACCAACGTGTGGTCAGAAGAAGTACTGCGTTCGAAAAATGACCGTACTGCTTGGATCTACCGCTGCGGATGACGTGCGGAATAGATGCATTGTCAAGACTTCAAATTTTAGTTTTTTATATTCAACTAAATCCGGTGATTAGACTGACAATATGTCCATCAGAATCCTCTGTCTTGTGTCTAAAAAGACGGCTGTAGTCGACGTCAATATGGAATCTGAGCGGGAATACATGTGAGCCTATCTCGATAGAACCCAGCCCAATCATATTGGTCCACGGTATTTCCCTGGATATTTCCGCATCTTTAAAAATACTTCCTGATGCTAATACACCCAGATCGGAAACACGGCTACTGAATGTAGACGTGTCATTACCCTTAATCGAAATCGATATTTCTTTCAGGTAATAGCAAACGACCTTTTGGTTAATTCCGATGCTCATCGCGGCCCGCCGCAAGGTTCCACGGCGTCTGGCGCGACCGACGCGTCGTGCAGTCGGACCATAACAATCGTATTGACTAACCGGGGATGGACGCCGCCCGGACTGCAATGCAATTAAATTTTTTTGTTCTCGATTCAACACGCTGGACGTCAGTGTCCGTCGCCCATACGCGCTCGGCGGACATGGCCTGACGGCGCGCGCAGATGTGGCGCTCGTTTTGTTGAAGCCCTTTCCCTCAACGACCTTAAGAGGAAGCCCACTACTGCGAATGGTCGACTCCGGTGAGGCCCCCCTCCCCGAAGCTGCGTAACCTTGAGACCGGTATAGCGAGGCCAGTCTCCGCATGATTGCGTAGACGCGTGCCGCGTTCAGGCCTGAGCTGCCGCGCAGTGCAATGATTTCGGCGAGCACTTTGGGAGCAAGCAACGTAGCTCCCTCCGTTTCGACACGGTTGACCGTCAGGCATGCGCCTTGTTTGGCCACGGAGCGGGTTTCTTGTGTCGGCAGATCAAGCTCTGAATGCGATGTCGTATCGGCTGTAAGACCCGCTTCCTCTAATTGCTGTGGCGCGTGTTGTCGGATGACATTGGCCTGTCGCACCGCTGCGGGGATCAGCGGAGCCGGCCGCAACGGCTCAACCCGCTCACGCGGAAGCAAGACGTACGAGGCCGCAGACATCACCGTCGACCGCACAGCATCGGCATGCCAGGCCTCCCCCTTGAGGGGACGCGCTTCGAGAAGATCAGTTGAGCGGTTTTCCGTCATCGGTCGCCAAGTCCTCGTGCCAGTTACTTGTCGTGGATGACATCTATGTCGATGCGGGCCATTTATGTCAAATAAATATTAATTTGCATGCACGGTCACACTATTTCTTTAAGCTATTTCACAGTTACTATGGACGGTAAGAGTGTAAATGCACCATTATGGTGCTTATATTCGCGTATTCATCTACCTGATTAGCCAGTCGCTTCGCCTTAATGGCGTCACCAATGCGGTTGTGAAGACAAGGCTGTACGCATCACAGGTCTGCGAATTCGATGGCGAGGGGCACTAATTGCGCACAGCTCCAGGCAGGCTTTCTGCTGCGGAGGGAGAACCGCCCGGGGAGTCGCGCAGGCGGTTTGATCTAAGGATGGCCAAATCAACGCGCCATGATCTGCGGCAATCGGTGGGGGTACGAGATCGAACGCAATACGGTCTGCTTCGACGATGTCAAAGACCCGGGTCAGCGCAAGCGGACGCAAATGGAGATCTTTCTGGCCGAGAGGAATCAGGAGATGCCGTGGCGGGATGTGCTGACACTGATTGCGCCCCAGTCCCCTGGCCCGGCCAGCCCGGCCGACAACCGCAGCCGCTGTGAGCGATGCCACGCACCCGCCTTTCGCCGTCGCCATCAAGTCGGCGGCGTCGACCTCCATTTCTAAAGAACCGCTAGATCAATTCCTGAGCAGCCCGACGACCGGCGATGCAGTCAACGTGGCCGCGATGGCATTCACAGGGTCGCTGATCGAGCGCGCCCCCGGGGGCAGTACGGATGTCGACAAGTCGGCGGCCAGCCCCGATCAACTTAACTGCGCCCGCTGGTGCGTGCTTCAGGCCCGTACGCTTGCCCGCATCCCGCTCGGCCTAGCCGCATGCAGTTGTACCGTGTCCGCCCCGAACAGAGCCCATCTTGCCCGGGATCGACTCCATCACGGTTCACTCACGCAGGTCCGCTGAAAACTTTTCCTGACTCAATGCGCCACCTTCTCAAACTGGTGGAATCTCCCCGATTCCTGGGAAGACTTCATCCATCGCTCATGTCGCCTTGCTACTGCCCCCCATGCCCGATCCCCGTCATTCCCCCTTCAACGCGCGCACCCACCTGCTGCCGATTCTCTGCCTCACGTGGTTGCTCGGTGCCTGCGCCAGCCAAGCCCCGCGCGCGCCGGAACGTACCCCTGGCGAGGTCAAAATCGACATAGCCCGACGTATCCCGTCCGGGACTGCTGACCGTGCCGGTTGGGCCAACGATGTCTACGTAGCGCTGGCATCGCAGCGACTGGACTTAAGTACCAACAATATCTGCGCGGTACTGTCAGTGATTGAGCAAGAATCTGGCTTCAAAGCCAATCCGCCGGTACCCGACCTGGGACGGATTGCGCACGCGGAGATCGTCCGCCGCGCCGGTGCGCACCATGTGCCGGCGTTGGTCGTAGACACCGCGCTAAAGCTGAAGTCGCCCAACGGGACCTCCTACCGCGAGCGTATCGCACACGCGCGCACCGAGAAGGACCTCAGCGACGTCTTCGAGGACTTCATCGGCAGCGTGCCGCTGGGCAAGATGCTGTTTGGCAGCTTCAATCCGGTGCATACCGCCGGACCGATGCAAGTCAGCATCGCATTTGCCGAACGCCATACCGAAAGCTATCCCTACCAACCGAAGGGTTCGATCCGTGCCGAGACGTTCTCACGCCGTGGTGGGATATGGTTCGGCACCCTCCATCTGCTGGGCTATCCAGCGCACTACGACGCCGCACGTTACCGCTTCGCTGATTTCAACGCGGGTTGGTATGCCAGCCGTAACGCCGCCTTTCAGGCGGCGCTAACCCAGGCTAGCGGCATCGCGCTGCCACTGGACGGCGACCTGCTGACACCGGGCGCCGGCCTGGACGCGCCCGGTGCCACCGAGCGCGCCGCGCGCAGTCTGGGTGGGGCGCTCGGGATGGACAAACGCACAATCCATCAAGCACTGGAAACCGGCGACACGCTCGATTTCGAACGCACCGCGCTCTACCAACAGGTGTTCACGCTGGCCGAACGCGATGCCGGTCACCCGCTGCCGCGCGCGGTGCTCCCTGGCATCCGCCTGGAAAGTCCCAAGATCACCCGCACCCTCACCACCGCTTGGTTCACCGAGCGCGTGGAGGACCGCTGGCGCCGCTGTATGGCCAAATGAGCGCTCAGCGAATACAGCCATTTTGCGCAGCGGCCTCACTGCATCCACAACACTGCCAAGCGAAGACCGCCCACACCACGACGTTTTTATGCCGGCCTCCTCCACCCACCGCAATAACTCTGCGGCGTCTGGCGAATGAACGGCGCGCTTAACAGTGCGCCTTTAACCGTGCGCCGGATATTGCACGTGCAGGACTAAACTGGCTCCTCAGTCCATCTGGCACAAGCGACCTCGATTTCCACCATGAAAAAAATCGGATTTCTATCGTTTGGCCATTGGGCACCATCATCAGATTGGCAGACTCGCTCGGCCGCTGACGCGTTGCTGCAATCCATCGACCTGGCGATGGCGGCCGAAGCGCTGGGCGCGGACGGCGCCTATTTCCGCGTACATCATTTTGCGCGTCAGCTGGCCTCACCGTTCCCGCTACTCGCAGCGGTGGGCACCAAGACCGAGCGCATCGAAATTGGCACTGCGGTCATCGACCTGCGCTATGAGAACCCGCTGTATATGGCCGAGGACGCTGGCGCCGCCGACCTGATCGCTGGCGGTCGCTTGCAACTGGGTATCAGTCGGGGGGCGCCCGAACAGGTCATCGATGGCTGGCGCTATTTCGGCTATGTCCCGGCCGAAGGCGAGGACGATACCGGCATGGCACGTCGGCACGCCGAAGTGCTACTGCAAGCGCTGGAGGGCGAGGGCTTTGCCAAACCCAACCCGCAACCGATGTTTCCCAATCCACCCGGCCTGCTGCGCCTGGAGCCACACTCACCCGGCCTGCGCGAGCGGATCTGGTGGGGCGCAGGCTCTAATGCGACCGCCACCTGGGCCGCACGGCTGGGGATGAACCTTCAGAGCAGCACGCTCAAAGATGACGAGGACGGGCGACCGTTCCACGCCCAGCAGGCTGGGCAGATCCGGGCCTATCGCGAGGCCTGGAAGCAAGCCGGGCATACGCACCTCCCGCGCGTATCAGTGAGCCGCGGCATCTTCGCACTGATCAACGATGAGGACCGACGCCACTTCGGGCGCAGCGGGCAGGAGGGTGACCAAATCGGCTATCTGAGCGGCGGCACCCGCTCGATCTTCGGACGCAGCTATGCCGCCGAGCCAGACATACTGATCGAACAGCTTGCTGCCGATGAGGCCATCGCCGAGGCCGACACGCTGTTGTTGACCGTGCCCAGCCATTTGGGTGTGGACTATTGCATACACGTAATCGAGTCGATCCTGCGCCATGTCGCACCCGGCCTTGGCTGGCGCTAAGAACGATCCGCCCCACGGTGTGCGCCATCGGTTTTCCATCTTCCGCTTGCGAACCCAAGCGGCTTGCCAAGCGAATCGCAGCAATAGCGCAGGCACGCTAAACACGATCACCGTCCGCCGCTTGTCGCCAGAACGCCCTCCTGTTTGAACGACCGCATCGAAGTCTTCAACGGACTGATTTTATTGACATTCCCACCCATTTCAGGGCGCCACAGCAGTTGTTTCGGCAGGGCTGCACCCAGGCCCGCCAGACTTACCTAGCTGCAGCGCATCAACAGACCGCAGGGTCGACCAATGCAACGAACCTTTCTGGCCCATACAGGGGTTTGTCACACCGCCTTACTTCTCAGTAAACAGTGTGGGTTTATTCTTGCCCGCCTTCCTCTCTCGCGAAGATGCCCATGACCACCTCCTATCCCAACATCCAGCTCCTGATCGCCAACGTCTGGACTGATGCCGCCAGCGGCAAAACCCTGGACGTGCGTAATCCCGCCACCGGCCAAGTGATCGGACACGTCGCGCACGCTGACAAGCACGATCTGGATCGGGCATTGACGGCCGCGCAGCAGGGCTTTGAGGCCTGGCGTGATATGCCCGCGCACGAGCGCGCCGCTACGATGCGACGGGCTGCCGCATTGGTGCGCGAGCGCGTTGACGCAATCGCACCACTGCTGACCCAGGAGCAGGGCAAGCCTCTAGCCGAGGCCCGCGTCGAGACCTTGGCCGCAGCCGATATCATCGAATGGTTCGCCGATGAAGGCCGCCGCGTCTACGGCCGCATCGTGCCCTCGCGCACGCTGGCCGCCCAGTCGCTGGTGATCAAGGAACCCGTCGGCCCGGTGGCCGCGTTCACTCCATGGAACTTCCCGATCAATCAGGTGGTGCGCAAGCTGGGCGCGGCACTCGCCGCCGGCTGCTCGTTCCTGGTCAAGGCACCTGAGGAGACACCGGCCTCGCCGGCCGCACTGATTCGAGCCTTCGTCGATGCCGGCGTACCCGCCGGCACGGTCGGGTTGGTATTCGGCGACCCGGCCGAAATCTCCAGCTACCTGATCGCACATCCAGTGATCCGCAAGATCACCTTCACCGGCTCCACCGCAGTCGGCAAGCAGCTCGCCGCGCTGGCCGGCCAACATATGAAGCGCGCCACGATGGAATTGGGCGGCCACGCGCCAGTCATCGTTGCCGAAGACGCCGACGTCGAACTGGCCGTCAAGGCCAGCGGCGGTGCCAAGTTCCGCAATGCCGGCCAGGTCTGCATCTCGCCGACCCGCTTCCTGGTACATAACAGCATCAAACATGCCTTTACCGAGGCACTGGTGCGTCATGCACAGAGTCTCAAGCTCGGTAACGGACTGGCAGAAGGCACCACGCTTGGCCCGCTCGCTAATGAGCGCCGGGTGGCCGCAGTCGCCAAGGTCGTGGAAGATGCGCGCACCAAGGGCGCCCAAGTCGTCACCGGCGGCGAACGGGTCGGCGACGTCGGCAACTTCTTCGCTCCCACGGTGCTGGCCGATGTACCGCTGGACGCCTCGGTGTTCAACGACGAGCCGTTCGGACCCATCGCCGCGATCCGTGGCTTCGATTCGCTGGAGGACGCCATCGCCGAGGCCAACCGGCTGCCTTACGGGCTGTCGGCCTACGCCTATACCCGCTCGATCCGCAACGCTCAACACCTCTCGCAGCGCGTCGAGGCAGGCATGCTGTGGATCAACCAGCCGGCCACCCCGACCCCGGAAATGCCATTTGGCGGCATCAAGGATTCCGGCTATGGCTCTGAGGGCGGACCGGAGGCGGTTGAGGCCTATCTCAACACCAAGTCGGTGGTCATCAACGTCGGCTGAGCCGTCCGATCCCTGCCGCGATGCATCCACGGGGCCGCCAGCGGCCCCGTTCGCGTTCTAGAATTGGCGACCAAGCCCCTCACCTGATACCACTACGATGACTTCAACCAGCCCCCTGCTCCGCGGCAGCATCGTCGCACTCGTCACGCCGATGCATGAGGACGGCAGTATCGACTATCCCGCGCTGCGTCGACTGGTGGACTGGCATGTTGCCGAGGGCACCGACTGCATCGGCGTGGTCGGCACCACCGGTGAATCGCCGACGGTGAACGTGGATGAGCACTGCGAAATTATCCGCGTGGCCGTCGAGCAGGCCGCCGGCCGGGTGCCGGTAATGGCCGGCTGTGGCGGTAACTCCACCGCCGAAGCGATCGCGCTGGCGCAATTTGCCCGCGAGATCGGCGCCGATAGCCAACTACAGGTAGTCCCGTATTACAACAAACCCGGCCAGGAAGGCCAGTACCGCCACTTCCGAGCCATCGCCGAGGCCACCGGTGAATTACCCATCGTGCTCTACAACGTACCCGGACGCACCGTCGCCGACTTGCAGCACGCCACGGTGCTACGGCTAGCACAGGTGCCAGGCATCGTGGGTATCAAGGAGGCTACCGGCAACTTGGAACGGGCACAGTGGCTGATCCGCGATGTGCCAGCTCACTTTGGTGTCTATTCCGGCGACGATGCCACCGCGATCGCCCTGATGCTGCTCGGCGGCCATGGCAACGTCAGCGTCACCGCCAATGTCGCCCCCCGACTGATGCACGCACTGTGCGCGGCCGCATTGCAAGGTGACGTCGCCACCGCCAACCGGATCCAACAACAGCTGTTGCCGCTGCACCGTCAGCTATTCGTCGAAGCCAATCCCATCCCCGTCAAGTGGGCGGTGCAGCGCTTGGGCCTGTGCGGCGGTACGCTGCGCCTGCCGATGACCGAATTGGACCCTGGCCACCAGGCGGCGCTGGAGGCTGCGCTCGCCCAGGCCGGCGTGTTGCCGCACTGAGCCGGTGAGCGGCGCGTCCGTCGCGTCCCACTCATCACCTAAGTCCCAGCCCCAACCCGATGGGGCCGGCCGCATTCACCGCATATGCGATGGACATTGAACGTTGCAGCGAAATGCCTGCGGCGGCACATCGATACAGCCCGCATCTTGCAGTGCCTTACCTCGCCTCCGGCCAGTGCTGCCTTGCACGCCAACGGATGTTTTAGACCACTACAATGACATCTGGCGGCGTCGCCCCCACCGGCCGGCGCGCTGCGGAGCACACGCCGGTGGAGCTAGAGCTGGATCCGCACCACGCTCTCGGCAGTATTACGGGGGGCTGCCTCATCGTTCTTGACACTCACGTACAGCACGTTACGCCGCGCATCCAGCGCTAAGCTGTTGGGGTGGGCCGGCACTGACCAGCGTCCCACCTGGGTATAGCGGTTGCTGTCGTAGGCGGTTACCGTACCCGCTTTACGGTTAGTCACATACAGCCGGTTGCGCGATGCGTCGAGCAACAGCGCCAGCGGGCCTGCCCCGGTCGGGAAACTGGCCATCTCCTTGCCGGTCATCGGATCGACCACCAGCACTCGTTTGCCAGGATGCCGGGAGACAAAACCGGGAATACTCTTAGCCTGATATTTGCGAACTATGTCCAGGCCCTGATCGGTTATGAACAGTCGTCCACCCGCCGGGTCCAGCGCTAAGTTCATTGGCTGCTCGGCGCTGACCTTGTAGCATCGTTCAACCTTGCCGCTGCCGGCGTTAACCACGACCACCTCACCCCGCAGGTTGGAGGTGTACAACCGCTTGCCAACGTGGTCCAAGGTCAACCCTAAGGTTTTGGCCTGGCCCAGCCCGGCAATGCTGGCAACCTGCTTGAGCGAACGCGTATCGACCACGAACAGCACGCCGCCTGCCTCTGAGTGACCCGAAACGTAGAGTCGATGATGGATCGAATCGACGACCAATTCGCGCAGCTTAGACGTGCTACCCGCAGCGTGCTTGCCGCCTCCCTTGTCCATCAGCTGCACCGTACCGATAGGCGTATTGGCAGTGGTGTCGACCACCGTCACCGAACTATCAAAGGTATTGCCGACATAGAGCCGGCCATTAGCATCGTCAAGCGCGACACCAAAGGCCTTGCGCTGCAACGCAATACGCCCCTGGACGGCCAGCGTGGCCGGATCGAGCCGCAGTATCTGCGACGGGCCGGCATCCTCGCCGAAGCCACCGGACGAGGCCACAAACACGGCGTCCTGGCTCGGGCTATAAACCAGTTCGTAAAGACCGCGAGCAATCGGTTGGCGCTTCAGCGCAGTAACCGGCAAGGCGACCGGGGTCGCGATGCCAACCGCACAGTCGACCGAAACTCCTAGGCCGACGCAGACGATCAGCGCCAGCGAGCGGACACAAACGGGCGAACGCATCATGCAAGCTCCGTGAAAGGCGCGAGTAAAGTATCTCGGCTCACGGCACCGCCCGTCGCCAACCATCCTCGCGAATCGGACGCCGGGCCTAGGTCGCTGGTGTAAGGAGGCGATCTAGCAATGCTCGCGCACCGCACTGCGCGGACGGGCGCGGGCGGCCACACGGCACATCTGCAACTTAATCCTCGTGCGTCTCGGGTGCCGTGGCCGATCCACCGCGCGGAAGCCGTGCCGCCCAGATGTTGTCGATCAAGTTCGGGTACGGTCGCCCATTTTCGTCGGCACGCTGCTGAGCGGCGGCCTTCTGCATCGCCGATAGCGGCTGTGACTTTTGACCACGCGGGTTGGGCTTCTTCCACGGCGGAACTCTGGATGCGCGCATCAGCCGGACTCGGGTACGGAACGACAGCCTGTCACGCAGCAGCGTGGCAGTTATGTGAACGCAGTCGATGGAGCCACCGTTGCCTGCCCTCCCACATCCGCTGGCGCCGGCCTGTTTATGCTGGCAAGCGTCATATTGGTCGCCATCGCAACACTCAGCTAAAATGATGCATTCACGTCATGCCACAGGGAAAAGTCCAATGAAGCGTCGCCACCATGAGGCCTTCCGTGCCCCCTTGATTGCATGTGCGGTGTTGGCAACCCTGCTCGCGCTGCCCGGTTGCGGAAAGCACGCCCCGGATTCCGACGCCAAGGACTCATCTGCCCCCCCAACTCAAAGCGAGTCCGAAGCCAAGGATGCCGCCGCCGAACAGGCCAAGTACAACGGCTACGTGCAGAGCTATAACCGGCTGGCCGACCAGTACGGGCTGTTTTACTCCGCCAAGTCCTATCTATCACGCACGCTTGAAAAGGCCCGGCACGATCGGCTGATCTCGTTCTACTACAACCTGGACGATGCTCTGAACACGCTGCGCGAGGCGCGCCAAAATCCGTCACCGGCCTATCCGGAGCTAGACCGGATCGCTGAGCCGCTGATCAAGGACCTGCAAACGCTCTCGGACCTGTACAAGCAGCACCGCACCTACTACGAGACCAACGCTTACCGCGACGATGGCTTTGCGCTGGCCAAGCAACTGGACCCGCAGATCCGCGGCGCGTTCACGGATGCGATCACGCAGTTCAAGCATATGGATACTGCGCTTACCAACGCCGAGCAGCAGCGCAATGAGCACGACCTGGCCAGGCTCAAGGCCCTGCCCGACCAGCTGCCTTATGCCACCAAGCACGTCATCGTACTCTCCAAACAGTTACTGGACGCCACGCTGGCAGGCGCGCAAGGCGATACACCCGATTTCGCCAAAGCGGATGCGATCAAGCCCGAGCTGTACCAAGCCGTGCAGACGATGGACAAGGAAATCGAGCAGCACAAGACCGCGCAAAACAAATTCAGCAGTTTCGGCATGGTGCTATTCAACGCCCGTGGTCTGCTCAGTACCTACAGCGACGTGCGCGAGACCCATGGCGTGGAGCGCGAACAAAAGCTGCAACTGCTGCAGCGCAGCTACAACGAGCTGGTGAATCAAGCCAACCAGATATGACCGCAACAGACTCGCGGCACGATCATCGAGGCGCGCACGGCGAGGTTGCTGGATGACTCTTTCCCTCCTGTTGCAGTTGGTCGCGCCCTTCATCCTGCTAGCATTGTGCCTGTGGGTGATAGTGACCTCACGCGCACGATTTCGGCAGGCGCTGCAGAGCGACTTCATCCGCCAGCACTTCACCACGCCAACCGGCTCGATCGACGGGTCGCAGCTGCGCATCGTGCACAGACGCACTACGGTGTCGCGCGGTTCTAGCAATGAGCCGGCCGAGATATTCTGGTACTGCGTCGGTCCCGGGCCCTGCTATTTTCTCGCGCTTGGGAAAGTAAGCCGGCAAACGCGCAAGGTCCAGGTGCAATGGATCCTGCGCCCACTCACCGAAGCGGGTCTGCGCGCAGCGCTGGTGGGCGACCGCGACGCGCTCAAACGCGCGTTCGGTTAACTCCGCCCCAGCCGACCCTCACCTGTGGATCGGATTGACTGGGCGCGGCGATGTCACTACTACATTTACCAGACCAGATCGTCCGGGACCTTGAACCGGTCCTGGTCGTAGAAGTCATCGTCAAGCGAGTCCGGCACTGCAGCGCTACCGTGATCGACCAGGATCGCGCCCGCGTCACGTTCGCGGATCTTCTCGGCCGCTGCACGCGGTACCAACTCAACGTCCTCACCACAACGCACGATCACTAACGCGCCACTGGCCAGCAGGGGACGCTGTTGCGGATCCACCCACAGCGTACGAATTGCGTTGCCGTCGTCAAAGCGATATTCCAGCTCGCCGCCGCGCTTGACCCGATGGGTCTCGACAATTTGACGAACCTGCGCCTGCTGCTCGCGTAGCCGCGCCTGCGCATTGCGCTCGGCGGCCAGCGCGCGGTCGCGCTCTGCACGTTCGGCCTGCAAGCGTGCGGCATCCACCTTCTCAATGCCGGCAGACACTGCTGCGCCCTTGCCCTGACGTGCCCGGGCCTGTTCACGCGCAACCTGATCCACCTTACCCTTCTTGACCAGACCGGCCTTGAGCAATTGTTCCTGAAGTGGGTTGCGGATAGCCATAACATCTACGACAAAAAAACGGGCCCTCAGGGTAGGTCCAAACCCGGGTCAGCGTCGACTTTTCTGAACAGTGTTTCTGTTAGCTCAAGGTTTTCCATCGGGTCTTTGCCGCAGTATCCCGCCTTGCTCGCCACTGAACTCACACCCGACGTGCCGGCTCCAGACCGCTGCGGTGGTCTTGATCCCCCTCCTGCGCTGCGGCGGTCGCACGGTTGCAACCCACGGCGTGACCGCCTTGGGGTTACTTGCCTGCCTCGTAAGTTTTCACCGCGTCCAACGCCATCTGTACATGTTTATCCGGACTGCGGTCGGTATAGCTAAGCAAAATCTTGCCATTCGGCGCGATCACGTAAGAGGTACGGTTGGACAGGGCCTGGCCATCGGCTTGCATCGTCGCATCGAACATCGCGGCGACCTTCGCACCTGGGTCGGCAGCCACTGCGAACTTGTCACGGCACTCGACCTTGGAAAATGCCTCGACGCGGTCCAGGTTGCCGGCAGTGACGCCGACCACCGTGGCGCCCAGCTTCTCAAACTGCGGGGTCGCCTCGGCGAACTGGTGGGCCTCAATGGTGCAGCCGGCGGTGAAAGCGGCCGGAAAGAAGTAAAGCACCACGGGGCCTCGCGCGAGCGCCTGTTTGAGATCGAACGTCATCGGCTTGCCGGCAAGTGCAGCCTTCAGACTGAACTGCGGAGCGGTGGCGCCCCGAGGCAACGCGGCGGAGGCGGTCATTACCGGCAGCGCAAAGCCGAGCGCTAATGAGAGGGCCCAGCGCCTGACGATAGGCTTCAAGCTATTCATGAAAAGCTCCATTTGAAAAGGAGACCGCGCGGCCGACCGGGTCATCATAGCGGCTCATCCGAACGCTCGCGTCCGCACCCAGGCCGTCCCGGCGCCCTTGGGTTCAACCACGGCAACATTGATAAACACCGCCTAGACAGCAGGATGGGCGGACATATCACCGCGTCCTAGAGATCGTCGATGACGCCCCCCGCCGATTCACCCTGTTGGCGCACACGCCGCAACAAGCTGCGGCTGTGCGCATCCAGTCCGTGTACGCGGACCCGCACGCCGTGATGGCGTAGACGCGTAACCACGGTATCCAGCGCGGCCACCGCGGTGATGTCCCAGAACCGGGCTTGCTCCAGTTCGATCTCAACCTGCTGGCCCGGCAGCGTACCCGGATCGAAGGCGTCCACAAACGCGTCAGCCGAGGCGAAAAATACCTGACCGCTGACTCGGTATAGCCGCATACCGTCGACGTGATCTTCATGCACGACCTGCAGCAGTCGTGCGACCTTGAGGCTGAAGAACACCCCACTGCACAGCACCCCCACCGCCACGCCTGCCGCCAGGTTCTGGGTTGCCAGCGTCACCGCCACGGTGGCGAGCATCACCGCACTGGATAGACGCGGATGTCGCGCCAGCGTGCGTAGGCTGCGCCAGTCGAAGGTTTCGATGCTAACCATCACCATAATGGCGACTAACGCCACCACGGGCACCTGCGCCACCCAGGGTTTGAGCAACACCATCAGTACCAGCAGCAACAGCCCAGCGAACAGTGTGGACAGGCGACCGCGCCCGCCGTACTTAGCATTACTCACGGTCTGCCCGATCATTCCGCACCCCGCAATGCCGCCAAATAGACTGGCCGCAATATTGGCCAAACCTAAACCGGCAGCTTCGCGGTTCTTCGGACTAGGCGTATCGGTCAGCTCGTCGAGCACGCGCGCGGTCATCAGCGATTCCAACAGTCCCACCATCGCAATGGCCAGTGCTGGCAACGCCACGATGCGCAGCGTCTCCCATGTTAACGGCACCTGCGGCAACCCCAGCCAGTGCGGCAGCGCCTCAGGCAAGCGCCCGAGATCGGACACCGTTTCCAACGGCAGCCCCAGCGCGACGGCCAGCACCGACAGCACGACGATGCAGATCAGCGGTGAGGGAATAGTCTGGACACCGGGCAGCGGCAACCGCGGCACCCCGTAGATAATTCCCAGGCCCAGGCCGAGCATCCCCCAGGTCGCGGCGTTACTACCGTGCAGATGCGGCAACTGCGCGGCGAATATCAAGATCGCCAGTGCATTGACAAAGCCCGTACGCACCGAGCTGCTAACAAAACGCATCAGTACGCCCAGCCGCAGTGCGCCAAACAGTACCTGCATCATCCCGGCCAACACACCGGCAGCAAAAAGATAGGAAAGGCCGTGCGTCGCCACCAACGGTGCGGCGACCAACGCCACCGATCCAGCGGCCGCAGTGATCATCGCCGGTCGTCCACCGAATACCGCGATCACCACACTAAGCACGAACGAGGCATACAAACCCACTTGCGGGTCCACGCCGGCGACGAACGAGAACGCGATGACTTCAGGGATCAGCGCAAAGGTGGCGACGGAACCGGCGAGTAGTTCGCGCAGCGGATGGGCGCGCCACTGCGCAAGATCGGATCGGAGCAAGGACACGAGAGAACACCGGACGCGGAACGCCGCGCGAGTGGTGGGCGGCCAGGGCCCCGCATTATACGGAGGGGCTTGGCGGCAGCGCTGCACGCAGCCTCCCGTCGAGATTTCGGTACACCTAGCCAAGTGCTCAACGCTTGCCGTCAGGTTCGCTCCCGCCCCTGAAGCAGGGTGACACCTGCGCTGTCGCTCGGACGTACGCGTACTGCATCCGGTTGAAGCATCGCCTAGGCGGCCTCCAGCGTCTACGTCGTCTGTCAATGCGCGCAGTTGACGCCCGGCGCTTCCCATTTACGCAACGGCAATGCGCCCAGCCGTTTTTTTTCTTATCCCACACCGTGACAGCATCCGCATCGAGCGCTAATCAGGTAGCTGAATGCGTCTTTATTTGCACCAAAAAGGGGCATACCCCCCCCCGCTCACGCATCCATAAATGTGAAATAGCTTAAATCAATAACGAGACTCGAGTCGCAAATTAATATTTATTTGACATTGTTTGGCCGTGACGACATAGATGTCATACACGACACGTAGTTGACTCGAAGGTTTGGCCCCGATGACGGAAAACCGCCCAACTCACACTCGCCACGGGCGTGTGCCCAAGCATGATGCTTGGCGTGCCGATGCTGCGCGATTGGCCGCCCTGTTTGCCGCTTCATGCGTCCTGCTTCCGCACGCTCATGCCCAGCAATCGCCGTCAGCCCCCCTGATCCCCGAGGCGGTACGGCAAGGCAATGCCATCCAACAACAGCAACAAGAGCAGCAGCAATTGCAGAAGGAGGATCTTGCAGGCCGTACGCAACCGCATTCCGAACTCGAGTTGCCGCAACCGGAGTCCCCCCTCGTGGCCGCAGGGCCCTGTGTCGCGGTTAGTCGGGTCGAGACGGACGGAATCACGTTGATTGCCTCCAAAGAAGTCGCTGAGATCACTTCGTTGCAAGGCAGATCCTGTCTGAATGCCACTCATGTCTACGCAATGATGCGGGCGTTGACGTCGTTATATCTTTCTAAAGGCTATGCAGCAGCGCGCGTTTATTTGCCAGAGCAGAATATTCGCAATAGCGTGCTTCGCCTCAAGGTGGTCGAGGGAAAGGTTTCTGAAATAAAGGTGGCCGAATCCGCGCGTGGCACCCTATCGATCTCCGCTGCCCTGCCTGCCGCAACAGGAAAACCGTTGAATCTACGCGACCTTGAACAAGCGCTAGATCAAATAAACCGTCTATCCTCAAACGCCGCTACGATCGAGATTCTTCCCGGAACCGCTACCGGCGACAGCGAAATTTTATTCAAAAACTCCGTAGGCCACAGACTCCACGGTACGCTGAGTTACGACAATCGAGGGCAAGAATTAACTGGAAAGTATCAAGCGGATCTAGATCTCCGCTGGGATGATCCTTTCAGACATAATGATATGCTTGTCGTAAATCATCGGCGCTCACTCCCAGCGAAGGACGATGGACAAGAGGACTCACGTTCTAGCTCTCTATACTATCTAATTCCGTTCGGGCGCTGGACGCTTACGTCCAATGTGTCCGATAGCGAGCAAAATAGCCCAATCCCTTTGCAATCTGGACGGCGCCTGACGCTGACCAGCAAATTTGATACCTATGGTCTGAATGCGGAGCGTACCGGACGCCGTGGAAAGGCCTGGCAGATCACTGCGGGTATCGGTCTTAATAGAAAAGCCGTTCGCAACTATCTTGAGGGGATCTTACTTTCAATCAATAGCTACAACGTATCTGTACTCAATGGACGGGTCTCCGCCGATCGTACGCTGGCAGGGGGACGACTATTTACCGACGCCGAGATTTATCGAGGGATGCCCTGGCTTAATGCATCCCCTGCGCCCTATAGCAAAGACCTGCCAAGCAGTCGATTTACACGAGGCGAACTGGGCGTGGCTTATCTTCGTGCCTTCCACATTGGGACACAGCGCTTAATCTATAGTGGCCAGATACGCGCACAGTGGTCCGATAACCGCCTGCTTGGCTCCGAGCAAATTTCTTTGGGTGGCTATTCCACGGTGCGGGGCTTCAACGATGACATTATCAGTGCGAATGTCGGTGGCTACATAAGAAACGATATAATCGGGCACCGCTCAATCGCAGTAGGCACGCATTCCGTACCACTCGAATACCGTGTCGGAGCGGACTACGGTCGAACATCCGGACATAATTCAGCAAACCCCGGTGGAAATATCTCTAGCTTAAGTGCTGGACTTTCATTCAGTGTCAAAAAATTTAAATTAGAAATCTTAGCAACGCATCCGCTCTGCGCGTCGTCCGCGGCGGTAGATCCGAGCAATACGGCGACCTTTCGAACGCAATACGTCTTCTGACCACGAGCCGGTTCTTAAAGATCGAGGTATTTCGCATGAATGAATCAACCCCGTTTATATCGAAAATCAAAAATTGCGCTCGACCTGGGCCTAAGTGCAAAACCGTTCCACCCGTCTCTTTACTCTATATGGCTGTCACCGCTGCCCTGATTTCCTCGACGGCCCAGGCAGAAGTGGTAGTTGCCTCCGGAAACACCACCGTGAGTTCCGCAGCCAATGGCGTGCAGGTCGTTGATATCGCGTCGGCCAACGGGGCGGGCGTTTCTCACAATGTATTCAACCGCTACGATGTTGATACGGCCGGGCAGGTTCTGAACAACAATGCGAGCTCGGCAGCGGTCGAATCCCAGCTTGCAAGTTCAATCGCCGCCAATGCCAACCTAGGTGGCCATGTAGCCTCGTTGATTATCAACGAAGTGGCCGGAAACCAACGTAGTGCGTTGAATGGCCAGTTGGAAGTCGCCGGTTCAAGGGCAGACGTGGTTATCGCAAACCCGAACGGAATCATCTGTTCCGGGTGCGGTTTCATCAACGTGGGCCGGGCAACGCTGGCTACGGGCACTGCCGAATTGGATGACATTTCAGGCGCCTTGAAGACGTTGCACATCGAAGGCGGTGACGTCACTGTCGAAGGAAAGGGCTTGAAGGTCGGCAGTGACGTGGCGCTTGATCTGCTTTCTCGTGAGATCAGGCTGTATGCGCCCGTTAGCGCCGGCACCGTGGACATCGTCGCCGGGCGCAACGATGTGAACTACGCAACGTTAGAGGCTCAGTCTCTCGGCAGCGCCGACGGCCCCGAACCCAAACTTGCGATCGATTCCAGCTCCGTCGGCGGGATTTCCGCCAATAGAATCCATTTGATCTCAACAGAAAGTGGGATCGGCGTGAAGATGGAGGGCGATGCCGCCGCCAACACCGGTGAATTCACCCTGGCCAGCAATGGTGACATTACCCTTAAAAATACCATTACTGCTGGCGGTGATATCGCGATCGAATCGACCACGGGCTACGACTCGGTATCGTTCTCCGGAGGTGGTGTCCATAGCGCGGGTGATATCACTATCTCCGCCGGCGGCGATATCAGCACCGCGGGGACTGCATTCACTGCGACCGGTAGTGCCTCGCTGCATGCGGGCTCGGACCTGTCTATAGGTGCACTATGGTTCACTACGAGCAGTACCGGCACCTACACCTTAACCGACTACGAGGGGTATCTCGGCTTAGGTTATTACACGCATAAGACGAGCAAACTGCTGGGCAGCTCAATCAACGTTGGAGGCAATCTCGATCTTTCCAGCGGCTGGGCGACTACCATCACCGCAAGTGATCTGATCGCCGCCGGTGTCGCCACCGTCAATAGCGGCACCGATTTTAGTCTGTTGGCCGGCTACGATAAGGATGTACGGAACACCTATGAAGCCAGCCAGGGACTATTTATGGGAGGTGGGGTGTACGGCTTCCGCATTCACACCACGTCCGATGAGAGCACCATTGCGCGTAGCGCTTCTTTGATCGGCCAGTCCGGTGCCCAGATCAATAGCGGTACCGCGCTTACGGTGGTCGGATCGAGTACCAACGCCAATTTGAACGGCGGCTGGTCAATCGATGTATTGTCCGCCAACAACGTATTAACTCGCGAGGAAGACTTCACCACCACGTCTTTCCTCACCGTCGGCGCCTCCGCCACCCCCATCCAAGATTATGGTTTTGGCCCAACCGTGTGGAGTGAGGACTTAGGTATTTCCATCGGTCCGAGCGCTATTGTGGGCTTGGAAGTCGGGGCTGAGCTGAATCTTGTTGACGTTAACTCGGTGAGTACCAGTCAAGTCACCAGCAATACCATAGCCTCGAAAATCAATTCGGCAGGTGACCTGATTATATCCAGTGCCGGAGAGATCACACTAAGCGGGGCACAGATTGGAGCGGGTGGCAACCTCGACATATCGGGCCGCAACGTCTCCGTGCTAGCCGATACAGACAGCACGGAACGTACGACTGTCAACACGCGTACCCGATTGGGTTTGTTCGGCGAAGCTGGAGCCGCCACCACAGCGGGGTTGAGCTTCGATCTTGGCGCCATGTTTGGAACTGACCTAAAGCCTAAAGAGGATTATAAGGACAGCTTGTTGGCGACGATGGCCACGCTCAAGGCTGGCGTCTCTCTCAACCTGGACACAGGCGTCAGTGCCGAGGTGCTGCTGGGCGTTAAGCATGACGCGACCACAGTATCTCGTCTTGTCGCTAATCACGTTGATAGCGTTTTGAGCGCGGGCAATAACATCGACCTGAATGCGCAGAACATTACCACCTTGTCGGGCGCCGAGCTGTCTGCCGGTGATGGGCTAAACATGACAGCCGCCCAGATTAATAGCACGGCAGTTTACGATGAAATCAAAGATTTCGTCCGGGAAGATTCCCATGTCGCCGGCCTCTATCTTTCGGCTTCGGCGTCAGGCTCGGCGCAAATTGGAGTCGGCACGCTCGTCGATCTCAGCTTGAGCAATCTGGATGCGTTTGCTGGCATCGGTGCTTCGACGTCCTTGTACGCGGGCATAGAAACAGGTGTGCGCTACGAGTTCAATCGAGCGGATAAGACGGTCGATTGGCTAACGGCTTACGGCAATACACTTTCTGCCGGTGGCGATATCGATCACGTCGCGAGTGTGGGTATCTATGACGAGGGTACCCAAGCGAACGCAGGCGGTGATATTACCCAGCAAGCCGGTGTAATCACCGACACCTACGCGTCCAACAGTCAGACGACGACTCAGACCGCTCAATCCCATGATGCACGTTTGGCCTTTGTCGCCGAAACTGGAATGGACCTTGGGGTGCTCCTAGGCATATCCACCGATCCCAAAAAATATTTTCTGTCGGACGAAGAGCCGCTCTATAAAAATGTAGGTATCAGAGCAAGCTACAAAGCAAATTTTGGTTATGAAGAGAGCAAGGCTACCCAAGCAATTGCTAGCCAATACAATGCCGGTGGCAACTTCACCTCCACTGCAACCAGCGGTCAGCTGGATATGCATGGAACCCAAATTAACGCAAACGGCGTCGCCGCACTCAAGTCTTCGTTTGGCGTGAGCTACGGAGCTGCGCACGATACGTCGCTGAAAACGTATGGCACGTCCTCGGTATATACCTCCGCGTTCTACGACTTAATTGATCAGTTACCTAAGCTAATTACGTCAATCACTAAAGTTGCCGCTGGTGATCCGCTTGGCGTCGTGGATCTTATTTCGCAGATACCCAGCGTTGAGGGAGGATTCTCAACCAAAGACACGTACGATTATACCAGTAGTGATATCGGCGGTAGCCTCAATGCAGGTTCAGTCAGCATCCAGGGAGGCGCGTTCGCCAATTTAGTCGGCACTCACATCCAAAGTGACGACAATATCGACATCTCCGCATTTTGGGTATCGGTGCTGCCGGGCCTAGAGGTGTCCCATTCTGGTGGTCTCATCACCTCCGGTAACTTCAGCTTTTCCACGACTGAAGCTGGAGGCAGCGCGATTCTAAACAAAATTCTTTCGCTCTTTGATATACCGACGGTCTGGCTTAATGCGAGCATTTCTGGATACGTTGTGCCAACGAACCTGTGGCTGAGCGGCCATTTAACGGACATCGCCGAGCTTAATGCGAAAGGCAAGGTCAACTTATCGGGATTTGCGGTTCTAACGCCGTTGGCGAGCATCAACTCGCACTACAGCCAGCTCAATCCGTCAGCCGCCGCGGTGACGTTTCTGTCAGACGAGTCAGACCCTGAAGAAGAGTCCAAGGTGGATGACAGCGAAGTAATACAGACACTCGCCGGGGTCTAGCCGTTGATGGATCGCGCGGTGACCCTACCGTCTGTCCACGACGACTGATTGGTGACGCCAGTAGCGCCCGGTGGCAATGTCCTACGGACACGACCACCGGGCTTTTTTAAGCAAAGCGGGTTGGCCTTCTCAGCAGCGATCATGCACGCTTGATTCCCCGGCCCCTATCTTTCCCGATTGTTTTGTCAGCCTTGGATAGCGCCGCGAGCGCATCATGGGCCTGTAGTCACGATTCACCTCGAACAACCGGCACAGAATGGCGCGGGTGTCCTCACGGCTGAAACCGTCAGTGTTCGCCACGATGATGTAGCTCATCGAAACGAAACCACGGAAAGGATCGGCAAGCACACACACCTAGTTGACGACAACGATTGCCGGATGCTGATCAACTCAGCGTTACTCAATAGCAGAGCTCTTGCGTCGCTCCGCTTCTGAGTGTGGACAGGTTTCACCAGTCCGCATCAAAGCCACCGCGATGCGGTCCGTTGAAGCCGGGCGGAGCCCGAGGCTGGCAATCATTCCGGGGTGTATGTCCAACCGCTCGGACGTGGCAACGGCCTCGCCAAAGGTAGCGCCCGAGCCCGGAAGCTGTTGGTACAAGCCCCCGTGCTCGGGCTGATCTTGCCCGCGTTACCTGGCGTCAATGCGACGCAGACGCGCCTGGTACTTGGTTGCCGCGCGCGTACATACATTGCGAATACGCATTGTTGTAGGCCTGTTGTATGGTGTATTGGGTACTACCACCGCTGCCGTTACTGGCTCCAATTGCACCACCAGTAACAGCGCCAGCGGCTACCAGACCACCATTCTGCGGACCCGGACCGCCCAGTGCGGCGCCAACCGCGGCGCCGAGCACGGTACCGATAGCAGCCGAGCCCACAGCCTTGTTGTTTGCTTGATCCGTCATCCCTTTCACCGAATTAGCGGCGTACTGTCGACACGCGGTGTCGTCAGCTTGGAACACCTGGAATGGCTGGTTGGGTGCCGGCATTACCCGGACCGTCGGTGCCATCGGCGTGGTCGCGCAACTCGTCAGCGCTATCAGCATGCCACCTGCCACGCATAGCCTAATTTTCATTTTCTTGTTCCGTCGAGATAAATTCAGGGAATCGGCTGCCGGACGAAGTCCGTCGGGCAGGTCTGCACCTCGGGGTAGTAACCACGGTCGGGGCAGAAATATCGGAAACGCGGCGCTGCGGCTATATGTACAGGCCTCTCCACCACAGCCCTCGGTGCCGGCGGCGGCGGCGGCGGCGCATAGGTCGTGACCGACACCACACCGGGATAGGGATAGATCGGCGCGTCGTACCAGTACCAAAGACCATCAACCACCCACCACCAACCCCAGCGGCCGTCAATGAACTCGTGGTGCCAACCGCCTCCCTGCCACATCGCCTGGTCGGCTGGCCCGAAATGGCCAAAATCGCCATAGAAATGATGGGGTCCCCCGGGGCCAGGTTGCCCACCCGGACCATGGCCGTCCATCTGCGACGGCCCACCATGGTCCTGGGCATACACCGCCGTCGGCACAGCACACACTGCAACCAGCAACATCATAGGAAGTAAGGCTTTCATTTTTTGCCTCGTCATGCGGGAGCTCTGACAGGACCCAAATATATACGTACAGCCTTTATGAAACTTAATTCCTGATGCCCCTCTGCGGGATTGAGACAGTATGAATTCAAAATTCAACGTTCACAGTGTCAAAACTAAAGATATGCGTTATTTGAAAGTCAATAATTGACGGTTTTTAATAATAAAAATCTATTTTTTGAGATTTTTGTTATTAAGTGCAATCTTAAGTAGGCGTTGCGATCTCGGATTCCCATTCAGCGCTGGAGACCATCGGCTGCGACGGACGAGCACACGTTCAGACAACAGCCGGCGCTGACAAGTCCACATGTACGCCCAGAGTGAACCGTCAATGCGGGTGTGCGCGCCCCGGGGTATGGCACAGGCGCGATTGCGCGAAGAGGCTGCCGGTCATGTGCCTGTTGAGGCGGACGGTCGATTCGATCGATGCAGCAACGAGATTCGGCTATGGGAGCGGATCGCGACGGTTTCTCACCGTCGCGTCACAACTTTTTAGGTAGGCCTCAGCGGCGGTCCCGTCCTGGACGGATCTGACGTACCGCAGACTCGTGCGGATGCTTGGTCACTGATGGGTAACCGGGTGACTCAACGGGCTGTGACGAGTGGACGGATCGATTAGCCACGTAACGCCCGGTGGGAGCGTTTAGAGACTCTCCCACCGGGCCTTTTTTCAAACCCTGACCGGATTAGCTTTCTCAGGATCGATCTTGTACTGCTTGATCGCCCGCGCCACGTCCTTCCCGGTCATCTTGCCGTCCTTCGCCAGCGCCGCGATCGCGGCATGGGCGATGTAGTAACGGTCGACCTCGAAGAAGCGCCGCAGATTGGCGCGCGTGTCCGAACGACCAAAACCGTCGGTACCCAGCACGGTGTAGCTCATCGGCACAAAACTGCGGATCTGGTCAGCAAACAGGCGTACGTAGTCGGTGGCGGCAATCGCCGGGCCCTGGCGGCCTTCCAGTTGCTGGGTGACATAGGCCTTCCGCTGCTCAGCTTCCGGATGCAGGCGGTTCCAGCGCTCGGCGTCAAAGCCATCGCGGCGCAGTTCGTTGAAGCTGGGACAGGACCAGATGTCAGCCGTGACGCCGAAGTCCTTGTCCAACAATTCAGCCGCAGCGATGGCTTCGCGCAGGATGGTGCCCGAGCCCAGCAGCTGTACGCGTAGCTCACCCTTCTTAGGTTTGCCGGCGTCCTTGAGCAAATACATGCCCTTGATGATGCCGTCCTCGGCACCCGCCGGCATCTCCGGATGCGCGTAGTTCTCGTTCATCAAGGTCAGGTAGTAATACTCGTCCACCTGGTCCTGCATCATCGCCTTCATGCCGTGCTGCAAGATCACCGTCACCTCGAAGCCGAAGGTTGGGTCATAGCTGCGTACATTGGGGATGCCGCCGGCGACGATCTGGCTGAAACCGTCCTCGTGCTGCAATCCCTCGCCGTTGAGCGTGGTGCGGCCGGCGGTGCCGCCCAGCAGGAAGCCGCGAGTACGCATGTCCGCCGCCTGCCAAGCGATGTCGCCTACGCGCTGGAAGCCAAACATCGAGTAATAGATGTAGAACGGCAGCATCGGTACATCGCTGACCGAATAGCTGGTACCGGCCGCCATCCACGAGGCGATCGCGCCCGGTTCGCTGATGCCCTGCTGTAGCACCTGGCCGGACTGATCCTCTCGGTAGTACATCAGCTGGTCGGCATCGACTGGCTTGTACTTCTGGCCGAACGGAGCATAGATGCCGATCTGACGGAACAGCCCCTCCATGCCGAAGGTGCGCGCTTCGTCGGCAACGATGGGCACAATGCGAGGACCAAGCTCCTTGTCGCGCAGGGCGATATTGAGGGTCTGCACGAATGCCATCGTGGTGGAATAGCTGCGTTCACCGCTGGCCTTGAGCAGACGCTCGTATTTGTCCAGGCCGGGCACAGCGAAAGACTTGCTGGCCTTGGGACGGCGCGAGGGCAGGTAGCCACCCAGCGCTTCACGCCGCTGCCGCAGATATTGCACTTCCGGCGAATCCTCGCCGGGGTGATAGAAAGGAATTTGCTCGGCCTCTTCCAGCTGCTTGTCGCTAACCGGGATATTGAAGCGATCGCGGAAGTGGCGCACGGCTTCGTCGTCGAGCTTCTTGGTCTGGTGGGTCGGATTGAGTGCCTCGCCCGCCGAGCCCATGCCATAACCCTTAACCGTTTTGGCCAGGATCACGGTCGGCATGCCCTGCGTGTTCACCGCCTCGTGGTAAGCGGCATACACCTTGTGCGGATCGTGACCGCCACGGTTCAAGCGCCAGATGTCGTCGTCAGACAAGCTGGCCACCATCTCACGCGTCTCCGGATACTTGCCGAAGAAGTGCTCACGGGTATATGCGCCACCGAAGGCCTTGCAGTTTTGGTACTCGCCGTCGACGGTCTCCATCATCAGCTTCTTGAGTACCCCATTGGTATCCTTGGCCAGAAGCGGATCCCAGTACGACCCCCACAGCAGCTTGATGACGTTCCAGCCGCCGCCGCGGAAGACGCCTTCCAGTTCTTGAATGATCTTGCCATTGCCGCGCACCGGACCATCCAGACGCTGCAGATTGCAGTTGACCACGAAAATCAGATTATCCAGGCCTTCGCGGCCGGCCAGCGCGATCGCCCCCAAGGTCTCAGGCTCATCACTCTCGCCGTCACCGATGAAGCACCAGACCTTACGGTCAGACTTTTCGATCAGGCCACGGTGTTCGAGGTACTTCATGAACTGCGCTTGGTAGATCGCCGCCAGCGGCCCCAGGCCCATCGAAACCGTCGGAGTCTGCCAGAACTCCGGCATCAGCCAAGGATGCGGGTAGGAGGAGACCCCCTGCCCGTCGACTTCCATCCGGAAGTTATCGAGCTGGTTCTCGCTGATACGTCCTTCTAGGAAGGCGCGTGCATAAATGCCTGGAGCACTGTGACCTTGGATGTACAGCAGATCGCCCGGGTGCTTGTCGGACGGTGCGCGCCAAAAGTGGTTGAAGCCAACGTCGTACAGCGTGGCGCTGGAAGCGAACGACGCGATGTGGCCGCCGAGGTCACCCGGCTTGCGGTTGGCGCGCACTACCGTCGCCATCGCGTTCCAGCGGATGATCGAGCGGATCTTCCATTCCAGCGCCGAGTCGCCCGAGCTCTTGGCCTCGTTGGCGGGGGCGATGGTATTAACGTACTCAGTGGTCGGCGAGAACGGCAAATAGGCGCCGGCACGACGCGTCTGTTCGACCATCCCCTCTAACAGCTGGTGCGCGCGCTGCGGACCTTCGACATCGATGACCGCCTTGAGTGATTCGAGCCACTCTTGAGTCTCAAGCGGGTTCGGATCGTTCTGCAGCACTTCGTTTAACCAATTCATTAGCAGCGCTCCCGATGCGCACGCGAGGTGCGCCAGCAAAGATTTTGAACTCCAAAGTGTAACCCAGCACTCCTATGCCACGAGCGGCTACGGAGGCGTATGGCGCGTAAAAGCGGCGAACATGCCCGCTTCGATTCGATGCAGGAATGACCTCCATTCGCTAACGAAATGGTGCAGTGCGGTGCTCGCGGAGTGTTAGACCGGGCGCCGTCACTGCGCTCAGCTCTGATCCGCGTTACACGAATACGTCCGATCGGCCGACCTCAGATGTCCAGCCGCACCGCGACGCCGCGACGGGATGAACGGACTGCGGACAGGCGCACATCAGACGATTGCCGCACACTCGATTTCGACATATCGTATTAAATCTGTAAACGACATATCGAAATGAGTCCCTCGAAAACCTTCGAAACCCTATTCCAGCCGGTGTCCGGCGCCGCCTCAGGACGCGTACGTGGTCGCCGCCCGCTCGCCCATGGCGACCTGAGACTGTTGCTGCTGGCACTGATCGGCCAACAACCACGGCACGGTTATGAGTTGATCCGGCTGATCGCCGAGCTGTTTGGTGGGGTCTATACCCCCAGTGCCGGCGCGGTCTATCCCACGTTGGCACAGCTAGAGCGCCAGGGCTGGATTGAGGCTGACCATGATGATGGCCGCAAGCGCTACGCGATCACTGCCGCCGGCTGCCTCCAAGCTGAGGCGGAACGCGAGGCCATCCAGGCCGCACTCGCGCGCACGCATCGCAGCGCGCGCGAGATCGCCCGCGCACATCTGCCGCCGCCGGTGCGCGATGCGTTGCGTCAGATCAAGCGGGCTCTGATGGCTCGCCACGGCCGTTGGGATGAGGCCGAGATTGCGCGCGTGGTAGCACTGCTTGAGCAGGCCGCCCACGGCATGGACTCCTCGTCATGAGTGCCCACGCGGCCGGTTCGCAAGCCGCCGCCGAACTGGCAACGCTCGCTCTGTTCGCTCCACTTCCGCACATTCCATTTGCACAGGAAATATCATGAAAACCCACAATAACCGGATGGTCCGCCACGAGATCCAACGCCGCGAGCTGACCGTAGTACGCACTGAGCCGCTAACCGCAAAGATGCGCCGTATTGTGCTCAGCGGCGAGGCACTGCGGGGCTTTCACAGCGCCTCGCCGGACGATCACATCAAGCTGTTCTTTGCCAACGCCGATGGCGAGGTGGTGGTGCCTACGATGACCCCGCAGGGCCCTAAATTGCCTGCGGGTGCCGCGCCCTCGCCAATGCGCGACTACACCCCGCGTCATCACGATGCCGAAACCGGCGAGCTGGTTATCGACTTTGTACTGCACGGCCATGGTGTAGCCTCCAGTTGGGCGGCACAGGCCAAGCCGGGCGATACACTGACGGTCGCCGGTCCGCGCGGTTCGTTCGTGGTTGCCGATGACTACGATTACTATGTGCTGATCGGCGATGAGACCGCGTTGCCCGCGATCGGCCGCTGGCTAGAGGAAATGCCGAACAGCGCGCGGGCGCAGGTATTCGTCGAGATCGCCGACGCCGGCGAACGTCAGTCATTGCAGAGCGCGGCTGACGTGCACATCCACTGGCTGGAACGCAATGGCGTAGACGCGGCAAGCAGCACGCGGCTTGAGGACGCTCTACGTGAGTTCAAACCTGATCACGGCGATACCTTCTACTGGATCGCGACCGAGTCGCGGCGCGCACGGATGATGCGTAAGTTCATCGAGGGTAATCTGCAGGTGGACCCGCACTCAATCCGCGCAACCGGCTACTGGAAGGCGGGCGCGAACGAGGACGAGGACTGAGCCGAAACGCAACAGGCCCGCCGAATGGCGGGCCTGTTGCGTGCATCGCATGGATCAGTCGCGTTGCTTACTTCTTTTCCTCGACCGCCGCCGCAGCAGCATCGGCCAGCTCACCTTCGGTGGTGATGCTCAGCTGGACGTCGTCGCTGACGTTCGGCGCGTAGTTACCCACACCGAAGTCGGTCCGCTTAATCGTGCCGACTGCACTGAAGCCGATCGCCTGCTTCTTCAGCATCGGATGCTCGCCAGCCCCATTGAGGGTGACATGCAACGTGACCGGCTTGGTCTGGTTCTTGATGGTCAGATCACCGGTGACGTCCAAGCGGTTCGGACCGACGGCCTTGACGTCGGTGCTCTTAAAGGTCGCGCTCGGGAACTTGGCCGCGTCGAAGAAATCCGCACTCTTCAGATGCTCATCCAGCTTCGGCACAAAGCTGTCAATGGCGGTGATCGGAAGGGTAACCTCCACGCTGGACTTGCTCAGATCGTCCGCGTCATAGACCAACTTGCCCTCGCTGATGCCAAAGCGAGCGCTGGGCCGCGAGAAGCCAAAATGGCTCCACTGCACCAGCACGTCGGTATGCGACGGGTCGAGCGTATAGGTACCCGAGACGGCCTTGATCGGCTCGGCAGCCGGCGCTTCCGCACCTGGAGCCGGCGGCGGCGGCGGCGGCGGAGCAGCACCTTCGGCCGGAGCCGGAGCCGGAGCCGGCGGAGCACCGGCGGCGTTCTGATCGGCCGGCTTGGAGCAGGCGGCGACGGCCAGAGTCAGGGCCAGCGGCAGCAGCAGCTTTTGCGTAGTGTTCATGCGGGTGGTTCTCCCAAAAATGCTTTAAGAAGTAAAGGGTGGTACGGAACTAGGGCACTAAACGGACGGAAACGAACAGGTGGAGCAACAATGTGGTCGCATCATTCGATGCGGGCGGCCTCCTCGAAACTCAGACGCGGCAACCGCGGGAATACGCCAGACGGATCACCATAGCCCAGGTTGACGAGGAAATTTGACTTGATCGACGTGCCGGTGAAAAACGCCGCATCGACCTTGGCATTGTCAAACCCGGACATCGGACCGGCGTCCAGGCCGAGCGCGCGCGCGGCCAGGATCAGGTAAGCGCCTTGCAACGAGCCGTTGCGCAACGCCGCCTCGTGACGCTGCTCGCGCGGGCCGTCAAACCAGGGCTTGGCATCAACATGCGGAAACAGATAAGGCAGTTTTTCGTGGAAATCCTCATCGAAGCCGACGATCACCGTTACCGGCGCAGAAAGGGTCTTGGCGAGATTGGCCTCCGACAGCGCCGGTGCCAACTTCTGCTTGGCTTGCTGGGAGCGCACAAACACCAGGCGGGCCGGCGTGGCGTTGGCCGCCGTCGGACCCCACTTGAGCAGGTCGTAGAGCGCGTGCAGCTGGGCATCTTCGACCGGGGTATCCAGAAAAGCATTCTGGGAGCGAGCGGTACGGAACAGCTGATCCAGCGCAGCGGCATCAAGCACGTTCGTCATATGAACTCCATAGCAGCGGGCGCGGAAGGCAGGGCCTTCTGCAAGAGACGGGAGTGTAGAGTGGCTGCAACCGGGTCACACACTCTCATGACTGCAACAAATCTATGTCGGATGTGAAACGATCGGGAGACTGCTGGGCGGTCAGCGACGGCCGCGCCGGCAACGCGCGTCAGGCCGCGGCACTGGCCTGCGCACTGAATCGGCACGACTGGGATGAGACGGTGCTAGTGCCACGCCCCCCCTGGTCCTGGTATGCGCCGCGACGTCTGCCCGGTGACCGGGCTGCGTTCGGCCCGGTGTTTTCGCGGCAACTGCATACCCCGCCCGCCTTGGCCATCGGCTGCGGTCGACAAGCCGCGCTGGCCACCCGGCTACTGCGTAGCCGGGGTAGCCGGGTAGTGCAAATTCTCGATCCGCGTGTGTCCCCGCGCCATTGGGACCTGGTGATCGTCCCGGAGCACGATCGGTTGCGCGGCAGCAACGTGCTCCCGCTAGTGGGCAGTCTCAACCCCATTGACGAGGACTGGCTCGCCGCCGGCCGCGCGAACTTCCCTGAGCTCGGCCTGTTACCCGGCCCGCGCGTGGCGCTTCTGGTGGGCGGGCCGACCCGGCACGTTCCCTGGTCGCGAGACGATCTGGCGGCACTGCTGGACCTACTGCACGCTCTCCTGGCCGGTGGCGGCAGCGTGCTGGCGACCGTCTCGCGGCGAACTCCGCCAGACGTGCTATTGGCGCTACAGGCACGCCTGCGCAACCTTCCCAGTCTGGTGTGGCGCAGCGAGGACGATGGTCCCAATCCTTACGCAGGACTGCTGGGCTGGGCCGACGCGGTCGTTTGCAGCGCCGATTCAAGCAATCTGCTGTCAGAAGCCTGCGCCACTCGGGTCCCGGTCGCGGCGGCCTTTGCGCATCGAGCGACCGGGCGACTGCGCGGGCTGGTTGAGGCGTTGCGCGCACGCGATCGGCTGGCTCCGGTGGAAGCGCTGCTAGAGCAAGGCGACATTAGTCCGTTGCACGAGACCGCGCGCATCGCGGCGCTCGTACGCCAGCGGCTGTCACTGTGAACGCTGCGGGTCGGTAATGGGAGCAACGCCGCGCGCACTTCAGTAGCCTTTAGACTGAACATCGACAACAGCCACGCTAGGCTCTACACGCTAGGCTCTAGATGCGGGTATTGACTTCGATTTGGCTTCGCGGCGCTCGCACAAGGATAATCCGCGCCCTCCCCCCTTCCCTGACCGGCCATGGCTTCGCGTCCTGCATTTGTGTTCGCACGTCCCACGCTTCGTTCGCTGTCGTTGGCAGTCATGGCGATGGGCGCGGTGGTGCTGTTGTCGAATGTGCTGGTGCAGTATCCGATCAACGACTGGTTAACCTGGGGCGCGTTTACTTATCCGGCTGCATTTTTGGTCAGCGACGTAATCAACCTGCGCTTTGGCCCACGTATCGCACGTCGCGTCGCCTGGTGCGGTTTTATCGTCGCGGTAGCGCTGTCCGTGTGGGTGGCAACGCCGCGAATCGCAGCAGCTTCGTGTAGCGCGTTCATCTGCTCGCAATTACTCGACATCGCGGTATTCCACCGGCTGCGCGCCGGTAACTGGTGGCGTGCACCCGCGGTGTCTACCTTGTGTAGCGCGACGCTGGATACGGTGATCTTCTGGTCGATCGCGTTCGCCGGCTCCGGGCTGCCGTGGCCAAGCTGGGCCACGGGCGATTTGGCGGTGAAGCTGGGCATGGGCCTGTTCCTGCTGGCACCGTTCCGCGCACTGCTGCGAGGGCGCAGATCGGCGAACGCACTGCCCTAGCCACGGAGGCCCAGGGGCGTACCGGCACACGGGCGACGCGCCGATCGGAAACGTATTTCGGGCGCGGAGCGTGCCCTTACAAAGTGGGTTGGATATCCTTGCCCGGCGCGAACGCGAGCCCTTGGGCCTGCGCGACTGTGGTGATCGTGCGACGCGCCTGCGCAATCGCGGGGTCAGCGCTGATCAGGCGGGGACGGCGATCGAGCGTACATCCCAGCCCGGCATCCAGCAGCGTGGTATGCGCATCGTGTAGCGCCGCTGCCTCCGTGGCGTCGAGCACGCCGACGCTGACCAACGTATCAATCAATGTCGGGGTGTCACGTGGAGCGAGCAGCGTCGCATTGCGACAGGCGTGGCCTAGCACCGCAGTTTGTAGCACGAACTCAAGATCGACCAAACCGCCTGCGCCCTGCTTGAGATCGAAGCGCGCCGCGTCGCTGCGATCCAGCTCTGCACGCATCCGCGCGCGCATCCGGACGACATCCGTGTGCAATGCGCCCGGATCACGCTCACGTGCCAAGGTGTCGGCGCGCACCTGCTCAAACGCAGCCCGTAAGCTCGCGTCACCGGCCACGCTGCGTGCGCGTACCAATGCCTGATGTTCCCAGGTCCAGGCACGCTCGCGCTGATACTCGCGGTAACTTGCCAGCGAAGATACCAACGCACCTTTGCCGCCATCCGGGCGTAGCCGTACGTCGATGTCATAGAGCCGGCCCGCCCCCGTCTCGGCGCCGAGCAGGGCCATCACCTTCTGTGCCAGCCGTGCGAACCAACGACTGGCTTCTAACGGGCGCTCGCCGTCAGAAGTCTCAACCCCGGCGGGGTGATCGTGCAAGAACACCAAGTCCAAATCTGAGCCGAAGCCGAGCTCGCTTCCCCCCAGACTGCCATAGCCGAGGATCGCAAACGTGCCGCCCGGCACTTCGCCGTGCAGCTGAACCAACTGTCGCCGCGCCAACGCCAGCACTGTGGCGACGACCGCATCCGCCAACCACGCCAGTTGTCGCGTCGCCATCAGTCCTGGCTCGCGACCATCGAGCACGGCCAGCGCAATCCGAAAGCTGAGCGCGAGTCGGCGCTCGTTGAGCTCGCGCAGCGCTGCCTCAGGATCCTCAATCAAGCGCGTAGGTGTACACAGTGCATGGATCGACTGCGCATCCGGCAGCGGGCCCGCGATGCGTGTATCAAGCAGCTCATCGAGCAGCAACGGGTAGGCGACCAGGCGCTCGGACAGCAACGCACTACGCGACAGCACATCGACCAACCGAGCCAGCGCGGTAGGCTGCTCGTCGAGGAGCGCCAAATAGCTTGTCCGCCGCAAGATCGCCTGCAGCAGGCCTAACACGCGCGCAAGCGCGGCGTCTGGCCGCGTCGAACGTGCGGTAGTGCCAAGCAACGCCGGCAGTACCCGATCCAGACGCGCGCGCGCGGCATCGGACAACGCGCGCACCCCGAGCGAGCGTGCGAAGTCGCGTAGCCGCTGGTCGGCGCCGGCGGCATCGCTAAAACCAAGTTCGATCAGCTGCGTGACGTCGCCGGCGTCAGGCAGGCCGCGCCAGTAGTTGGCCACCGCGTCGGGCGCTTCGACGCGACGGCGTGGTGCCAACAGCTCGGCGAATTCAGCTGCGACGCGGACGCGCTGCACCTGTAGCGCCGCGAACAATGCCTCCCAGTCATCGTAGCCCAACCCCAGCGCGATCCGTGCGCGATCCAGTGCATCCACCGGCAGTGCGTGGGTCTGTGCGTCACGCAACATTTGAAGCCGATTCTCGATCCGGCGCAGGTGGCGGTAGGCATCGGCAAGTGCCTGGCCGTTACCGGACTCGACCTGTCCGTGCGCCACCAGCGCAGCGAGCGCCGGCAACAGCCGTCGCTCACGCAGCGACGGCTCGCGGCCACCCCGGATCAGTTGCAGCGCCTGCACCAGGAACTCGATCTCGCGAATCCCGCCCGGCCCGCGCTTGACGTCGTCCAAGCGGTCGTGACGAGCGACCTCGGCGGTGATCGCGGCCTTCATCTCACGCAGGCCGTCAAGCGCGGTGAAATCCAGGTAGCGGCGGTACACGAACGGGCGCAACGTGCGCAGCCAGGTCTCGCCCGCGTCGATATCGCCGGCCACTGCTCGCGCCTTGAGCCAGGCGTAACGCTCCCAGTCACGGCCTTCACGCTGGAAATACTGATCCATCGCTGAAAACGACAACGCCACCCGACCGGCGCTGCCGAATGGACGCAAACGTAGATCAACGCGATGGCAGAAACCGTCGGCGGTAGTCTCATCCAACAACCGCGCCAATTGCTGACCGAGCCGCGCAAAGTATTCTTCGGCGGCAAGCGGACGCGCACCGTCCGATTCTCCCCCCTGTGGATAGGCGTAGACCAGGTCGATGTCAGAGGAGAAGTTGAGCTCGCCACCGCCGAGTTTGCCGAGTCCGAACACCACCAACCGCTGCACGCTGCCATCGGCAGCAACGACACGGCCGTGGCGCTGTGCGAACTGCGTCTCCAGCGCGTTTAGCGCCCAACTTAGGCAGTGCTCGGCCAGACGCGTGCTGCCGGCGAGCGTGGCCTCCACATCATCCAATGCGAGCACGTCGCGCCAGATCAGCCGAGTGGACTCCGCGGCGCGGTAACGGCGCAACAGCGCTGGCCACTCGGCGACGTGCTGTGGGTCGAGAACGGGCGGTGGTAGTGGCGGCGGGTCGTCCTGGGCCAAATGTTCGAGCACGCTCGGCTGACGCACCAGGGTGTCGGCGGCAAAATCACTGACGCGTACGACACATCGCAGCGCGTCATCTAAACCCGGATACCGGGGCCAGGCCGATACGGCTTGGGCGATGCGCGCGAGATGGCGATCAATGAGCGAGTTCAGGGTATCGGGCATGCTGCAATTCTGGCATCTGCCCGGGGGCGATGCCTGCATGCCTGGCGTTGAGCAGCCGTTGGCCACGACGGGGTTTCGGCTGCGCTACCACGCGAGTCTGAGTTCGAAGGGGAGACCTCATTGCGGCCCAGGGCCGCTGCTGAAGTAGGTCAGGCCTGCACGACTAGATCTGGTACAACAGGGCTGGGCCGCCCATCGCCGGGTCACTGACACCCGGGCGACCATCCTCGGTGCGACCAGCCAGGCGTTGGCTGGCCCCTTCCTGTTCGATCCACAGGTCGTACCAGCCGCCGCTGACGCGCGCATTCCAGCTCAACGCTTGTGCTTGGCTCGGAGCTAACGTCATGCGCTGCGCCGGCATCACCTCCGGGTAGGCGCCGGCACGCAGCACCAGCGTCACCAGCTGCGCGCCACCATTGCGCAGCTGTAGCTGCGCCGTCTGCGCATCTCCCAGCAGCGCCGCCTCGACCGGTTGCGCCGGCAGGCGGCCGCGCCAGTGCCGGTGAAAACCGTTTGGGCCGAGTAACCACAGGTCGTAGCAGCCGTCATCATCGGCGTCCCAGCTATCCTCCAGCGGCTGCCCGGGCACGACTGTATAACGGCGCGGGATCGCTTGCGGTCGCAGGCGATCGTAGACATGCAGCACCGCCGCAGCACCCTCACAGGCGACCTGCACGTGCAACTTGCCGCCATGCGCGCGCAGGCTTGCCTGCGGGCGGTACGGCAATGGACGCGCCGGGCGCACGCCGCGCGCCTGCGCTGGCGTGCGCAGCGTGGCGGGGGGTGGGGGCACGCTGTGATCCGGCAACGCGGCCGCGCGTGCGGCCATCGCCGCAGTCGCCGGCAGTGCGGCGAAGAACGGCCGCAGATCAGACTGGGCAAAGTCGAACACACCGGTGAGATCACCGCAGACGGCGCGCCGCCACGGCGAGATGCCGGTGGCGGTTACGCCGAAGCGACGTTCAAGCAAACGCAATACCGAGGTGTGGTCATAGACCTGCGAATCGACCCAACCGCCACGGCTCCAGGGCGAGATCGCATAGAACGGCACGCGCGGACCCAAGCCGTAGGGCCGCCCACGCAGCTCCGGCACGTCGGCCGTCGCGTCGCCTGGGGCTGGATGCAGGTGATATTCGCCATCGGTGGACACCGTTGAAGCGCCGGCGTGGCCTCGCGGCGCATCGGGGTCTGGAGATGGCGGCGCCGGTGGCGGCACATGGTCGAAGAAGCCGTCGTTCTCATCGAACATCAGCAGCAGCGCCGTGCGACTCCAGACCTCTGGGTTGGCGGTCAGTGTGTCGAGCACGCGCGCGGTATAGGCCGCGCCCTGTGCCGGACTGGACGGATCGGGATGCTCGCTGCCGGCCGCGTCGGCGATGATGAAGCTGACCTGCGGCAAGTGCCCGCTGAGCACGTCATGGCGCAGCCGCGGCAATCCATGGCTGCTGACCGCGCGGTCACGCAGCTGCGGGTCATATCCAGGCGCGCCGCGCCAGGCGCGTCGGAACCGCTCGAATCCGGCCAGCGGGTTGTCGGTGAAGTTGTCGGCCATGTCCTGGTAGATGCGCCAGTCCACTCCCGCGTGCTGCAGGCGCTCGACATAGCTGGTCCAGGCATACGACGCCGGATCGCCGCCCAGCTCCGGGAAGTTGTCGTGTGAGTTGGCGATGGCCGGGCCGCCAGCGCGCGCGTGAGGGTCGTTGTGGCCGCACCACAGAAATACTCGATTCGGGTTGGTGCCGGCCTGCATTGAGCAGTGATAGGCGTCACACAGCGTGAATGCGTCAGCCAGCGCAAACTGGAACGGCAGGTCGGAACGACGGTAGTAGGCGAGCGCGTGGTTGCGCTTGGCCGCTGGCCACTGTCCCATGCGGCCGTGGTCCCAGGCGCGTTGGGCATCGGGCCAGGTATGCGGGGTGCCCTGCACGCGCATGTAACCGAACTGCTCGGCGGTATCCAACGGGAATGGTGCGATCGGGCGGCCGCTGGTGGCCTCCGGTTGCAGCCACAGTGTGCGCGGCGGCTGGCCCGGCAATGGCGGCGCCGGCGCGACGAAGCGGTCGCCGAAACCGCGTACTCCGGCCAGGGTGCCGAAATAGTGATCGAAAGCGCGATTCTCCTGCATCAGGATCACCACGTGCCGCAAGTCCTCAAGCGTGCCGCTGCGCACGTCCGGCGCGATCGCCGCCGCGCGCGCGATGCTGGGCAGCAACGCACTGGCGCCAGCGGCCATTGCGGCTTGCAGTAACCGACGGCGGGCCGGGTCGGTGGCGGCGCTCACCGCTTCACCCAGGTGGAAAAACTCCCGCGACACGGTCCGATGATGGACGCGATGCCACGGCCGCGCATGGCATTCAGATAACGCTTATCGGTGAGGTTGCGCATCGCCCAGGGGCCGCCCCGCCCGTGCTGTTGGGGAACAGATCGTACCGCCCCCAATCCCCACCCATGCTGACCACCAAGCCGGTATAAAAAAGCCCGCTTGCAGCGAACTGCCAGCGGGCTTTGCTCCCTCCCCCACGTCGGGATGCGCGATCATATTGAGCACAAATCTTGCAGGATGCACGCTGCAGTGCAAAACAATACTGGCCAGTACATTCTGGCCACTCAAGCGCGCCCTCTGGCTGTTTGAACCCATCTGCGCAAGGCCGTGTGCACCACCGCATTCTCGGCCGGGGTGCCGATCGTGATGCGCGCCCAGTTTGTATAAGGCGGGAAGCTGCGGCCGATATGAATGCCTTGAGCCTCAAGCGCAGCGGCCAGTTGCGGTTGCGCCTGGCCGGTGTCAAAAAACACGAAACTGGCAACCGTCTGCGCATGTCGCAGCCCTAGCTCGCCCAGCAGCTGCTGCCAGCGTGCTCGTTCGCGTGCTACCTGGACGCGCACATCCGCACGGTAGGCGGGATCTTCCAGACTGGCGCCCGCCGCCGCGATGGATAACTGGTTAAGTGAATGCGCACCGCCGACACCACGGTGGCGTCCGAAAATCATAAAAAATAATTTCCAACTCGGAATTTCGTTCCGCCGGTCGCG
>Cebus_capucinus_imitator_PRJNA485217_SSR047__coassemble_996_pt1 | contig 56782 bp, 46 predicted proteins | sample Cebus_capucinus_imitator_PRJNA485217_SSR047__metabat2_high_PE_004 | metagenome-assembled genome bin Cebus_capucinus_imitator_PRJNA485217_SSR047
TTCCTTGAGTGGATGACGGATATCCATCACCACCACTAGCCCCCGCAGCGCGTAGCGGGTACGAAAATAGGCGTCAATAAATGCCTGCCAATGAACCTGCAATTCCTGCGGCACCTTGGCGTAGCCGTAGCCGGGAAGGTCGACCAGGCAGCGTTCGGGCTGAATCTCGAAATACACCAACTGCTGGGTGCGGCCAGGCGTCTTGGAGACCCGTGCCAACGCGTTCTGGCGGGTCAACGCGTTGAGCGCACTGGACTTGCCCGCATTAGAGCGGCCGGCGAAGGCCACCTCAAGGCCGCCATCGGGCGGCAACTGGCGAGCGTTATGGGCCGAAAGGAGGTAACGAGCACGTTCGATAAGATGCGACATGTGCATAGGATCGCACGCCACGCCCGCCGTCTGCCCACCTGTGTTTCGCCAGCCCCCCCTGCGAACGCCTTCGTTGACCGCCATATGAGCCCGTGCCGATAATCCGGACGCTTGCGGAGGCTGCCCCCTCCACAGCCGCAGCCCCCCCCATGCAAGGACACCCGTACACGATGACGACGCGGGTATCTGTGGAGGGAGTTGCCCGACGCAGGAGACCGGCGCAACAAAGGCGCTGTGATTTTGCGAGGGATTTGTCAAAACGGAGCTCCAGCTGATGCGCCACGCTCACGTGCTTGCCTTCACCGCTTTTGCCGCCTGCGTGATCGCGGCGGTCGCGGTGGCGCAGACCGCGCTGCCCCCGGCGCCGGATAACAGCCCGACACTGGCAACGTCCCTGGAGGCTGACCTCTCCAAGACCACCTGGGGCGATCCCAAAGCCGGTCAAGCCAAGGCCGCCGCCTGCACCGCTTGCCACGACGCTGATGGTAACGCTGCGTCCGACATGTACCCGCGCATTGCGGGTCAGAGCGAGCGCTATATCGCCCATCAGTTGGCGCTGATCGCCGACGGCCAACGCCTCAGCGGTACAGTCGCAGCCATGGTGCCGTTTGTGCAGAACCTGACCGCGCAGGACATGCGCGACATCGGCGCCTACTTCGCCAGCCAAAAGCCCCGTGCGGGCCTGGCCGACGACAGCATCGTCGCCAACGGCCCATACACCGGCATGAAATTCTACGAGATCGGCCAGAAGCTCTACCGCGGTGGTGATCCGTCTCGCGCCATCCCCGCCTGCATGGCCTGCCACGGCCCGACCGGCGCCGGCAACCCCGGACCGGCCTACCCGCGTTTGGGCGGCCAACACGCGGCCTACCTGGCGCGCCGGCTACAAGAATATCGGTCCGGACAGACCGCTGAAACCGACCGACACCTGTTCGACATCATGGCCCAGGTCACCCACACACTGACCGAACAAGAGATCCAGGCCCTTTCCAGCTATCTGCAGGGTCTGCATGATCGTCACGAAGACGAGGCAGCGGCGACGTCCGGAGGTTCCTGAGACGAACCACCGACCGCCGCCGCAATTCCCGCCCTGGCCCCTCACGCCGATCCTCGACCGGCGCTTGTGTTTCCTTCCCTCCTATGGAGCATGCATGAAACCGCTACACCGACTGCTGCTAATCCTGCTGGTGTTGGCGCCGCTGGCCACCGCCAACGCCGCCCCTCGCGTGCCAGTCGCCGGCGAGGATTACATCGAAATCGCCGACGGCCAACCCTACCTGCCACTGAACGGTAAAGTAGAGGTCGTTGAGGTGTTCGGCTATCCCTGCCCGCACTGCGCGCACTTCGAGCCGAAGTTAGAGCAATGGGCCGCCGGTCAACCTGCCTACGTGCGGCTGACCCCGGTACCGGCTGCGTTCGGCGGGCCTTGGGATGCCTTTGCACGCGCCTATCTGGCAGCCGACCTACTCGGCGTGGCCCGTAAGAGCCACCTGGCGATGTTTCAGGCGATCCATGACAAGCACAGCCTGCCAATACAGAACGTCACACCCGAGGAGCTGGCAGCCTTCTACGCCGATTACGGAGTTCCGCAGCAGCAGTTCATCGACACCCTCAAGGGGGCGGAGGTCGAGACCCGCCTGCAGGCTGCCCGCGCGTTTGCCGTGCGCAGTCATGTGAGCGGGACACCCACACTGATCGTCAACGGCCGTTATTTGGTCCGCGGCAAGGACTTCAACGACCTGCTGAGCACCACCGACTGGCTGATCGCACGCGAGCACGCCCTCACGCGCAGCCGCAAGTAACCCCGGACGCAACCCGCACGCGCTGACCTCACCACGGTCCCCGCAATGATCCATCCTGAACGACATGGCGGCCGTTTATCACGGACATGCGATCATGCACGTCCGGGCCTATCGCCGGCCGCTGCCTCGTATTTTCGCTGGAGATCCATTCGATGAAGAGCCGTTTTGTCCTGACCTTGATGGCAATCCTGCCAATTCTGGTGGCCTGCAAGGGCCAGGATGGCAGTGCTGATACCGTTGCCATTCCCCCGTCGACACCGGCCCAGGCCTCCGCTCCGGCTCCGGCTCCGGCTCCGGCTCCGGCTCCGGCGCAGTCTAGTGCCGACCAGAGCGCGGCCACACCCGCCGAAACCACCGAACAAACCGGCAGCGCCACGACGCCGGCCACGGCACCTGGCGCTTCCCAACCTAGCGGCCCGGACCCGGTCGCCGGGACCGACTATATCGATATCGAGGGTGGCCAACCGTTTCAGCAAGCTGCCGGTAAGATCGAGGTCGCCGAGATATTCGGTTACGTTTGCCCGGCCTGTTTTCGCTTCCAGCCACTGATCGGCCCCTGGAAAGCCGGGCTTCCGTCCGACGTCAACTTCGTCTACGTTCCCGCGATGTTTGGCGGCACCTGGGACGATTACGCCCGTGCGTTCTATGCCGCCCAGACGCTCGGCGTGCAGGAAAAGACCCATGAGGCGCTCTACCGCGCGATCCACGTCGATGGCAAGCTCAAGGGCGAACTCGGTCACGACTCTGTCCAGGACATCGCCAACTTCTACGCCAGCTATGGTGTAAATCCCAAAAAGTTCGCCGATACCATGGCCAGCTTCGGCGTTGCCACGCAGACCAATCGCGCCAAGCAGTTCGCGATGCGCTGCAAGATCAGCGGCACTCCCTCGTTGATCATCAATGGCAAGTATCTGGTTAAAGGCACGAGCTACCAGGACATGCTGCGGATCGCCGACCACCTGATTGCGCGCGAACGCGCCGCCGAGAATAAGTAACGCGCGGACCTGCCGTGAGCGATTCTCAAACGCGCACCCTACGGGTGCTGACCGCCAACATCCAGGCCGGCTCCAGCACCCGTCGGTATAGCGACTATGTGACCCGAAGCTGGTCACATGCCTTGCCCATCGGGCGCAAGCGCAACAACCTGGACACCATCGCCAAGCTGGCGGGTGATCGCGATATTGTCGGTCTGAACGAAGCCGACCCCGGTAGCCTGCGCTCGGGCTTCACCAACCAGACTCATTACCTGGCTGAGCGCGCCGGCTTCCACTACTGGAGCCACCAGCCGAACCGACGCATGGGAGGGGTCGCCTCCAGTGCCAACGGCTTGCTCAGCAAGCTCGAGCCGATTGAGGTGCAGGACCACCCATTGCCCGGTCGCATCGGTGGGCGCGGCCTGCTGCTCGCCAAATTCGGTGAAGGCCGCCAGGGCCTGGCAGTCGCCGTGGCCCACCTGTCGCTAGGCGCCAACTCTCGCCTGGCGCAGCTGGCGTTCATCGCTGATCTGATATCCGAACATCCCAATACGATTCTGATGGGCGACTTCAACTGTGGGGCCGATCGCCCTGAGATGCAGCCGCTATACCGCCAGACGTCGCTGCAGCCGCCGGGCCACCCCATTCCCAGCTTCCCGAGCTGGCGCCCCGAGCGTGCGATCGATCACATCTTGATCAGCCAGAGCATGCACATCGACAAGTCCGAGGCGGTCCCCGCTGCCTCATCCGACCATCTGGCGATCAGCATGGACATCACGGTACCGCGCAAGGTACTGAAGTAGCGTTAGTGACGTCAGCGCCGATACCTAGGAACGGGCTGCCTCCAACGAAGCCCGCTCGACGTTGCATCGCGGGCAAGGCTCGCTCCTGAGGCGGGTGGCTGCGCGCTTCGTGGCGTGGTCATCAAGCGCCGGTAGAATCTCACCTATGAATAAGACACTGGCCCCATTGCTCGCTTTCGCCTTTTCCGCGTTGCTGGCCGCGCCCGTGGCGGCGGCGCAAGACCTGGACGCACAGCGCCCCGCGCTGCGTAGCGCGTTTGAGGCCGCCGAGAGCGGACGCCTGGACCCTAGCCAGGCCGCCGCCTTCGCCCACCATCCGTTGTATGGCTGGCTGCAGTACGCCGCCCTGAAGCACACCATCGACACCGTCACCACTGAGCAGGCGCAGGACTTTCTGAAACGCTACACCGGCCAACCGGTGGCTGAAGCATTCCGCAGAGCCTGGCTACCCGCGCTGGCGCGGCGCCAGGACTGGCCAACCCTGCTCGCCAATTGGAAGCCCACCGACAACCTCGGCCTACGCTGTGCCGAGCTCAACGCACGCCAGGCCACGGGCCACGCCGATGCGCAATGGACCGCTGACGCGCAAGCCCTGTGGCGCAGTAGCGGCCAGTCGTTGCCGGATGCCTGCGGTCCGGTCTTTGCAGTACTGCAAGCGCGCGGAGGCATGAACGACGCACTGCGCTGGCAGCGCGTGGAGGTCGCCGCCGATGCCCAACAACCGGCGGTAATGCGCACCGCCGCCCTCGGCCTATCGACGTCCGAGCTGGCCTTGGCCAACGACTATGCCCAGTTTCTGACTCAGCCCGACGCACGCGTGTTGCAGTGGCCCAAGACCGAGCGCAGCCGCCGAATCGCCGTGGACGGACTCGACAAGCTCGCTAAGTCAGACCCAGACGCGGCCGAGCAGCTGCTGCCTCAGGTGGCTGGCGCACTCGGCCTGAGCGAAACCCAACGCGGTCAGGTGCTCTATCAGATCGCGTTGTGGACGGTCGCCTCCTATCTACCCGATTCCGCGCGCCGGCTGGCGGCGGTGCCGGCCTCTGCTTACGACGAGCGCCTGTACGAGTGGCGCGTGCGCGAGGCGATGGCGCGCGGCGACTGGCCGGCGGCGCTGGCCGCGATCCGCGCGATGCCCAAAATTCAACGCAGCGACTCGCGCTGGCAGTACTTCGAAGCGCGCCTGGCGGAAAAGACCGGTGATAGCGCCGTCGCGCCAGCGTTATACCGCAGCGCCGCGCGGCAACCGACCTTTCACGGCTTCCTGGCCGCTGACCGGCTCAATCAACCCTATGCGCTGTGCCCATTGGCCCCCCACGACAGTGCCCAAGCCAAGGCAGCGGTAGCCCGAGAGCCGGCGATGGTACGTGCACTAGAGCTGTACCGGCTGGACCGCGCGGCGTGGGCCAACCTAGAGTGGAATGATGCTCTGACCCGTATGGATGACACTCAACGCCGACTAGCGGTGGAGGCAGCCAGCGACAGCGGCTGGTTCGACCGAGCGGTGTTTTCGCTGGGCAAACAGCCCGACGAGCAGCGCTTTTACACGCTACGCTTCCCGCTGAACCACGACAACACGATCCGCCGCGAGGCCACCCGCAACGGGCTTGACCCGGCTTGGATCGCAGCTGAAATTCGCGCCGAGAGCGTATTCAACCCGAACGCACGGTCGCCAGCCAACGCGATGGGGCTGATGCAGGTGCTCCCCAGTACCGGTGCCAGCGTCGCCCGCAATCTGGGGCTCGCCGGATATGGCGGTGCGTCCAGCCTCTACGACCCAGACACCAACATCACCCTGGGTACCGCTTACCTGCGTCAATTACTCAATAAATACGCTGGGCAGCCCTACCTGACCATTGCGGCCTACAACGCGGGTCAAACCCCGACTGCGCGCTGGCAATCGCAGCGCCCGAGCATGGACCCCGATTTTTGGATCGAGACGATCAGCTACAAGGAAACCCGCGAGTATGTTGCTCGGGTGCTGGCCTTCAGCGTTATCTACGACTGGCGACTCAACGGCGACGCGCTGCCGCTAAGTGACCGGATGATCGGCAAGCTGGTGGATACGCGCAAACCGTTCACCTGCCCAAACTGAGTCACCACGGCCATCGGCAGGACCCGGCGGGCGGACAATCGGCCACCGTTGCCTCGCCGCTCCGGTAAAAGCCGGTGCTCAAGGGGGCGCCGCACCCGCCTTGGCATGCTGGCTGCGGCCATCCCGCCAAGCGTCCTTGGCGGGGCCAGGCTAGTGATGTTCGGGATGGTGACCGCCAACGGCATGCGCACGCTAGGCAGGTCGATGTGTCCGGTGCCCACCGGCATAACCTGGTGATCATCGCAGTCAGTCTGACGTTGGCACTAGCGCCCCACCTGCGCCGTACACCTGTTCGACCACCTGCCGCATGCGCTCGGCCCGTTGCAGCATAGTGAGATCTTGCTGACCACTGTGGCCGCAGTGGCACTGAACCTGTGGTTCAACGGCACCGGCCGGAAGATCCTCGTGCCAGTCGACTGAGCGCGCCGCAGCGGCGCACGCCGCGCGCTATCCTGATCAGCCCGTTCGGTCCTGTTGTCTCTGCAATGAAGACTTACCTCGTAGGCGGCGCCGTCCGCGACGACCTGCTCGGACTGCCACCTGGCGACCGCGACTGGGTCGTGGTTGGCGCTACCCAGACCGAGATGGAGGCCTTGGGCTTCAAAGCGGTCGGCCGTGACTTCCCCGTTTTTCTGCATCCACGCACCGGTCAGGAGTACGCATTGGCGCGCACTGAACGCAAGGCGGGACGTGGTTACCGTGGCTTTGTGGTCGATGCCGACCCCTCCGTAACGCTTGAGCAAGATCTGCAGCGACGTGATTTCACGATCAATGCGATCGCTCGCGACGAGGCCAGTGGCACACTGATCGATCCTTACGGCGGTGCGCGCGATCTTCAAGCACGGGTGTTGCGCCACGTGGGCCCGGCGTTTGTCGAAGACCCGTTACGAGTACTGCGCGCGGCGCGCTTCATGGCACGGCTGGCGCCACTGGGGTTTAGCCTCGCCGACGAAACCCTGGCACTGATGCGCCAGATCGCGAACAGCGGTGAGCTCGACGCCCTGGTCCCCGAACGGGTCTGGCAAGAGCTGCGCAAGGCGCTTTGCGCACCGCGCCCGTCGGCGTTCGTGCGCACCCTGCTTGCGGCAGGCGCACTGAGCGCGGTACTGCCCGAGGTCCAGGCACTGTATGGGGTGCCACAGCGTGCCGAATTCCATCCGGAGATCGATACCGGTCGCCACCAGGAGCTGGTCAGCGATCTGGCGGCAGCGATCGCCCCAGGCGATGCGCGGATCGGCTATGCCGCACTCACCCACGATCTGGGCAAGGCGCTAACCCCACCCGAACAATGGCCGCGCCACGTCATGCATGAGCAACGCGGGGTCGCCCCGGTACTGGCGTTAAGCGCGCGCCTCAAGGTGCCGACCGAATTCCGCGACCTGGCCGTGATGGCCTGCCGCGAGCACCTCAACGTCCATCGTTTGGATGAATTGCGCGACCGGACGGTGTACGCCTTGCTACAGCGCTGCGACGCCTTCCGCCGCCCCGAACGCATCGCACTGCTGACCCAGGTCTGCGAAGCCGACAAGCGTGGCCGACTCGGCAGCGAAGACACCGCCTATCCTCAGGGCAGGCAGCTGCGGCATCTGCACGCAGCGGCAATGGCGGTGGACGCGCGCCAGATCGCCGCGCAGGGACTGCGCGGCCCAGAGATCGGCGAGGCACTGGCGCAGGCACGGATCGCGGCGATCGGCCGCGCTCGTGCAAACGTAGACTTCCGCTCACACGTTGACCCCGCCGATCTTCGTGATCCGCATTGATCGGCGCATAAGGGCGTCCGTGACTGCGGCGTGGCGAAGCCGGCTGGACGCCGCCCAGGCTACTGCCCGGCGATCCAGCTGCGAACCACCTGCCGGTCCGCATCCAATAACACCAAATCGGCCTGGTAACCCGGCGCAATGACACCTAAGCGATCACCCAAGCCGATGCACTGCGCCGGGTAGGTGGACGCCATACGTGCGGCCTCGGCAAGGTCCAGACCAAGCAGGTCCACCGTATTACGCACGGCACTGGCCATGTCCAGCGCCGAACCCGCCAACGATCCGGCCGCGTTGCGCACCACCCCATCGACTGCGGTGATGGTCTCGCCGTAGAGATCGAAACTGGGTCGGTCACTGCCCACCATCGGCATTGCATCAGTAACCAACAACACCTTGCCGCGCGGTTTAGCGGCCAGCGCCACCCGCAGGCTGGACGGATGCACGTGTACCCCATCGACAATCACGCCGCACCAGGTGTTTCGATCCTCCAGCGCGGCGCCGACTACATTCGGCTCGCGCCCCATCAGCGGCGACATCGCGTTATATAAATGGGTGAACCCGGTAATGCCGGCGCTAATACCGGCCAGCGCTTGTTCATAGCTGGCCGCAGTATGGCCAGCGAACACGATCGCGCCACGCGCGACCAAAGTACGGATGGTCTCGACGGGCACCCGTTCCGGCGCCAACGTAATCAGCGTAACGCCATTGTCCAACGCGGTGTCGACCTCGATCTCACGCGCATCTGGCACCCGGAACACGCGATCATCATGGGTGCCCTTGCGGGCAGGATTGAGATAAGGCCCTTCCAGATGAAGGCCCAGAATACCCGGCACTCCTTGGGCGATCGCGGCGCGGGTGGCGCTAATCGCCGTAGCCATCTTTTCAGCAGTGTCGCTGATTAAGGTCGGCAACAGCCCGGTGGTACCAAAGCGACGATGGCTGCGCGCGATGACCGCCAGCCCGTCCGGGGTCGGATCATTGTTGAACAATACCCCGCCACCGCCGTTAACCTGGATGTCGATGAAGCCTGGCAGCAGCGTGCCACCGTGCAGATCGACTCGCTGTAGAGCGGTGGCAACGCGTGGATCGTCGGCGACGAGGACCGCGCTGATCGTGCGCCCTTCAAGCAGCACTGCGACATCGTCGCGGAACCCGTCCTGCAAAAGTACCCGGCCGTTGACGAGCGCGACCGTCGTGGAGGCGTGCTTCATCAAACCGTTTCCGTGACCTTATTGAGGTGCGGAGGCAGGTCGGGATTGAACCCCCGACGCAGCGCCAGCGCGTTGATCGCGCGGTAGAAACTCTGAATCGTCAGCAGCGGAGTACACGCCGGGTGCGGCGCGGGCACGACCTCTAACGGCCGTGCCGCTCCGGCGGTCGGCGCGTCGCCAACGGCCGCCAGCCACACCTGTGCACCGCGCTGTGCGAATTCCTCAGCCAGCGTGCAGGTGCCGGCACCGGTCCCGTCCGGCTGCGCGAAGGCCAACACCGGGAATCCCGGTCCGACCAACGCCATCGGCCCGTGCTTGACCTCGGCGGCGCTGTAAGCCTCGGCGTGCAGGCCGCATGTCTCTTTGAACTTCAGCGCGGCCTCCTGTGCTGCGGCCAGGCCCAGACCGCGACCGAGCACAAACAAGCTGTGTGCTTCAACCAGCCCGTCGCCCAGATCGCTCCAATCAGCCTGCCAAGCCTGGCGCAATGCCTGAGGTAGCGCATCGAGCGCATTAAGCAGTGCAGAGTCCTGCTTCCACACCGCGCCCAGTTGTAAAATCGCTGCCAACGAGGCCAGATAGCTTTTGGTCGCTGCCACGCTTTTTTCGGGACCCGCGCACAGTGGCAGCACCGTGTCGGCTAACGCAGCAAGCGGCGAATCCTCGACATTCACTAACGCCACCACGCGCGCACCGACTGCTTTGGCAACCTGTGCATTGCGCAGCAAATCGGGACTCTTGCCGGACTGCGATATCACCAGATAGAGCGCGCCTTCCAGTCTGAGTGGGGCGGCATAAACCGAACCGACCGACGGAGAAGCCGAAGCAGTCACAATGCCCAGCTGGGTCTCAAACAGGTACTTGGCATAAGTCGCCGCATGGTCGGAGCTGCCACGCGCGCAGGTAACCACAAAAGGGGGAGGCGATCGCCGCAGCGATTCGGCCAGCGCCTCCACAGTGGCACGGTTACGGGCAAACTGAGTAGCGACGACGTCGGCGGTATCAGCCGCCTCGCGGAACATCAGCGTATCGGTTGGGTTAGGCAGGGCCATGCGGAAATATCAGGTCGTTTCGGGAGGAAGAGGTCTGAGCGGAGCGGGCTGCTGCGGTGCTGTCGAGCCGCGTACCACCAACTGTGGCACGAAGCCGCGATTCTGTAGCTGCGTGTCCTGCTCGTCATAGGCATCGGTGCGTAGTTGGCCGATCAGCAAGCGCGCGGCATGTCGTGCGATCTCCTCGGTCGCCTGCTTGGCCGTGGTCAATGCCGGCCACGACTGACGCGAGAACGGGCTGTCTTCGAAGCCGGCAATGGACAGCTGGTAGGGTACGTTGATACCGCTGGACTTGGCCGCCGCCAGCACACCGGCGGCGATTTCGTCGTTACTACCGAAGATCGCGGTCGGAGGCTCGCGTAGCGACAACAACCGGCGCGCACCGCGGAAGCCATCATCGAACGTATAGTCACCACGCACCACCAGGTGCTTGTCTAGCGCGATCCCATAGTCCTTCAGCGCGGCCTCGTAGCCCGCATAGCGCTCGCCACTGGAACGGTGCTGCGGCCCCCCCCATAGAAAGCCAATGCGCTGGTGGCCGAGCTGGACCAGATGCTCGGTGATCTCATAGGCAGCATCACGATCATCGATGTAGACACAAGCACCGTCACCGGGATCCTCCGTGGCCGCAATAATTCGCACAAACTTGACCCCGCGCGTGCTTAGACCGGCCAACAACTCGGGTCGCTCGGACATCGGCGCGGTCAACACCAACCCGGCCAGGCGCGAACGCTGCACCCACTCGGCCAACTCCTCAGCCAGCAACGGTGAGGTCGAGTCGACCGGGTTGATCTGCAATCCAAAACCGGTTTCGCGGCAAGCCGCGAGCACACCGCTCTGCACACCGATGATGTGGTACGGGTTGGGGTTGTCATAGACCAGGCCGATCACGAACGGGATGCCACTGCGCAGATTGCGCGCGGACGGGTCCGGTTCGTAATCCAGCTCCGCGATCGCGCGCAGCACCCGTGTGCGGGTGGCCTGCATTACCGAAGGCTCGTTGTTGATGACCCGCGAGACGGTTTTCAACGAGACCTTGGCGCGTTCGGCGACGTCCTTGATGGTCGGTCTACGCATGCTTTGAACTCGGTTATCAGGTGCGTCCATGATGCCCGGATCAACCCCGCTGCGCCGTTTGCCCGGCGCGATGCCCACGCAGCGAGTAGTACAGGATATACAGATAGCACGGCACCATCAGTGCGGCGAACACCGCCTGAAAGTCGTAGTGCTGTTTGAGCACCGCAAACGCCTGCGGGATGATCGCACCACCGGCGATCCCCATGACCAGCAGCGCCGAGCCGGTCTCGGTAAAGCGCCCCAGTCCCTTGATCGCCAGCGGGAAAATTGCCGGCCACATCATCGCATTGGCAAAGCCTAGCGCTGCTACGAACCCAACCGACAGATAGCCCTGGGTCATATAGGCGCCCAATGAAAACAGCACGCCCAGTACTGCGGACACACTCAGATAAGTAGCCTGCGAAACCACTCGCGGAATCAGCATTAATCCGGCCAGATATCCGGCCAACATCGCCACTAGCGTGTAGGACGTGAACATCTTGGTGAGATCCAGCGGCAACCCGAAGCCACGCCCGTAGGTGCCAATCGCGTCACCCGCCATCACCTCTACGCCGACATAGACGAACAGGCACAGCACGCCCAGCCACAAGTGCGGGAACTGAAAGATATGAGTCTTCTCGCCGCTGGCCGCGGCCGGGGTAGCATTGGCCTCGGCCGGCCGGATCTCCGGCAGCGGCGATAACAGCACACCGATCGCCACCACCACCAGCAATCCAGCCATCACCAGATACGGCGCGTGGATCTTGGCAGCAAACGCATTCAGCAACTGCTCTTTGCTCGCCGGATCGGCCGCAGCCACCTGCACCGACAGATCTCCTACCCCATGCAGCACCACCGTGCCGATCACGATCGGCGACAGGATCCCGGCAATCTTGTTGCAGATGCCCATCACCGCGATGCGTCGCGCCGCCGTTTGGATGGGGCCGAGGATACTGATATAGGGATTGACGGCCGTCTGCTGCAACGCCAGCCCACTACCGATCACGAACAGCCCGGCCAACGCGCCGGGATACCAGCGCTGCGTGGAAAACTGTCCGAATGCGGCCGCGCCGGCCGCCATCACCACCAGGCTCAACGCCAGGCCTTTTTTCATGCCGGTGCGCTTGAGGATCCAAGACGACGGTAACGCCAGGAAGAAATACGACAGATAGAAGACCATCAACACCAGGAAGGCGTTGACCTCATTGAGGTCAAAAGCCAGTCGCACGAAGGTGATCAGCGCGCCGTTGATCCAGGTCAGAAACCCGATGATGAAGAACAGCAGACCGACGATGGCAATCGACACGAGGGGACTGGCAGGCCGTTCTTGGGTCATGAGGCAGGCTCTTGAGTGTAAGGAAAGATAACCGGCTGGGGCTCAGCGCCGCAGTTCGGCGACGAAGTCGTAGTAATCGTTATGGCAGTAGGTATCCGTCAGCTCAATCGCGCTGCCGTCGCGGGCGTAGCCGACCCGTACGACATGCAAAATCGCCTCACCGGTACGCATCTTCAGGTGTTCGGCGAGGCGTGTCGGCAAATTGATCGCTCGAAAATATTGCAGGGCACGAACCACTGGCGTGCCCCGGGCGTCGAGGAAGGCATACAGTGAATCGCCGATCTGCGCCGGGTCGGGCACGACGCGCTCGGGCAGCACCGCCTGCTCGTACGCCATCACACGTTCGTCGGCGCTGCGCAGGCGGGTCAGCGCCGCCACAGTCGAGTCTGGCGACAAACCGAGCCGCATCAGTTCCTCTCCGTGCGCCAGGCGCAAGCGCCGGTCGAGCCAGCGGGTGCCGGGCTCATAGCCCTTGATCCGTAACGTTTCGCTAAAACTGGTCAGGCCACTGAGCTGATGCTGGATATGCGAGGTAACAAAAGTGCCGGCACCCTGACGCCGGTTAACCAGCCCCTGCTCGACCAGCGCATCGACCGCCTGGCGCAGGGTCACCCGCGAGATCGCCAGCCGCTCACATAGATGGCGTTCGGCCGGCAACGCCTCGCCGCTCTTCCAGCGCCCGTCGCGAATGCTATCGCCAAGCTTGGATGCCAACTGCAAGTAAAGCGGCGTCGGTGCTGACGAGTCCAATACCAACTCATCCAGTCGCTGGTCGCGCTCAGCCTTAATCTTGACCATTCCCAGAGCTCTGGACCTCGATGTAGTAAATCCAATATAGAACCAATTCGAAATTTATACACCCCTCCCGATCGGCTATCGCTGGACGCCCAGCGCATTGCCGGTCGAGCGGCTTAGATAGCCCCCCTCCCCCGCGCAAGACGTCGAACGGGAACACGCGTTGCGGCTTCGGCAGGACAACGGATACCAAGGCGATCCTCGTCAACAGACAAGGTGCGTGCGGGGCGCTCCCGCCCAACCCGAGCAGGACAACGATCTCATCCCGCTTTATGCCTCTGACCCAGACGATAGCGACATGCTGATTACAGCCTATTGACATCGTTGTCACGGTTCTTGAAGAATCGGAGGCGCTAGGCCGGGGGGCCAGCGATCCGTTTTCACGGCAACGTTTGGGAGAGGCATGGCGACATACGCTGCGGTCTCAGAACTCGGTAAGAACGCTGCGTCAGCCGTGGCGGCACACGGCTCGTTTCTGGCCGCCGATGTCGGTGGCACCCATGTGCGGGTCGGGCGAGTGCAAATCTGCCAGCACCCCGAACGTCCAATTGAGGTCCTCGATTACCGCAAGTATCGCTGTGCCGACCACCCTAGTTTGACAGCGATCCTGGCCGATTTTCTGCACGATGGCCCCATGGTGTCGGGTGCGGCAATCGCCAGCGCAGGCTTTCCGCTTGAGGACGGCACCGTCATCGCGGCCAACCTGCCCTGGCCGGTGTCGCCGCGCGCGATCCGCGACGAACTCGGGCTGACCACCGTGCGCCTGGTCAACGACTTCGAGGCGGTCGCCCACGCCGCCGCATACATGGACGCCAACACGGTCGTACAGCTCACGGGTCCCGATCAGGGGTCGCGCGCACCGGTGCTGGTACTCGGACCGGGCACCGGCCTGGGTGCAGCGGTGTGGATTCCCAACGATCACCATCCGGTCGTGCTGGCGACCGAAGCCGGGCATGCCGCGCTGGCAACCAATTCCGAGCTGGAGACACAGTTGCTGCGGGAAATGCTCAAGACCCGCAGTCACGTCCCGGTCGAACACGCGTTATCTGGTCCCGGCCTGCTGAACCTCTACAACGCACTATGCGCGGTGCGCAGCACCAGACCTACATTGACCACCCCGACCGAGGTCACGACTGCGGCAGTGACTCGGCGTGACGCACTGGCAGTTGAAAGCCTCGAAGTCTTCTGCGGCCTTTTAGGCAGTGCGGTCGGTGACATGGCGCTGCTGTACGGCGCTCAGGGCGGCATTTATTTGGCGGGCGGCATCCTTGCCAATATCCGGCAGTTTTTAGTTTCAAGCCACTTTGTCACGCGCTTTTTGGACAAGGGGCCGATGCGCGAGGTGTTGGAGCAAATACCCGTGAAATTGGTCGAGCATGGACAGTTGGGTGTTATCGGTGCCGCACGTTGGTATTTGGATCAACGCGGCTAACCCAGCCGCAGTAGCGGGCCGCCGGACGCGGCCCACTTAAAACTAGCCACAAGCGTTATCCCCCGAGCCGGCGGCATGTGCCCGCCATTTATCAAACTTCCGCCAGTCAAGCCAAGGGTCCGCTCATGAAGTGCAAAACACTCCGACACACCAGCAAGCTCGCACTCGCTGTTTCTGCCGCGCTGTGTATCTGCGCGCAACAAGCCGCCGCTCAACAACAGGACGACAGCACCGCAACGAGCGACGATTCAAAGACCGACAACAGTCAAGTCAAGCAGCTCGACAAAGTGACGGTTACCGGTTATCGCGCCAGTCTTGGCAAGGCCCTTAGCGTCAAGCGCAACGCCGATGCCATTGTCGATGCCATCAGCGCAGAAGACATCGGCAAGTTCCCCGACACCAATGTCGCCGAATCACTGTCACATCTCCCCGGTATCAGCGTAGATCGCCAATTTGGCGAAGGCGAGAAAGTCAGCATCCTGGGCACCGATCCTGCGCTAAACCGAGTTTTGCTCAATGGCCAGACGATCGCTTCGACTACCTGGGGCGGCGACCCTGAGAATTCAGATAACCGTTCTTTCAACTACAGCGTTTTGCCTTCCGAAGTAGTTGGCTTGATGGAAGTTTATAAATCTCCGGAAGCGCGCATCGACGAAGGCTCAATTGGCGGCACCGTCATTGTTCATACCCGTCGGCCACTTGACCTGGAGAGCAATTCTGTTTCGGGCAGCGTAGGCTATAACTACAATGATCGTGCAGCCCAGGGTCGCCCTAACGCCTCACTGATGTACAGCTGGAAAAATAAGGATGACACGTTTGGATTCCTCATCTCTGGCTCGCACTCGACCAAAATACTTAGGCGCGACGGCGTCGAACTGTTTGGCTACACAACCTCATCGGACTATCCAACCAGTGCCACCGGCGGCCAGAGCGGTAACGTACCCACATCGCTGAACACGGCATTGTTTCAACAAAAGCGCGAGCGCGATGCGCTCACTACAGCATTGCAGTGGAAACCAAACGAAACCTTCGAGCTCAACGTCACCGGCTTATATATAAAAGAAAACTTCAATAACTGGAATCAGAGCCGCTATGCTTACTGGGCGGGCTCCCCCGACACCGCCACTTCGCTCGGCTTCACCAATGGGGTAGCCACTTCAGGCATATTTGATTCTGACGCCACCACCTACTTAGATGGTTATGATCGCCGCACGACGGTGAAGACTGGAAGCTTGAATGTTCAAGCCGATGTCCATGGATATGACTGGAATATTACCAACGTTATCGGCTATACCCGCTCAACCGGTGGATCCAGCGGAATCTATGGCGCCGAGTTCACGTCCACTGGCGGCTACAGCTACAACATCGATGGTCGTGACACGTCAATTGATTACGTAAAAGACCCGACTGATCCGAGTAACATGACACTAAGCAGCGTCTCTCTAAGCCGAGCGCCGACCTATGACGAAGAAGGTTACTATCAGTTCGATTTCGATCACGACCTGGATTTCGGCCCTCTGACCAAGATCCGCACCGGCTTTAAAGCCACCAATCATCAGGCTGGGCAGACTTCGTACAGCAACACATGGAATATCAGTGACGGAACTACCTTGGCGAGTTTTTACGGTGGGAATACCCCATCGGATTTCCTAAACGGCATTTCCGCCAGCAGCGATATGGAGAACTGGGCAACCATTAGCCGTAGCGCCCTGGAGAACTATATTGATGGACTTTCTGGATCCGACGATCTGGATTTCTCCTACAGCGGTACCTACAGTATTGAAGAGCGAAATCGAGCGTGGTACATCCAGAGTGATTACTCGGGAGAACGCTATCACGGCAACTTTGGCGTGCGTTACGTGCACACCACCGATGATACAGATGGTTACAGCTACAATACGGACGGAAGTTATTCCCCAGTAAGCTACTCGCATAGCTATGGCCGCTGGCTGCCTTCTTTCAATTTTGCTTATGACATCCGTGACGATCTCATCGGTCGCCTCTCGGTCGCCAAAGTAATTGCGCGGCCGCGTTATAGCGACATGACGCCGTATGTATCCACCACAGACAGCACCCTGACCGCGTCAACTGGCAACCCGAACCTGAAGCCATACGAATCCGTCAATTACGACGCTTCACTTGAATGGTATTTCTCGCAGAACAGCATTTTGAGTGGAGAGCTGTTCTACCGGGATATCTCCAACTACATCCTGACCATGACCAAGGATGAGCAGTTTTATAATCAGACCTTGGATACCACCAGCACCTATTCAACCTCGTTACCTATCAATGGCGGTAAGGCGAAGGTCAAGGGTGCGTCTGTGGCGTACACCGCCAACTTTGGTCATGGCTTCGGTCTGGTCGCCAACTACACTTACGCCGCTTCGTCTACGGACCTGGATTTTCAGCTCCCCTATAGCTCGCGCAACTCCTACAACCTTAGTCCGTTCTTCGAAAACGGTAAGTGGAGCGCGCGAATCAGCTTGAGCTATCGATCCTCCTACTTCACCCAGTTGGGCAGGCTTGACGGCAAACAGATCACCGACGACTACACCGAACTGGACGCAAGCCTGGGTTATCGCATCAACGATCACATTCAGCTCAGTCTGAATGCTACCAACTTGCTGGATGAGACCTATTACGCCTATATCGGCGAAAAAGATCAGCCTTACTACATCTACAAAAACGGCCGGACTTACACGATGACGATGAACTTCAAGTTCTAGCTACGTGTGGGATCTAACCACGGTCTGCTCCCTGGTGCCCTGATGAAGGGCATCAGAGAAATTGCGCCGTCGCAGCACTCTTTACGAGGTACCACGATGAACCAGCGCCGGACCATGCGGACCGTCGGGCACCTTCGCCTTGCTCTGTTGGCGGTGCTCGGGTTTACCGGGAGTGCACCGCCGGCACTGGCGCAGGACGCGCCAGTAGCCTCCACCGCCGCAACGGCCCATCGACTTTCCCCGGAGCAGATTGACGCCCAGTGGCTCAACGCCACCGCCCGATATGCCCCCGAACGCGAGCGCCTGGTCCGACAAGCCCATGAAGGCGCGTCTACCGGTCCGTTCCGCCCGGATTGGACTTCGCTCAAGCAGTACCGTTCCCCATCTTGGTACGACAACGCCAAGTTCGGCATTTTCATCCATTGGGGCGTGTTCTCGGTGCCGGCCTTCGGCAGCGAGTGGTATTCGCGCAACATGTATCAACAAGGCTCCAAGGATTACCAGCATCACATCGCCACCTACGGGCCGCCTTCGAAATTCGGCTACAAAGATCTCGTTCCTCTGTTTACGGCTTCGAAATTTGATCCGGCCGCCTGGGCGAAACTGTTTCGCCAGGCCGGTGCACGCTATGTAGTACCGGTCGCCGAGCATCACGATGGCTTTGCGTTATACGACTCGCACCTCTCGGACTGGACCGCAGTCAAGAAAGGCCCCAAGCGTGACCTGCTGGGCGAGCTATCTAAAGCAATCCGAGCTGAAGGGTTGCACTTCGGCTTGTCCTCACATCGCGCCGAGCACGACTGGTTTTTCGACGGCGGTCGTCAGTTCGACTCGGACGTTAATGACCCACGGTATGCTGATCTGTATGGCCCCGCACAACTGCGGCTCCCCGGCAAGGACGACATGGATGTCGGCAACGACTGGACGCCGGTATCACAGGCTTGGCTTGACGACTGGCTGGCGCGCATCACCGAACTGATCGACCGCTACGATCCGGAGCTGATCTACTTCGACTGGTGGATCGCGCACCCGACCTTCCGCGGCACGCTACCGACCATGCTGGCGTATTACTACAACCACGGCGCCGGTAAGGGTGGTGTGGTGGTCAATTACAAGCTCGGCGCATTTCCGGAAGGAGCCGGCACCCTGGACATCGAGCGCGGGCAGCTCACCGGCATCCATCCCACCCATTGGCAAACCGACACCTCCATCAGCAACACCTCGTGGGGCTACATCGAACACGACACCTACAAGTCGCCCACCTTCATCATTCACATGCTGGCCGACGTGGTCGCCAAAAACGGCAATCTGATGCTCAACATCGGACCGCGCGCCGACGGCAGCATTCCCGATGCGGAACGCGACATCTTGCTGGCGATCGGTCGCTGGCTACAGGTCAACGGCGAGGCAATTTACGACAGCACACCGTGGCGACGCTATGGCGAGGGACCGACCGAAGTCGTCGGCGGCACGTTTCAGGACGTCAAGACCAAACCCTATACGGCGCAGGACTTTCGCTTCACGGTACGCGATGGCGCGCTATACGCAATCGAGCTGGGCTGGCCGCAGCAGGGTGAAGTCGTGATCCATTCACTCACGCCCTCCGATCACGTGTTTTTTTTTTAGTGATTCGGCGACCACCGAGAGATACCTTTTGAGCAACATGCCGATGGCTTGCATCTGTACGTGCCTGCCAAGCCGGTCGGCGAATACGCCTACGTATTCCGTATCCAACTAGCTCCCCCTCCTCCTTGACGGATGACCACCACGATGACGAAGCGATTTGCCGGATTCTTGCTCGCGCTGTGCTTGATCTGTCCCCCAGCGCTGGCCAAGAACCCCACGGCCCTGTTCTATCTGATGGGCACCCAGAAATCGACCCATTCGTTCCTGGCTAATATCGATAAGATCGATGTGCTGGTGCCCACCTGGTATGGCGTGGATGGCACTGGTCTGGTCAGCGGCGAAGCCGACGAATATGTCTACAGCGCCGCCCGGGCCAAACAGCTGTCGATCACTCCGATTCTGTCGATGTCCGCCGGGCGTGCGGGTTTCCATGCCCTGTTGCATGACGAATCGGCCAAGCAACGCATGAATACGTGGCTGGTCCGCGAGGGTAAAGCGCGCGGATACAAAGGCTTTCAGTTCGACTTCGAGAGCATCGTCTGGACCGATCGCGATGCCTACACATTGATGGTCAAGCAGACGGCCGATGCGCTGCACAAGGCGGGCATGACGCTGTCGGTGGCGGTGGTGCCCAACGCACCGGGCTACTCGCAAGGTGGCGACTTTGCCAAATGGATGTGGCAATACTGGCGTGGTCCGTACGACCTGAAGGCGCTCGGCCAGGCCGCCGACCTCATCAGTTTGATGACCTACGATCAGCACACCCGCTGGACTACCCCCGGCCCGGTCGACGGTATGCCATGGATACTCAAACAACTGGACTATGCGCTGACCCAGGTGCCCAGGCAGAAACTCTCGCTCGGCATCGCCGCCTATGGCTACCGCTGGTATACCGGCAACCCGGTCAAGGAGGACGGCACCGAGGCATCCAACATCTCCGCCACCTACATTGATGCCGACGAGTCTTTCCCGCTCGCGGTCGAACAACACGCCACGGTGCAATGGGATCCGGTTGAACAGGAATCATGGTTCTACTTTTACCGCGACGACATGCGCGAATGGGTGTTCCGACCGGACGCACGCAGCTTCCGAGCTCGCTATGACCTAGTAAAACAACGTGGACTTGAAGGCTTCAGCTGCTGGGTGCTTGGCGCTGAAGATCCGAAAGTGTGGGACGAGCTGCCACTGGCCGAACGCTGAGTTCGCAGCTGCCCGAATCCACACGGTTCAAAAGCGATGAACGGCAACGGCATGATGCTACGCAACTCGAACCGGCTTACCTCACACCGTACTCTTGCACATCGCCCATGGCCTGCTGCCATGGGCGTTCCATTCCCCGGGGAATCTGCCATGACCTTGCCTCCCGCCCGCCACGCGCAGGCCGCGCGCCACCTGCGCGCCATTGGACTGGCAATACTCGCCGCTATCCTTCTCAGCGGCTGCGACGATACGCGTCATACCGATAATCCACCGCCCTTCCCCACCGCTAACTCCGGACCGCACCAGCCACCGGCCTTGCCGCTGATTCCGGCACCCGCCCAGGGCGAGCGCCGGCACGGCCGGTTTGAGGTCGGGCCCCACACGCCGATTTCGGTACCGGCCGGCGACAACGCCGCGTTGCGTAGCGCGCACTACCTCGCCGAGCTGTTACGGCGCACCCGCGGCCTGACCTTGGCCGTGCGAACCGAGGCCAGACCGAGCCCCGGTAGCATCCGCCTGCAGCACGATGCGGGCTCGCCGGTAACGCAAAAGGAGGGCTATGCGTTGGACGTGGACAACGCGGGTCTGCGCATCCGCGCGCGCGACGACGCTGGCCTTTTCTACGGCGCAGTCAGCGCCTGGCAACTGATGACGCCGGACGCACAGCGCGGCGCGGTTACCGTACCGGCCGCTACGATCCGCGACTGGCCGCGCTTCTCCTGGCGTGGGCAGCATCTGGACGTGGCCCGTCATTTTGTAGAGATCGGCGAGGTCAAACGGCTGATCGATACCATGGCCTTGCACAAGCTCAATGTACTGCACCTGCACCTGACCGATGATCAAGGCTGGCGGGTAGAGATAAAACGCTACCCCAGACTCACCGAAATCGGTGCCTGGCGCACCCCTCCGGGTGCTGGGCAATCGGGTTTGCCGACCCGGGTCGGCGGCTTCTATACCCAGGACCAGATACGCGAGCTGGTCACCTATGCGGCACAGCGCTACATCACTATCCTGCCGGAGATCGACATGCCGGGCCACGCCGAGGCGGCTGTCGCCGCCTACCCTGACGAGGTCGGGGTGCCCCCTGGCCAGCGCCCGGCGGTGGGGGTCAACTGGGGTATCGAACCTTGGCTGTTCAATACCGACCCGCGCAGCCTGAACTTCATCTATGGCGTGCTCGATGAGCTGCTGGAGTTGTTCCCCTCCAAGTTCATTCACATCGGTGGCGACGAGGCTATCAAAGACCAGTGGGAAGCATCGCCTCGCGTCCGCGCACAGATGCGCGCGCTGGGGGTGAAGGATGCCCATGCTATGCAGGGCTGGTTCAATGCCCAGCTCGCGCAGTATCTAGCCAGCAAAGGCCGGCGCCTGATCGGCTGGGACGAGATTCTTGAAGGTGGGTTACCCGAGAGCGCCACGGTGATGTCCTGGCGCGGTGTGGATGGGGCCATTCAGGCCGCAGGCCTGGGCCACGACGTGGTGCTGTCAGCCGCCGGCTGGCTGTATCTGGACAACCTGCAGACCGCGCGCAACGACGAACCGGCCGGGCGCCTGTCGATCTTGCCGCTACAGCGCGTCTATGAGTTTGATCCGGTACCGGCCGTACTGACGGCTGAGCAGCACCGGCACGTATTGGGCGCGCAAGGCCAGCTATGGACCGAGTACGTCAGCGCGCCCTGGCACATCGAATACGCCTTGTATCCACGCCTGGCTGCAATCGCCGAAGCCGTGTGGTCGCCGATGCAAGCACGGGGTTGGGAAGGTTTTCTCACGCGTCTACCATCACAGCTGGCGCGCTACCGCGCACTCGGCATCGGCTACAGCGACGGCGCATTCGCTGCCGATATCACCCTAGTGGGCGGCCCCAACCCGGTGCTGGCCGGCGCGCCAGCCAAGGTGCGGCTTGGCAATCAGGCCAAGTACGGCCAGATCCACTACACCATCGACGGCAGCGAACCCACATTGCACTCAAAGCGCTACGACGCGCCGTTTCCCATCACCTTGCCAGCCACAGTCAAGGCTGCGGTGTTTGCCGATAACGGCCTGCCGCTGGCGGCCAGCCGCAGTCTCCGTCTGGACCGCGCCACGCTGCTATCCAGCACGAGCCAAGGATTGGTGAATTGCCATGACAAAGGACCACAAGGCCTACGCGTGCCCCTGCTACCCGACCTAGACACTCGCGACACGCCGGTCTACGACATCAACGTGTTCGACGCATGCTGGATCTACCCACAAGCACGACTGGATGGCGTGACGAACATCCAAGTTGAAGCCGCGCGGCTGGCGCGCAATTACGCGCTCGCACACGATCAGTCTAAGGTGCAGCACTACCCCTCCGTGTCACCGCACGGCGAGCTGGAGATACTGGCCGGCTGCGACGGTGAACGTTTGGCCCGCGTGCCTCTGCCGGCCGGCGATACGCTCGGCGAGCGCTTCACGCTTAGCGCAGCCCTACCACCGCATAGCGGTGTGCACGACCTGTGCCTCCGCTTCACTGCCCCTATCACAGGGCCGCTTTATGCGATCGGCCGGGTCAATCTGATCGAAAACGCTGCACAGGCTCCGGCCGCGCAACACTGACTTCAGCAAGGAGATTGCCCCATGCCCGCCCGTCATCGCCATAGGCCTGTAGGAATGGCTACCGTATGCTGCGGTCATGGGGTTTCCGCCCGGCCTGACCGGGTAAGCGCCCGGGCCAGACGCCCAGGCGCGTCCTTGCTAGCGACACTATTGGGACTCGTCCTGGCGTTGCCAACCTGGGCAGCGGCGCCCTCTTCGCAGCGGCTGGACGATGGCTGGCAGTTGCGACTGACACCCGGACAGGCGATCGCCAAAGATCATCCGCAGGCAGCCGCCTGGCGAGCAGCGCAGGTGCCCGGTGCGGTACAAACGGACTTGATCGCCGCCGGGCTGGTGCCTGACCCTTTTTTACGCGACAACGAAGCCGCGATCCAATGGGTAGGGTTGAGCAATTGGCAGTACCGGATGCACTTTCAGGTCGATGCCACGACACTCGCGCGCGAGCACGTCGAACTGGTATTTGATGGCCTGGATACACTGGCTGAGGTAAGGCTCAACGGCGAGAAGATCCTCGATGCGGCCAACATGTTCCGGCGCTGGCGGGTAGACGTCAGATCGCGACTCAAGCCTGGCAACAACCTGCTGGAGGTCAACTTCCGTTCGCCTGTCGAAGCACTGCGTTCCTGGTTGGCCAAACAACCCTATGGCCTGCCAGGCACCTATGACTCGATGTTCGGTGACGAGCCGAGCGGCCGCAACAGCTCAATTTACGTGCGTAAGGCACCCTACCAGTTCGGCTGGGATTGGGGCCCGCGCATCATCAACGTTGGCATTTGGAAGGACGTCACCCTACAGGCCTGGGATGCGGAGCGCGCAGATGAGCTACACATCGCTCAACTCCGCGTCGATGCCAACGCGGCCCAGCTTGAGGCGCAGATCGTACTGGAAGCCAGCCACAGCGGCCCACTGCATATCGAGCTACAGGTGCTTGATCCGGATGGCCGCGAAGTGGCGCGGCTCCACCAACAACGCACCGTCGATACAGGCCTCAATCGCCTCGACCTACCCCTACGCATCGCCCACCCGCGGCGCTGGTTTCCGGCCGGCTATGGCGCACAGGACCGCTACACGTTCGTGGCCACGATCCGCGATGCCGCCGGCGACACCCAGCAACTCAAGCGCGTCACCGGCCTACGCTCAGTCGAGCTTCGCCGCGAAAAAGACGCCTGGGGCAAGAGCATGGAGCTCGTCATCAATGGCATCCCGGTGTTTGCCAAAGGCGCCAACCTGATCCCACTGGACAGCTTCCCCAGTCGCGTCAGCGAAGCAACGATGCGGCGCACGCTACGCGACGCCCGCGATGCCAACATGAACATGCTGCGGATGTGGGGGGGCGGCCACTACCAAGACGACCGTTTCTACGACATCGCCGACGAGCTCGGCATCATGATCTGGCAGGACTTCATGTTCGGCGGGGGTATCCCACCCTACGACGTCGACTTCCGCGAGAATACCCGTCAGGAGGCGATCGAGCAGGTGCGGCGTCTGCGCGACCATCCCAGCATCGTATTATGGTGCGGCAATAACGAGGTTCAAACCGGCTGGGAGAACTGGGGCGATAGCATCAAGTTCAAGCAATCGCTCGATCCGGAAGAACGCAGCAGGATCGAGCGTGGTATGACCACACTGTTCGGCAGCGTCTTGCGCGAAGCGGTAAAGGAGTACTCACCGGGCACCCCGTATTGGGCCACTTCGCCGGGTACCGATTTCGATGGCGCCGCTGACCAGAGTGATGACGGTGACATGCACTACTGGAAGGTCTGGAGCGGGCCAGCACTGCCGGTGACCGAGTACCTCAACGTGACCCCGCGCTTTATGTCCGAGTACGGCCTACAGTCGTTCCCGGATATGCGCACGATCCGCGCGTTCGCCCAGCCGGATGACCTGCGGCCGGAATCCCCCGTGATGCGCGCGCACCAGAAGTTCGATAAGGGCAACGGCAACCAGCGTCTGCTGCTGTATATCCGCCGCGAGTTTGGCGAACCCAAGGACTTCGAGAGTTTCGTCTATCTCAGCCAGATCATGCAGGCTGAGGGCATCACCCTCGCCGCCGAGCACCACCGCGCGTCCAGACCGCGCACCATGGGTACCTTGTACTGGCAGCTCAACGATGTCTGGCCAGTGGCCTCGTGGTCGAGCGTGGACTACTACGGGCGCTGGAAAGCGTTGCACTGGCACGCGCGTCGTTTCTACGCCCCCGAACTCGTCGCCGCGCTGCGCAAGGACGGCGTCACCACGGTCTCACTGGTCTCCGACCGCACCGCCCCGCTGGCACTACGCTGGCGCGTGCGAGTGATGGACTTCACCGGCAAGCCGCTCTCCGAGCGTACCCAACCGATCCGACTGGCACCACTCAGCAGTACCCAGGTAGCACGTTATACCGACGCCGATCTGCTCAAGGGTGCCGATCCAGCGCATACCTTCGCGGTGTTTGATTTGCTCGACGGCGACCAGGTGCTGTCACGGCAAACGGTATTCTTCGACGCCGCCAAGCGCCTGGCACTGCCGGCACCACAACTGCACCCCCGCTGGACGACCGATGCGGATGGCTATGCGCTGACGTTGACCAGCCCGGTGCTGGTACGCGAGCTGTGGCTATCGTTTGGCGACACCGACGTACAACTGTCTGACAACGCCTTTGACGTGCTGCCCGGCGAACCGGTGACCGTACACGTGCGCAGTGCCGCCTCGCTAGCTCAGCTACAGGCAGCCCTGCAATTACGCGACCTGGCCACGACCCTGGCGGGCGCACCGACGGAGCCCTCCCCGTGAGGCAGGTTTTTGCCACCACCCTCGCCCTTGCCCTCGCTCTGACCGGCACCGCCCGTGCTGATGAGGCAGACGACAAGGCCGTCGCGCTGGTTGCTCGGATGACCCTCGCTGAAAAGATCGCTCAGGCAATGAACGATGCCCCGGCGATCCCACGCCTGGGCATCCCCGCCTATGAATGGTGGAGTGAGGGTTTGCATGGAATCGCACGCAATGGTTACGCCACCGTGTTTCCGCAAGCCATCGGCCTGGCCTCAAGCTGGAACACCACGCTGCTCGAACAGGTCGGCACGGTCACGTCCACCGAGGCGCGTGCCAAGTTCAACCTCGCCGGTGGCCCCGGTCAGAACCACCGACGCTACCAAGGGCTAACGATCTGGTCGCCCAACATCAATATTTTTCGCGACCCGCGATGGGGCCGTGGCATGGAAACGTATGGTGAGGATCCCTACCTCACCGGCCAACTCGCGGTTGGTTTTGTGCGTGGCCTGCAGGGCACCGATCCACAGCACCCACGCACAATTGCTACGCCTAAACATCTGGCGGCACATAGTGGTCCCGAGCCAGGCCGTCATGGCTTCGACGTGGACGTCTCACCGCACGACCTGGAAGCAACGTATACACCGGCGTTTCGCGCCGCAATAGTCGAAGGCCGGGCCGGCTCAGTGATGTGCGCCTACAACGCGCTGCACGGTACCCCGGCGTGTGCCTCGTCGACGCTACTCAATGGCCGCCTGCGCGCTGACTGGGGATTCAAGGGCTTTGTCGTCTCCGACTGTGACGCGATTGATGACATGACTCAGTTTCACTATTTCCGCGCCGATGATGCGGGCGCGTCGGCCGCCGCGCTGAACGCCGGCGATGATCTGAACTGTGGCTACGCCTATCGCGCGCTCGGCCAAGCAATTAAGCGCGGCGAGGTCGACGAAGCCTTACTTGACCGCTCACTGGTGCGGTTGTTCGCCGCACGCTACCGACTGGGCGAACTGCAACCGCCCCGGCACGACCCCTACGCCCAGCTCGGCGCCCGCGACATCGATAGTGCGGCGCATCGCCAGCTCGCGCTCGACGCCGCAGTACAGTCGCTGGTGCTCCTGAAGAACACCGCCGGCACGCTGCCGCTCAGGTCCGGTGCGCGCCTGGCTGTAATCGGCCCCAATGCCGACGCATTGGCTGTGCTTGAAGCCAATTATCAGGGTACCTCGCACGATCCGGTGACGCCTCTACAAGGCCTGCGCGCACGGTTCGGCGCCGGCAACGTAAAGTACGCGCAAGGAGCCCCCCTGGCGGCAGGCGTGCCCGGCACGATTCCGGAAACTGCATTGCGCAATGATGGCCAACCCGGCCTGAAAGGCGAGTACTTCGACACCCTCGACCTTACCGGCACCCCACACCGGGTGCGTCAGGATCGCGTGGTCGACTTCAACTGGGACCGGGTCGCACCGATCGACGGACTGACCGCCGATCGCTATTCAGTCCGTTGGAGCGGTGAGCTCCTGCCCCCTGGTTCGGGCGATTACACCCTGGCGGTACGCGTGGCGCGCTGTTTTGACTGCGCCGGACACGATCCGGTGCGACTGTACATCGATGATGCTTTGGTCATCGCCGGCAACGCGGAAGACCCACACAGCGCTGCCGGCGTACACAACGCCGACGGCCGCAATCTTGAGACAACGTTGCACTTTGACGATACGCGCCCGCACCGGATCCGGGTGGAGATCGAGCATCGTGGGCAGGACCAGGGCCTGCGCCTGGAATGGCTGGCACCGGCGGCGGCGCAGCTGGCGGAGGCCCAGCGCGCGGCAGCGCAATCCGACGTGATGGTCGCCTTTGTCGGCCTGTCACCGGACGTGGAGGGCGAGGAATTAAAAATAGACGTCCCCGGCTTCGACGGCGGCGATCGCAACGCACTCAGCCTGCCCGCCACGCAGGAAGCGCTACTCGCGCGCCTCAAGGCCACTGGAAAGCCGCTGGTGGTAGTGCTGATGAGCGGGAGCGCAGTGGCTTTAAATTGGGCGCAGCAGCATGCCGATGCGATTGTCGCTGCCTGGTATCCGGGCCAGTCCGGAGGTACCGCGATCGCGCGCGCACTGGCCGGCGATGTCAACCCGGGCGGACGCCTACCGATTACGTTCTACCGCAGCACACGTGACCTGCCGCCCTACGTCAGCTACGACATGAAGGGCCGCACTTATCGTTACTTCACCGGCACACCGCTGTATCCATTTGGCTACGGGCTCAGCTACACGCAGTTTGCCTACGATGCACCGCGGCTGTCGGCCACGCTGTTGCAAGCCGGTCATACGTTGCAGGTGTCCACCCGTGTGCGCAACACCGGCCCGCGCGCTGGCGATGAAGTTGTCCAGGTCTACCTGGAATATCCACGGCGCGAGCAATCACCGCTGCGCGCGTTAGTCGGCTTCCAACGGGTCACATTGCAGCCGGGGCAATCACGCGAGCTGAGCTTTGCGTTGGACGCACGTCGGCTCAGCGACGTTGATCGCGCCGGCAACCGTGCGGTCCAAGCCGGCGACTACCGCGTGTTCGTCGGCGGCGGCCAGCCCGGCACCGGTGCCCCTGGAGGCGACGCTGCGTTCTCAATCACCGGACGCGCGCCACTGCCGAAATGACACCGGAGGAGCGCGACTTGCACGCGAGGGCTTTACCGAAACAGCGCTTCGCGCACCCGGCACGCTCCTATAAGAGCTGGAAGTGTGCGATCGCGCTAGGTACATCCAAGCAACACGTTGTATGGTCATTACATATTGGTCCTGCATAGGTCATATCGCAGCGGCGACGGCCGTGGCGATATGGGCTCGCGCCGATCGATGGAGGCGAGCGAGGACTGGAAATCGCGCTGGAGTACTGCGCTGGATCGTCATTTGGAAGCCTGCCGCGTGTCAGATATCGATCGTCCTTCGTCCGTCAGTTCGTTTAGACCGGGTACCACGACTCGTCGCGACCTGTTGCAAGTGCTCGGCGCTGGCTTGATCGCCACCGCCTTGCCGGCCATCGCGTCGCCAATGCCCGGCGCAGCCTCCGCCACGGGATCGAAACACTTCGTCAGTCAGCGCCCGCCCAAGGAGAAACGCCACTTCGTCAGCCCTGCTTTGGAGCAGCAACTGCAGCAGGTCAAGGCACGCATCGGTGATCCCGAATTGGCCTGGCTGTTCGAAAATTGCTATCCGAACACGCTCGACACGACCGTTCAGACCGGCACCCGTGACGGCAAGCCCGACAGCTTCGTCATCACCGGCGATATCCACGCACTGTGGCTGCGTGACTCCTCTGCACAGGTGCATCCCTACGTATCGCTGACGCGGCACGACCCCGCGCTGCGGCAGATGATACATGGGCTGATTCGACGCCAGGCCGCCTGTATTCGCCTGGACCCGTATGCCAACGCGTTTCTGCCCGACGGTGCTACTCAGCGCCTGAAGTGGTCGGTAAATGACCTGACCGAGATGAAACCCGGCGTGGGCGAACGCAAGTGGGAGGTGGACTCGCTGTGCTACCCGATCCGACTGGCCCACGCGTACTGGCGGAGCTGCGCTGACACGGCACCGTTTGACGACGGCTGGCGTGAGGCCATGCACAGGGTGGTACGTACTTTCCGCGAGCAACAGCGCAAGCACGACCACGGCCCTTACAGCTTCCAGCGGCCTTCGCCCCTGGCGACCGAAACGCTGGTGCTGGATGGCTATGGTCAGCCAACCCGACCTAACGGCATGATCCACTCGATGTTCCGACCTTCGGACGATGCTTGCATCTACCCGCTGTTCGTGCCCGCTAACCTGTTCGCGGTAGTTTCGCTACGCCAGCTCGCCACCATGAGCCAGACGATCCACCACGACACGACGTTCGCGACTGACTGCCGGGCACTCGCTGACGAGGTCGAGACCGCCACCCTTCAGTTCGGCCGGATGCGCGACGCCGATGGTCAGCCATTCTGGGCCTACGAGGTCGACGGATACGGCAACCAATTGTTCATCGATGATGCCAATGCTCCGGGCCTGCTCAGCTTGGCTTATCTGGACTGCTGTGATCGTCACGATCCCGTTTTTTTACGCACCCGCGCTCTGGCCTGGAGCGAACGTAATCCGTATTTCAGTCGTGGCCGCGCCGCCACCGGCGTCGGCAGTCCGCACAGCGGACTGGGCACGATTTGGCCGATGGCGATCATGCAGTACGCACTGGCGAGTGACGACGACACACAAATCCATCAATGCCTGCAATGGCTAAAACACACGCATGCCGGCACCGGCTTCATGCACGAATCCTTCGATAAGGACGACCCAAGTCGATTTACCCGTGGCTGGTTCGCCTGGGCCAACACCCTGTTTGGCGAATTGATCGTCGATCTGACCCAACGCAAACCGCACCTGCTCGGGTAGGAGCAACTCCAGCCGCGATGGAGTGTGCTTTTTGATCGCCGCACACGGCTATGCGCTGCGTTTTGCTAGATGTGTCCACGGTCCATTGCAACTGAAGCCACTCTTACACGACCTGCCCCCCTGGAGAACACGTAATGGCAACACGACGCAGTTTTCTGCAAGGCGCCATCGGCCTTGCCCTATTCGGCGGTGGCAGTGCACTGGCGGGCTCAGCCATGGCACAAGCCGGTCGCTATGCGTTACCGGCCGACGCTCAAGCGCGTGCCGAGCTCACCCGCTACGTCGACGTGTTCATCGGCACCGGTGGCCACGGCCATACCTTCCCCGGCGCCTCACTGCCATTTGGCATGGTGCAACTGAGCCCCGATACGTACAACGCGGTGTGGGATTCGTGTAGCGGCTACCACGCATCGAATACCTCCATCATGGGCTTCTCACATACCCACCTTTCCGGCACTGGCATTGGCGACATGCTCGATGTGCTGCTGGTACCCGCAATCGGCGAAGTCAAGTTGCAGCCGGGTCCGCTCGACAATCCCGCCGCTGGCTACCGTCAACGCTACTCACATGCCGATGAGGCCGCTTCACCCGGTTACTACCGCGTGCGTTTGCACTCCAATATCCACGCCGAGTTGACTGCCACCGCGCGCACTGGCCTGCACCGCTACCACTTCCCCAAGGGTACGCCAGGCCACCTGTTGATCGACCTTGCTCACGGCATGCAGGACACCCCCCAGACCCCGACCCGAGTCAGCGATGCGCAGCTACATGTAGTTGATGCGCGTACCATCACCGGCGGCCGGCGCGTTTATCAGTGGGCTAAGGGCCGCTACATTTATTTCGCGATGCGGCTATCACGGCCGTTCACACTTGCGCAGCTGTACCGCGACGACGCCCCCCTGGCACCGGATGCGCGCCATGCTGAGGATGGCGCACTCAAGCTTGCCCTGCACTATCCAGATGCTGGCGTCACGCCACTGTTGGTCAAAGTGGGGCTTTCGGCCGTCAGCATCGACAACGCGCTGGCTAATCTCGACGCCGAGCTTCCAGACTTCGACTTCGCGCGCGTACATGCCGAGGCCGTCACTGCCTGGGAGCAGGAGCTGTCACGCGTGCACATCGACGGTGCCGACGACGCACAACGGCGGATTTTCTACACCGGCCTATACCACGCGATGCTCGCACCGAACCTGTTCAGCGACCGCGACGGTCGCTATCGAGGCATGGACCTGCAGATACATACCCTGCCACCCGACCGACACAATTACAGCACTTACTCACTATGGGACACCTATCGCGCACTGCATCCAATGCTGACCTTGATCCAACCCGAACGTGTGCCCGATCTGGTGCAGTGCTTGGTCCGTGGCGCCGCTGAAAGCCCGGAAGGGGTCACCGTCTGGCCGCTACAAGGGGTGGAGACCGGCTGCATGATTGGCTACCACTCGGCGGCGGTGCTGGCCGAGGCCCACGTCAAAGGATTCACCGGCATCGACTGGGCTACCGCGTGGCCGTTATACCGAAAGCGCGTGATGGACGATGACGTCCATGGCCTGCCGTACTACCGCCAGCTTGGCTACGTCCCTTGCGATAAGATCGACGAGGCGGTCAGCCGCACACTCGAGTATGCCTATGACGACTGGGCTTGCGCGCACTTGGCCCGCGCCGCCGGCGCCGAGGACGACTATCGTGCATTAGTCCTACGCTCGCGTAACTACCGCAACGTATTCAATCGCAAAAGCCGTTTTGTCCAGCCACGATTGGAGGATGGCCGCTGGGCCACGCCATTCGATCCACGGGCGATGGGCCATAGCAAGCAATGGCGCGACTTCACCGAGTCCAACGCGTGGCAGGCGACCTTCCTCAACCAGCACGACGTATATGGCTACATGGAGCTGTTTGGCGGCCGCCACCACTTCCTCGCCAAACTCAACGAGCTGTTTACGACCAGTTCGAAGCTACCGGCAGATGCCCCGCCGGACATCGACGGCATGGTGGGCCAATACGCCCACGGCAACGAGCCCAGTCACCACGTCGCCTACCTGTACGCGTACGCGGGCCAGCCCTGGAAGACTCAGGCGATGGTACGCCGGCTGCTTCGCGAGCAGTACCACGACGCGCTCAACGGACTGTCTGGCAACGAGGACTGCGGGCAGATGAGCGCCTGGTTTGTGCTCAGCGCGTTGGGGCTGTATGCGGTCGATCCGATCAGCGGCCACTACGTCATCGGCAGCCCTCTATTCAAGCAGGCCGAGCTCGACGTCGGCCGTGGGCGCACGCTGCACATCGTTGCGCACAACAATGCGCCTGAGAACGTTTATGTGCAGTCACTGCACTGGAACGGCCAACCGCTGACCCGCACCTGGCTGCGCCACACCGAACTGGCGGGCGGCGGTACGCTGGAGTTTGAAATGGGTGCCCAGCCCAACTATGCCTTCGGTACGCGTCAACAAGACCTCCCCCCCTCGCTCACCTGATGCGGTTCCATCGCCGCCCAACGAGCGCGTGACAGCCTTGCCCCAAAGGTCGGTCTGAACAAAGCGCACTCGTATACCCTTCCGTTATTCGCACCTCAGGTCTCTCCATGCTACGTAACCCTTTGCCCGTTCTCGCCCTCGCTCTCGTCCTGTGTCTGCCGGCGCACGCAAAAACGCCGACGTGGCCAGTAGTCTCCACCCAAGGTACACATTTCACCCGCGACGGCGCGCCCTATCAAATTATCTCCGGCGCTATCCACTTCCAACGTATCCCGCGAGACTACTGGCAGGACCGCCTGCGTAAGGCCCGCGCGCTCGGACTCAACACGGTGGAGACCTACGTATTCTGGAACTTGGTCGAACCGCAGCCAGGCACGTTTGACTTCAGCGGCAACAATGACATTGCCGCGTTCGTGCGCGAGGCTGCCGCGCAAGGTCTGAACGTGATCCTGCGTCCGGGCCCCTACACCTGCGCCGAATGGGAAGCCGGTGGCTACCCGGCCTGGCTGTTCGCGCAGCCTGGCATGCGCGTACGCAGCCAGGACCCGCGTTTTATCGCGGCCAGTGGCGCCTACCTGAAGGCCTTGGCGGATCAGGTACGCCCATTACTCAACGGCAACGGAGGTCCAATCGTCGCTGTCCAGGTCGAAAACGAGTACGGCTCCTACGATGACGACCATGCTTACATGCGTGCCAATCGCAACCTGCTCGTACAAGCCGGCTTCGACAAAGCCCTGCTGTTCACTGCCGACGGCGCCGATATGCTCACCAATGGGACGCTACCCGATACGTTGGCGGTAGTGAACTTTGGCACAGGCGGGGCGAAGGATGCGTTCGAGAAACTGCGGGCATTCCGTCCTGGTCAACCACAAATGGTCGGCGAATATTGGGCGGGCTGGTTCGATCACTGGGGCGAGAAGCACGCACACACCGATGCTGCCCAGCAAGCTAGTGAATTAGAGTGGATCCTGCGCCAGGGCTACTCCGCTAATGTGTATATGTTCATAGGCGGCACCAGCTTCGGCTTCATGAACGGCGCCAACTTCCAGGGCGGCGCCACCGGCCACTACGACCCGCAGACCACCAGCTACGACTACGACGCGGCGTTGGACGAAGCCGGCCGGCCGACCCCTAAGTTCGCCCTGCTGCGCGATGCGATCGCACGCGTTACTAAAGTACAACCTCCAGCGCTGCCCGCACCAACGCGCTTTGCGACGCTGCCAGATGCGCCGCTGCGCGAAGCCGCATCATTGTGGGACAACCTGCCACCGCCTTCTGCCCCCAGCGAAGATCCGCTCCCGATGGAGCACTACGGTCAGGCTTATGGCTACATTCTCTACCGCACTACCGTGACGGGCCCGCACAAGGGCTCGCTGTACCTGGGCGACGTACGCGACTACGCACGCGTGTATATCGACCACACACTCGCCGGCAGCGCCGACCGCCGTCTGCAGCAGGTCGCGGTGGACGTGGACATCCCCGCCGGCAAACACACGCTGGACGTGCTGGTAGAGAACGGCGGACGCGTCAATTACGGCCCGCGCATGGCCGACGGTCGCGCAGGGCTGGTCGATCCGGTATTTCTGGGAGGGCAGCCGCTCAAGGGATGGCAGGCATTTACGCTACCAATGAACCGGCCTGACGCCATTCACGGCTGGACCACCGCCAAGGTCGAAGGCCCAGCTTTCCACCGTGGCACCTTGCAGATTGCCTCACCTGCCGATACGTATCTGGACATGCAGGCCTTCAGCAAAGGTTTTGCCTGGGCCAACGGCCACAATCTCGGCCGCCACTGGTCGATTGGTCCGCAGCGTGCGCTGTACTTCCCGGCACCGTGGCAGCGCGTAGGCGACAACACGGTGATTGTTTTCGACCTGGACGACACGCAGACGCCGCACGTACGCGGTGTGCAGCAGCAGGTGTGGACCGCGACAGAGAGCTGAACGGTCGACCTTTGGATTGAGGCACAGGCGTCTGGTGTGTCATCTCCATGCCGTACGCGACCGCCGTGGGGCCCGGATAGTACTTGTGCGGATGATTTTTCAAGATCCGTGTTGTTAGAGATCGCGCGCCTGCGATGGAACCATAAAATGCTTCCATCGCAGGTTGTCGATCGGCACAAGGCTCAGGGCGAATACTGCGATGCCTTTGCCTTAACGAAATCCCCTTTCAAACGAATGTCACGCGAGGATGCCCCCACCCGTAGCTGATAGGTGCCGGGATCGACGATCCAGAGGTGCTGTACGGGATCGAACGAGGCCAGGTCCTTCCCGGCAATCTCAAAGTGCAGGGTCTGTGACTGACCCGGCTGCAGCAGCTCGGTCTTCGCAAATGCACGCAGTTCCTCCTCGGGCTTCTCCAGCGCGCCACGCGGAGCCGACACATACACCTGCACCACTTCACGACCAGCGACCTTACCCGTGTTGGTCACGGTCACATGAGCCTGTACGCGAGCCGCGTCATCCCGGCTGTCCAGCTTCAGATCGCCATAGCCAAAGGTCGTGTACGACAATCCATAACCGAACGGATAAGCCACCGCGACTTGGTGGGTCTGGAAGTGGCGATAACCGACCCAGATGCTGTCGCTGTAATCGATCTCGGCGGCACGGTCAATGTTGCCAAACAGCGACTTATCCTTAGGGTCGGGGCCTAACAGTACCTTGCCCGGGAAGCCCTTGGCCGACGGATAATCCTGCAACTTCAGTGCAAAGGTATCCGCCAGTTTGCCGGACGGGTTGACCTTACCCGACAGCACGTCAGCGATGGCATGACCCGCTTCCTGGCCTGGTTGCCAGGCCAGCACGATCGCATCGGCTAGGTCGCGCCAACTGGCGGTTTCAATGACACCGGACACATTCAATACCACCACCAGTTTCTTACCTTGGGCGTGAAACGCCTGTGCGGTGTCACGCAGTAACTGGTGCTCGGTTGCACTTAGCTCAAAATCGTCGCCGGACTTTCGATCGATGAACTCGCCAGAAGCGCGGCCAATCGTGACCACGGCCACGTCCTGGCTGAGCGCCAGTTGCTTCAGCTCGACTGCGGACACCGAACGCTCTGGCACGCGAGGCTTAGGCAAATACCACGGCGTTTTTGGCAATGTGGCGGTCTGCTCAGTGAGGTAGCCGGCATACGCCTGTGCTAGTCCGCCGTCCAAGCCGAAACCCGCATCGGCCAGTCCCTGCCGCAACGAGACGCTGTAAGCCTTGTTGACATCACCGCTGCCGGTGCCGCCGGTGATTGTCTGGTAACTGCTGTCGCCGAGCAACGCAAGTCGAGCGCCCGCACGCAATGGCAGAGCGCCACCGTCGTTCTTCAATAGCACCATGCTCTGAGTCGCAGCCGTACGCGACACCGCCGCGTCGGCCTTCAGGTCCGGCTGATCCGAATACGGTATGCGCTTGAAGGTCTGAGTACGCTCGACCAGCGCCAGCACCTGAGCGACGTTGGCATCCAGCACCTTCTCATCAAGCTGCCCGCCCTTCACCGCCGCAATCAACGTCTTCTGCTGCTTACCGGTGCCCGGCATCAACAACGCATTCCCGGCCTTCTGCTGGGCGACCGGATCGTGTCCCCCGAACCAGTCGGTCATCACCAGACCGGCGTAGCCCCATTGCCTGCGCAGCACATCGGTCAATAACCAAGGGTTTTCCGAGGTGTAAAGGCCGTTGAGCTTGTTGTAGCTGGACATCACCGTCCATGGCCGACCTTTACGGACCGAGATTTCGAAGCCTTTCAGGTAGATCTCGCGTAGCGCGCGCTCGTCGACCTTGACGTCAATGGTGTTGCGATCCCATTCGTGATTGTTGACTGCAAAGTGCTTGATCGATGCACCCACACCTTCGTCCTGCAACCCTTGTACTAACGCTGCCGCCATGTTGCCGGCAACCACCGGATCTTCCGAGTAATACTCAAAGTTGCGGCCGCCCAATGGATAGCGGTGGATGTTCTGGGCGGGTGTCAGCATCACGTCGATACCGTAATCGCGTGCCTCACGCCCAATGGCCGCACCGACTCGGCGTACCAGATCAACATCCCAGGAAGTGGCCAGCGCGGTGCCAACTGGGAACGCGGTGGCATAAAAGGTCTTACCCGGCGCATTTTTTCGGGTCGGGTCGATACGTACACCCGCCGGTCCGTCGGCAAGCACGATCGACGGAATGCCCAAGCGGGGTATCGGATAGGTGGTGCCCGCAGCGCCCGGCACCTTACCATCACTGCCACCGACCACCGGCGCTTGCATGTCTGCAGACAACCCGGGGATACGCATACCCTGACCGGTGACCAGCGCGACCTTTTCCTGCAAGGTCATTGCCGCGATCACCTGATCGATCGGATCCTGGCCCAACTGTGGCACCGCGGCCGATGCCCCGCAGCAGGCGAGTAGGCCGATCGCCATACTGCTCCCGCGCAGCCTTCGCTCGGACCCACGTCTCATCATCGCCATTTCCCGCACTCCTGGTAGTAGCCGGCTTCAGCGCGCGGCCTGATCGATACAGGCCGCCGGGGATGCCGGCGACCTGCGTTCCAAAATATTGAAGCCCGGTGCTGCCCTGCCAGATCCAACCGCACCGTGCGCAGGTCTACGACGTACTCTGGACTGCGCATCATGCTGGGTATAAGCGGGTAGTGCCCGGTGGTTCCACCGCCCCAATTGCCCACCTGATCCTTGCTCAAAATGAAAACGTCAGCTGGGTCTGTAACACCAGCGCGTCAGGGTGATGCATGGTGAACACCGGATTGCGCGTGTAACTGAGCGTATTGACCCAATAGACACCACGCGCGGCACGCAATGCATAGGAAGCCGAAGCAGTAGTACTGAAGTCCACCGCGTCATAGCCCTGCCCCACCATGTAACGCTGCGCGTCCCGGCTGATCTTGTTGTAGGTATAACCGAGCGAGAACATATCCCCGGGCCGACTGACAAACGGCGCCAGGCTGTACAGCGTGGCCGCGTAGTCAGCGGTATAAACACTGCGCTCGGGCGGCGCGTAGTCGGTTTTTAGGTTGAAGTACCAGCCCCGGTACGGTAGATCCTTGTCTGGCTGATAGACCTGATGGTCGCCAACCAGATAGAACCCACGATTGATTGCTTGATAGGCGTGCGCGTTGTAGTCGAAATAATTGCTGCGGTTGTAGATCACCCCCTGACGAACCCAGGTCATGCGCGTGTCCGCAGTTGCCGCAACTCGGTAACCAATTTCGTTAACGTAAATCGGCTTGGCGCCCGGCACGCTCCATTTTAGTCCGGACGGATTCGCCTGACTGTCAGCAACAAATCCCTCCGGGCTCTGACTACGCGATATTCCGAAGTGATCGTAGAAACGTCCACTTGGGGAGTACAGGCGGATATCCGCGCCCGGTGCCGGCTTGTACATGGTCATGCCGACCAGATTGGGAATGATGCTGGTTGGACCCAACGCCGAGGAGGCGGTGCTGGTGCCCAGAAACATGCCGTAGAACTGACCGAGCATGCCGTAGTAGCCATATTGCAACTTGACCCGTCCGTTTTTGAACTCCTGCTGCACCGACATCTGGGCCACCGCAAGGTCGTCGTTGATGCCGCCGCTGGCGTAGGTGTTGCGCCAACTATTGACCTCTACCGTCAACTGCGAACGCTTGCCCCACCAGCCTAACCGTGACAGATCGTAGGTCAGGATCGAACTGAAACTGCCGCTATAACTCGGGCGTTGGCCGTTGTATTGCTGTGGCCGAGCCTCCTGTCCACGCAGGTCGTAAGTCTCACTTGCACTGTAATAGCCCATCAACATCCAGCCATGGTCCAGCATCTTCGGCCGCAGCCCCAGCAAATCGGGCGACAGGGTCTCGCAGGTGCTGATGATCGGCGATTCAGAACCGCGCGAGATAAAACGGTCGTAGCCCTGACAGTCCAGAGCGGTGCCGTGGGCCCAGGCAACCGGCGCGATCGTACCCAGACAGATGGCCGCCAACAGTCGCGTATACAGCGCGCGTTGCTGCATTGAATGACGTTCGTTCATTTCCCTCCCCTTGCACATGTATTAAGCACCGGGCGGTAACGCCGGCCCGACCGTTATGACCCGACCGTTATGACCCGACCGTTATGAAACAATTGGTCTGGCAGGCGCGGACACGAGCAGCCCCCTGGATGACGCCGACCGGATGACTCAACTCGTCAAGATCACAGCGAAGCAGAAACTCAGGGCCGCGACGCATCGCGTTGCTGTTGACGCGCACACGCGTCGCCCCGGTGCACGCAGGCACCTGCATTGAAGTCGGCATGCATCCCTCCCAGGATCGTGCTGAGACCATGTGAGCCGAACAATTGCCGGCCGACCCATTAAACCTACTAACTGATAGGTTTGTCTAATAAACCATGGTCGAACTTCCGATAGCGCGTCAGGCCCTGCCCATCAGCGTGCCGCTACACTGATGCCGCGCTCTCTCACCTCCCTCGCCCTTGACCCATCCGCCCCCACCTGTCCCCCAGTCACGTCGCCGTTCACCCAAGGGTGAACGGCGACGCCAGCAGATCCTCGATGCGGCGATGCAGATATTCGCCCGCGATGGCTACGGTAATGCCTCGATTGCCCAGGTCGCCGCGAAGGTTGGACTGACCCTGCCCGGCTTACTGCACTATTTCCCCAGTAAGACCCAGATGTTGCTGGCGGTGCTGGACATGCGCGACCTGCGCAGTTCGCCTCTGCCTGGGCAGCCCGCCGCCGACTTGGAAACAGTGGCCGCCGGCCCTCCCCTGCCGTGGGCCGATTACCTGGATCAGTTACGCCGGATCAACCGGAGTAACGCGCAAATGCCCGGCGTCATCCGCGCATTCTCATTGCTCAATACCGAAAGTCTGGCCCAAGACCACCCGGCCCAGGCCTGGTTCGCACGGCGCGCGGAACGGGTCCTGACGGTGGGCGCACGCAGCCTGCGCCAGGCCCAGCAGCGCGGCGAAGTCGATCCAACTGCCGACCCGGAACAGGTTGCCGCAGAGATCGTATCGGTCATGGATGGCCTGCAAATACTCTGGCTGCGCCGTCCCGACCGGCTCGATTTGGTCAAATTCTTCGAAGATTACTTGGATAGACTGCAACACGCCCTGGCGATCGGCAGCCAGGACCAAGATGGCCACGCTCACGTTCCAGCCATGCCCCCGGTATGAGCAACCTTCACTCTTTTTGGAGGCGGTCCAAGGCTGAGCAGATTTAGCGCACTGCGCCCATACCGGTATTGAACAATTGAAATTCACGGATATGGGCCGCATCGGCGCTGGACAGGATGTTCAATCGCACCCGCGAGGCGGTGACCGGTGCGAAGTGATCGATCTTCATTCGTCCAATCGCCTGCGCCTGTGCGACCGGCACCCAATGGCCATCCTGCCAAACTTCCACTGCGTATTTCTGCACCTGTTGGCCAGCATTGATCCATTCCATGCTCAATGCCGCATCAAAGGTTACCGGCTGCTTAAACTGCAACTCCAGCACCGCACTGTGCGAGCCCGCTGGCGCACTCCAGAAGGTATCGAGGTCACCGTCCACCGCCGCAATTAGCGTGCCGGGATTCTTCAGGTGCCCGACCACCAGATTTTTGTCGGCACCATAACGCGCTTGGATTGCCTCACCCAGCTCCTTAAGCCGTTGCACATCCGCGTCCGGCAGCAAGCCCCGGGTATCCGGCGCGATCCCAAGCACCAACTGGCCGCCCCGGCCCACACTCTTCTCCCAGATTTCCACCAGCTCATCCAGGCGCTTCAGGGTTTGGTCGCTATTGGGGTGCCAAAACCACTGCAGCGTATGCAACGGTGTGTCCACCTCGACCGGTCGCCACCGCAGATAACCGTGGCGATCGATCACGTTCCAATTCTCTCCCTGGATGAAACCGGCCTCGTTGCCCACCCAGCGAATATCGCCATACTCAAAGAGCGCCGTGTCGGCGAACACCATCGCGTTGGGCTGGTAGGTACGCAACTCTTCTAGGTACTTGTCGAAGTCATAGACATGGCCGGCACTGCCGGCACCGTCCAGCCACCACTCGGTAAGCGACCCGTACTGCGACGCCAGCTCGACCAGCTGCGCGGCATAGAATTTATCGTAGGCCTTAGCGTCAGCGTACTTAGGTTCATGCCGGTCCCACGGTGACAGATAAATACCGAACCCCAGGCCCTGCTTGTGCACCGCTTCTTCGGTCATTTTGACCAGATCACCCTTGCCGCCCAGCCACGGACTGCTCTTGACCGAATACGCGCTCTGCGCGGTCGGCCACAAAGCAAAGCCATCATGGTGCTTGGCCACCAGGATCAGGTACCGGGCACCTGCGGCTTTTGCCGCACGTACCCATTGGTCGGGATCAACGTGGCTGGGGTTGAACGTCTTCGGACTCGCGCTGCCATCGCCCCACTCTTGGTCCAGCCAGGTATTGGGGTTGAAATGCACGATCACCCCAAACCCCAACTCTTGCCAGGCCACCTGCTGCGGCGACGGCTTGATCTCTGAGAAATTCTGCGCCAACACGACCGGTACCGTGAGAACAGCCAAGCCCACGCCGACCAGCCAGCGTATCGAAGAAAGCAGGGATCGTTTCATCGCTTGTCCAGAGGCATCGCGACCGGCGGCCGCGCGGAACCCCGAGCATATGGTATTTAATAGATCACATACAGGTATGCCACCAATCCTGAGAGCTATGCCATGAAGTCGCTCCGTGCTTTCACCTTCGCGGCTTTCACCCTCACGCTGCTCTCGCCCATCGACACCGCGCTGGCGGCCTCTCCGATCGTGCTCACTGAATTTGTAGCCCAAGCCCCGCCCACACCGGCAAGCCATGCTTCTACCTTGGTCGAAACCCACGATGGCCGGTTGCTCGTGGCTTGGTTTGGCGGAGATCACGAAGGTGCCAAGGACGTAGGAATCTGGCTGAGCGAACGCGACCAACGCGGTTGGTCAACCCCACGCCGTGTCGCAAACGGCGGTGATCAGCCGGCCTGGAACCCCGTCCTGTTCCAGCCCGCACATGGCCCTCTCCAGCTTTACTACAAGGCCGGACCGAATCCGCGCCAATGGTGGGGACTGCTGACGACATCGGTTGACGATGGTGCCCATTGGTCGCCTCCGCGACGGCTGCCTGACGGCATCCTTGGGCCAATCAAGAATAAGCCCCTACAGCGTTCCGACGGGCGTATTCTCGCCCCGAGCAGCACCGAGGCCGAGGGCGATATCTGGCGTGCCCATATCGAATGGAGTGATGATGGCGGCACCCACTGGCAACGCGGCGCCGACCTCAACGATCCAGCCAAGATCGGGGCAATTCAGCCCAGTTTGCTGGCCTATCCGGATGGACGCTTGCAGGCGCTGGGACGCACTCGCCAGAATCACCTGTTCAGCACTTTCTCTAACGACGGTGGCGTGCACTGGTCACCAATGACGCTGCTCGGACTGGAGAACCCAATTCGGGCACCGATGCGACGATGCTGCGCGATGGTCGCGCACTGCTGGTCTACAACCCCGCTGTCGCCGGCAAAGACTGGTGGGACGGCCGCGGCACCCTGGCGGTTGCGGTATCGGCAGACGGCGTGCATTGGCAGCGCGTGCTGACACTGGAATACAGCCCGAACGACGAGTTTTCCTACCCGGCGGTGATCCAGACCCACGATGGACGGGTGCATATCAGCTACACCTGGAAACGCCAACGGATCAAGCATGTCGTGCTCGATCCGCGGTGGCTACCCGCCGCAGCACCCGAGGGCACCTAAACCCATCCGTCAGCACCCACCAGTTGTCACTCATGACCGCGGATAGTGGTGGCAACCGACAGCGCTACTTTCCAACAACAATAGTCTCTCTGACGAAGGCATCCAGGTCCTTTAATATCAAGACATTCTTGCAAGGCAGGTTGCTTGACATCCTCTACCGATACACTTTTTTCTGCCGGACTCGCATTGAGCTGAAAAATACCGAAAAACACAGGAAAAAAAACATAAGGGCCTCCCAACCAATAACATTATCCAATCTCCATATTAATTATAAATATTATTTTAGCGCTCTATCAACTTGGTCAAATCACGACGCTGTAAACATAAGATCTCCATCTGTATGAAAGTCCAACGGCTACAGGCCTGCCAGGACTTGAGTCGTTCGAGCGAAAGACCGCTGAAGGCATTCTCAAACCGCAACCACGCGCAGCGCGTTGACAGCGCCCAAGCCATCCGTCAATCCGGATTGACTGCGCAGATCACCCACATCCTGCTGGCTTTGCTTGTATTGACGCTACTGGCCGGGTGTACGTCGCGTTCGCCCAGTCCAAATGAATTCTCCGCTACGCTCTATGACCAACATCGACTCAGAGTCGTCCCGGTAAAACTGTATTTCCCCGATCGCGCCACCCTTTGCACAGCCACCTCAACTTGTCCAACGGCATTGCTCGGGCCTGGCTATGGTGTCGATCACACACACTATTCGTTCATTGCCAAAGCCCTCAACGATCTGGGCTATCTGGTGGTTGCCATCCAAAACCAGCTCCCAAACGATCCTGACATGCCCCGCGGTAAGAACATCACCGCGCTCAGGCGGCCTTTTTGGCAGCAAGGCGCAGACAACGCTCGGTTCGTGCGCAGTGAACTCATCTCCCGATACCCTCAATTTGACTGGAAGCACGTCGTGCTGGTCGGTCATTCCCATGGCGGCGACAGTTTTGCCTGGCTACTTCGCGAACGCCCCTCCTGGGTATCGACCCTCATCACCTTGGACAACCGGCGCGTTGCATTGCCTCGCACGCGCAGCATCCGCGTGCTGTCGATCAGGGCAGGGGATTTTCCTGCGGACCCGGGCGTTCTCCCAACAGTCCGCGAACGCGATGCCTCGCCTATCCGCATCGTCAAACTTGCCGATGCGCGCCATAACGCGATGAACGACAACGCAGACACCGCCTTGAAGCGGAACATCACCAGCCTCGTTCAATCCTTCCTACGCACCGCGGACGGTTCAACCACGGCGTCGCCTACGGCTTATTGAACTCCCCATCTACACGCAGTGCCGCGCATCCCGACCGAATTCAGACTAGCGAGGTGCGCCGGAAAAAAAGCTCAACGTTCATCCACGCGTCCGTGAGCGCGCCCCGAACAAACGCTGGTCAAGCGCAAACAGACAGCCACGCAGCGGCGTGCAGGCCAGGCTCAATCCGAGCGCGAGCCCGATCGTATCGGCCAGCGCGTCGGCAACATCTGCACTGCGTGTCGTCGTCAATGTGCCCTGTAGGATTTCGATCAGCACGCCCATCAGCCATAGGCCCAGCGCCGGTCGCCACAAGGTTACACGTCGCGCATGCAGCAGCACCGCACCGACCGCTAGCACAAAGTAGGCCAGTAAATGCTCGACCTTGTCGCCTCCCTGGGGTACCTGCGGCAGGTCCGGCGCCGGCAGCAGACAAACCGCGAACACCGCCACCACGCCGAGCCACCACAGCCCTTGCCACAGCCGTGGCCGCGCGAACGAATGCAGCACTCTCATCCTCACGGTCGTGCTCATAACCGCCAGGTGAGATCGCCCATTAAGAACGCCGCGCTGAAATCGACATCGCGCGAGAATGCCATCGCCTGGAACCGCTCCCCCATCTCGCTGGGCAACGTCAGCCGTTTGACCTGTTCGCGCAAGCGCACCCGGCCGACCTCGTCGGTACGAGTATCAGCCACTTCCAGCAGCCGATCCAAACCATTGCCGAGTAAAAAGCTGGCCTGGGTGCAGTAGCCGGCCAGATCGAAACCAGCACCGGTACCGGCCTCAGCCAGCGCGGTGAAGTCCACTGATGCGGTCAGGTCCTGCAGGCCCGGCCAGCGGTACAAGTCGTCGTGCACCCGATGACGATAAAACGCGCGCAGGGTGCCCTCGCTGCGCTGCGGCCGGTAGTACTCGGCACGTGGATAGCCGTAGTCGACAAACAGCATCGCGCCGCGCTTGAGTCCACCGGCTACCGCTTGCACCCAATACGGCAGCTGCGGCAACAGCTCGGAACGATAGCCCTCAGCAAACGGCCGTTCCAGATAGCGCTCAACATGCCGCACCGCCGCCAGCAACAGCGCATCGGCCGGCTGCTCGCCACGCACGAAGCCGCCGCCACCGCCCAGCTTGACCACTTCCTCGAAGACTTCACCGTCATGCACCACAAAACGTGGTGTCGGCAGCGCGTCGATCACCTCGTTGGCAAACACCACCCCGTCCCAATTGTCTGCGAACGGACCGTCTACCCACTCGACCAGGTCGAAGACCGGCGGAATCAATGCTTTGCCAAGCCGTTCGCGCTGGCGCTCACGCAGATCCGCGCTAGGCTCAAGAATCGCATACCGATCCGGCAGCGCATCCAGTTCAAGCAGCCGCTTGAGCGTGACCTCGGCAAACGCGCCGCTGCCGCCACCCAGCTCCAACACGCGTGATTGCGGCCCGAGCTGTTGCAGCACCGGTGCCAACGCCTCGGATACCGTGGCCGCAAACAGCGGCCCCAGCTCAGGGGCGGTGACAAAGTCGCCGGCCTCCCCGAACTTGTGCGCGCCGGCGCTGTAATAGCCAAGTCCGGGCGCGTACAGCGCCAGCTCCATGAAGCGCGAGAACGGAATCGCCCCTCCCGCCGCGAGGATCTCAGCACGCAAGTGCGTCGCTAAATGTTCGCTGTGCTCGAGCGCATCGGTACCGGGAGCGGGAAGGTCGGCGTGCATGGCAAGATCGATTGCGTGGACAATGCACAGGATAGCCGAGCAGGAAACCACGCGATGTCAGTCCCTCCCAGAATCGCCCTGATTACCGGCGGCGCGCGGCGCATCGGCGCGGCCATCGTACGCCACCTACATATGCAGGGTTGGAATGTGGCAGTGCATGCCCACCAGTCCGGCGACACCCTGGCCGCGTTGGTAGATGAACTGTGTACCTCTCGCCCCGGCAGCGCTCTGGCACTACAGGCCGACCTGCGCGAGGGCGCGGCTCCGGCCGCATTGATAGCGCACTGCGTGGCGCACTTCGGCGCCCTGGACGCCCTGGTCAACAACGCCTCCAACTTCTACCCCACCCCGCTCAGCGAAGCCAACGCCGCGCAGTGGGACGATCTGTTCGCAGTCAACGCGCGTGCACCGTTCCTCCTGGCGCAAGCGGCCGCTCCGCAGCTGCGCGCGCGCCATGGTGCGATCGTCAACATCACCGACCTGCATGCACGCCAGCCCCTGCCCGACTACCCCATCTACGGCGCCGCTAAGGCTGCGCTGGCCCAGCTGACGCGCGCGCTGGCGCTGGAGCTGGCCCCCCAGGTACGGGTCAACGCGATCGCCCCGGGTGCGATCCTGTGGCCCGAACACGGCAAGCACGAGGCCGCGCAGCAGGCGCTGCTGGCACGTACACCGTTAGCGCGCACGGGGACCCCCGGCGAGATCGCCGAGGCGGTGCGCTGGCTGCTGGAGGATGCCGGATTCATTACCGGGCAGACGCTCAAGCTGGACGGCGGCCGCGAGCTGACTTGAGCGGTGCGCCGCCGCCCATCGCACAACCGACCGCTATTATTCCAGCGTCACCACAGCAAAACCGCGATCGCGGTCCGGATGCGCCCGCCACAACGCGGCCAACGTGCGCCCGCTGACCGGATCGACAAACTCTGGCGCGATGTCGGCCATCGGCCGTAGCACGAACGCGTGCTTGAGCTCCGGCCGCGGGATGCGCAAGTGGCCGGGACCTTCGACGATGGCATCTCCATAAAATACGATGTCAACATCCAGCGTACGGTCGCTGAAACGCGGGCCACTGCGCTGACGCCCATGCCGGTCCTCCAACGCGTGCAGCCAGGCATCCAGTGCCGGCAATGGCATGGCCGTGCGCAGCAGTACCGCATTGTTGAGAAATTCCGGCCCCTGGAAGCCAACGGCGGGGGTCAGATAAGCGGGCGAGACGATCAGCTCGCCAAAGGCCTCGCGCAGCTCACTCAGCGCGGCGCGCAGATGGCGCGCCGGCTCCAGGTTGCTGCCGAGGCTGAGAAGCACTGTGGTCATGCAATATTCGCGCATGTGCAGGTAGGCAGCGTCAACCGCTGGTGCTCCCAGGGCAGAGGTGGCTTGTGCATATCGTGGACGGCCAAGGCGGCTTGCAGGCGGGGCAAGGCCGCCCCTTACCGGCTCGTGCATGACCGCGCATGAAAAAAACCACCGTACCCTCTAGAATCGAATCGCACCCCTACAGGCAGCACCATGACCTACTGCGTCGGCATTGAAACGGACGAAGGCCTGGTCTTCGCCGCAGACACTCGTACCAACGCCTCGCTGGACGATGTCCGCGTGCACCGCAAACTGCACCTGTTCGAATATCCCGGACAGGCCGTTTTCGCGTTGATGTCCGCCGGTAACCTGGCCACCACCCAGTTGGCGATCGCCAAGTTGCAACGTGACGTGGATGAGGGCGCACCGCGTAACCTGCGCACATTCCGTCACCTATTTGAGGTGGCCGAATACATCGGCGAAGTACTGGTGTCTAGCCAGGTCAAACTCGGCGACCACCTTCAGCATACCGGCGTCAGCACCTCGGCCACACTGGTCTTAGGCGGTCAGATTGCCGGTGAGCGGCCCGGGCTGTACATGATCTACCCACTCGGCAACGCAATCGCCTCGTCCCCGGAAACGCCATACATGCAAATCGGCGAGTCCAAGTACGGCAAGCCCATTCTCGACCGGATCGTACGCCCGGAGATGCGATTGGAAGACGCCGCGCGTACCGCGCTGGTGTCGCTGGACTCCACGATCCGCTCCAATCTGTCGGTCGGCATGCCGATCGATCTTGTGCTGATCCGCCGCAATGACCTGCGCATCACCGAACGCATGCGCTTGGAGGCCGACACACCGCTGTATGCGGACATCCACGAAAACTGGTCGCGCAAGCTGGAAAATGCCGTTCGTACGCTGCCTCGCTTCCCTTGGGAACCCGCGCTAGACGATACCGAAGCTGCCCGCGAATCCGGTCCCTTACCCCCCCTGCCACCGCGGCGCTCGGCTATCCGTCGCGATCCGGAAGAACAGTCCGCCCAGCAGTAGCAGTACGCTTTGCGCGCGAGGGGGCCTGCCCGCAGGGTCCCTCGCGCACCCAGCGCGCGGCTACCCGATCAGATCATCACCGCGTCTCAAGTGCCAACGCCACCGCGTGGAACACCCGACGCATCTCCAGCGGCTTGTGCAGCACATGCACCGGGATATCGGTCGGATAGTGCTCGTTGCGCAGCGGCGAGCCCAGGTCCTCAAGCACGATTGCCGGCCCCTGATAACCCAGCTCCTGCATTGTCAGCAGCAAGCTCACCGCCGATAGCAGGATAATGTCACTATCGACAATCACCAGGTCAGGCAGCTCATGCTGCTGAACGTACTGCAGCGCGGCGGCGCCATCGATCGCCAAGTGCGGCAGGTAACCTTGGCTCGATAGCGCATTGCCCAGCAACGACAGCCGCGTAGCTTCGCCGTCCACCAGCAAGATGTGTTGGCCTCTACCCGGCACCAACGGCACGTCCGCTTCCACCTCTGGAGCACCGCCAACGCGCACCGGTAGCACCAGGTCGAAGCAGGTGCCACGCCGCGGTGTACTGTCCACGTGAATACTGCCGCCATAGGACTCAACGATACGCCGACATGAGACTAAGCCCAGTCCGGTACCGTCGACCTTGGTAGTGAAGAACGGGCTGAACAGGCGGTCGAGAACCTCCTGGCTCATGCCGATACCGGTATCGACTACGCTCAATCGCGCACGGTCGTGCCCTTCCCAAGCAGCCGATAGCCTCAGCGTGCCGCCGTCGGGCATCGCCTGCAGGGCGTTGAGTCCTAAGTTGAGCAGACACTGCTGCAATTCGGTGTAGTTGGCCTCAACACTCAGCGCGTCGTCGGCGATGTCCAACTCAAGCCTAACTCGCTCGGGCAGGCTACTCTTAAGCAACAGGTGCACGGCCTGAAACAACCGCGAAATCGCCACTTGCTCGCGCGTACGATTGGAACCGCGCACGAACGAAAGCATCGATTCAGCCATCTCATGGCCACGTCGGCCGCACTCAGCGACCACGTTGGCAAGCTGTCGCAGCTGGGGATCGTCGGTACGCCCATTTAGCAAGTCCGGCACGATCAGCAGCGGCTGCAAAATATTGCGCAAGTCATGGCTGAGGCCGGCGGCTAGCAACGCCAGGCTCTCCAGCCGCTGCGCGCGCATCAGCTCGGCTTCCACGCGCTGGCGATCCATCTCCGCGCGCGCCTCGCGCACGGCACGCACCACCGCAGTCGGCAAGCGCGTGGGGTTGTGTTTGATGATGTAGTCATTAGCCCCATCGCGCAGCGCGTTGATCGCGGTCTCCTCACCCATGGTCCCGGAGACGAACACGAACGGCGTCAACCCATTACTCTCACGCACCACGCGCAACGCCTGGTAGCCGGAAAAACCCGGCATGCTCAGGTCTGACAGCACAATGTCCGGTTGAAAGGTCTCCAACGCCTTGCGCAACGACTGTTCACTGTCCACCCGCTCGAACGTGGCCCTCACGCCAGATTCGAGCAATTGGTCGGAAAGTAATTCAGCGTCTTCCGACGAATCCTCAATCAGCAGGATCCGCAACGTCCCCAGCTTGGCCACTTCGTGCAACATCGCGTTCAGCTCAGCTCCGGCGCCTGATTGATTACCGCCCAGAAGGTTCCGAGCGTCTTAACCGCATTGAAGAACTGATCCACATCCACCGGCTTAACCACGTAGGCGTTAACGCCCAGATCCCAGCTGCGCGCCAGATCACTCTCCTCGCGCGAGGACGACAGGATCACCACTGGCAGACGTTTGAGCTGCTCGTCGCCACGGATCTGTTTAAGCACCTCCAGACCGTCCATACGCGGCATCTTGATGTCCAGTAACAAAACTGCCGGCAGTCCTTCTTCGCGTTCGGCAAAGGCTCCGCGTCGCAGCAGGTAGTCCATCGCCTCCACGCCGTCCTCTACATGCACGATCGAGTTGGCCAGTCGTGCCTCACGAAGTGCGTCGACGGCCATCTCCGCGTCGGCGGGGCTGTCTTCTGCGAGCAGGATGGTACGAATGGAGGTCATGCGGTGGCATCTCGATTGGGCGCTTCAAGCGCGGGTGGCAAAACAAAATGAAAAGTGGCGCCTTGATCGATGGCACTCTCGGCCCAGATCCGCCCACCATGGCGGGCCAACACCCGGCGCACACTGGCCAGGCCAATCCCGGTACCCGGATATTCGCTGGCCTTGTGCAACCGCTGGAATACACCAAACAGCTTGCCGGCGTACTGCATTTCAAAACCGGCACCATTGTCAGCAACGGTGAACTGGTGACCGCCGTCGGCTAGCACCTCGTGACTAATCTTGATCCGTGCCACGTCGCGCTTGGCGCTGTATTTAACGGCATTCCCCAGTAGATTCATCCACAACTGACGCATCATATTTTCGTCGGCCACCAAGATTGGCAACGGCGCGACCTGCCAATCCACGCGATGCCCCGGGTCTTCGCCTGACGGGCCTGTATCCAGGATCGCGCGCGTTTCGGCCACTAAAGACTGCATGTCGACCGGCTGCATCCGCAGCGCGCCACGCCCCAGACGCGAATAAACCAGCAGGTCATCGATCAGCGAGGCCATCCGCCGCGCCGAGTTGCCGATCACTTCCATGTAGTGGCGCGTCATCTCGTCAGCATTCTCACCGAGATGGCGTTCGAGCTTATCGGCAAAGCCAGCCACGTGACGCAGGGGGGCGCGCAAGTCATGCGAAACTGAATAGCTAAATGCTTCAAGCTCGCGGTTGACTTCAGATACCTGCTCAACTTTGCCTTCCAACTGCCGGTTAAGCTCCTGAATATGACGCTGCGAAGCTTTCTGCAGACTGATATCACTGACCGTCATCAGCACCACTTCGTCATCGACATCCGGCAAAGGCATGCACCGCGCATTAATTAACATCGTGCGGGTAACCCCATCAGCGCCACATTGCTCATACTCGAAGTCCCACAGCTCACGGCCGCGCAACAGAATGTCTGACAGCCGCTGCTGGATCTGCACATCGTTCCAGACTCCACCGCCAATCTCCTTCAGCGGCATGAATGCGGTGGTATTGTGCGGTTCGTCCAATCCATATAACTCGGCAAACGCAAGGTTATGAAGAACAACCCGTTGCTTATCGTCGAGCAGCACGATCGGCTCGCGCACCGTCTGTAGCACTGCGGAGGCGCGTCCACTGGCCCGCAGCAGTTCGTGTTCGGCAAGCAACCGACGGCGTATCTGACGTTGCAGCAACCAGATCACAGTGGCCAGCATCAGTAATTGCACGACCAGCGCACCCCAGCTGATCACCGCGTAGATAGTGCGTTGACGCTGCGTATCGTGCTTGCGCTGTGCAAGTAGGCGCTCTTCCTCGCCACGCACATCAATGAGCAACTGACGTACTGGATTGCCGGCAGTCATTTCACTGATTAGTTCGCGCTTTTGAGCCGGCGCGCGCACCGTTGCAATCTGTTCGGCCACCCACATCCGCCGATCGACCGTGGATTGCACCTGACCGATACGTAGTTGCTGGTCCGGGTTATCTCGGGTCAATTGCGCCAGCTGCGCAATCGCCTGCTCGGCCGCCTCGCGCCCCTCAATCATGCGCGCACGCAGGATCGGGGTATCTTGCCCATGCGAGCGCATCAGCGCTGCCGATTCGATATCACGCAACGCCGCCATCAGCCCCTGCGCTTGCTCGCGCACCTCCAAACTATGCAGTGAGCGGTTGGCTGCAGCGTCCGCGTTGTGTGCCATCCGCAGCAGCAACAGCGCAGGCACGACGACGATTAAGAACACGGCAAGCGCGAGCAATGCCAGGCGCCAGCGATCCCGGACGTCTTCAATGAACGTTGGTTGCATCGGCCCTCTCTTTTCCCCGCCCCCGCCACTTGCCGGCGAAGCATTGTCCGCCATCACACGGAACTCGCGGATAAACCGTCAACACAAAACATGAACAATTAATAATGGCTCAAAAACTTTATGAATTGGGCTGGCGATATTACGTTGAATCGGCGTGAAGACCGCGCGCAGACAGCGTCTTCACGCCCACGCTGAACACATAAGAAATGGCCGAAGTCCTGTCCTCAGGCCTGTCGACTGGACCACCAAAAGTTTATACCGGACAAAGAGTTAGCGCTGTTTCAAGCCGTTTTGAGCTACAGGGTTGCTGCGGGCTGGGAACCACATGGGAGCGCGGGGATCAAATATTGGAGCGTGCTGTATCGAAGCAATGAAGATCTCCAACATTCAAGCCTTCTCCTCGCTCAGGGCGGAAGATGATGTCTGCCACGTCTACTGAATACCTTGCCCAGGACGGCGGTGCGTTTGTGCAGGTGTTCTGGGATTTGGCCTTGGCTTCGAGGTGCTGCGCCGAGCCGGGTTAGTCGCGATCGGATGGCTCATGAGGCTGGGTGTGCGCCCTCATCAGGTTTGTGGACTGACACCATGCCAGAGTGCAGTCGTCCTAACGAACGCATCGGGCCGGGGACTGCAAGTCGGTTTAATCACCGAGCTGAGCCGCGCAGTCAATGGCATACAGGAGTCTCATTCATCGGCTCCGCCGCCAGGTCACGCAACAGCCTCAATTTTCACCAGTGCGTTTGGACTGTCAGACCAGCCACGACCGTCGTTCTTGCCGGGAAGTGACTGCCGAACACCCCGGCATAGGCCTGATTAAGGGTCGGATGATCATCACCATTTTTCAGTCCTACGGCGGTCTTTACGACGCCTTTTAAGGAAGCCACTTTTTGTTCCAGAAGGCTTGCAAAATGCTTAAAAATGGTGTCAACCCGCTTTATTGTGTCGCCTCAAATCTTACCGGCGTCATCATATGAATGCCCACTGCCAATTCCTTTGTCAGATAGGCTGGCACCATCCGCTCACTGGAGAAGGCAATCACCAGCGTGGAGGCATGGACGCGAGCCAACGCGGGGTGCTGATCATTGCCAAATGGGAGTGCGACGTTATGTCCAGCGCTGACGCGATAGCGCCAGATCAGTGAGGTCGCATCCCAAGTTATGCTCCATTGATCACCCAGCGCCGCCGCTTCCGCCCGGTTCGCTTGTGTGCCTTGACGAGCCAGCTAGGTGTCGCTTCTCAGCCAGGGTATCCATTGCGCTGGGGCAGCATGAGCGACGAGCGACCAATGCGTGACCTTCCCGCTTTTAGCACGGTCGACCGCCAGGTCCATCGTCGCCACCATTGCATCGACAACTGTTTGCAAATGTGCATCGCTACGTGCAGCGGGTGCGATGAGGACCCGTCGATCCATCATCAAGGGCTGCGCTATCCCCCATTCGATGGCTTGAAAGAATCCCATAGAGGCGCCGATGACGCTGTGGATTCGCGTAAGGTGAAGCTGACCGGAAACAAGTCGATACTGCGCCCAGACCATGTCGCGGATCGTATACTTAGGAACAAGCTCTCCGAGACCATCGCCCAGCTTCGAGCGGGTGCCCCCGCCTATCGGATCGATCGCAATCACATAATAACGATCCGTATCAACCGCTTTTCCCGGTCTGATCAAAGCGCCATAACTATGAGGTGTTCTGCTGGTGGGCGGCAGCATGAGAATCACATTATCGCGCTCTTTCAAGAGCGCTCCCCATGTTGCATGTCCCACCTTTATGGTGGGCAATTCCTCTCCCCGTTCGAATTTAAAGTTGCCAATGTTGGCGACATGCTCTTGCGTGTCGGCGCAGGCTGACGACGTAATGAGCTAACTCGCTGCTATCCAGCAGGACATCAGCATCTTGTTCATTGATCGGCCTTAGTGAGCGAAGCCTGATAAGGCAGAGCGGTCCATTGGTAGCCCGAACCGTTTCGCGTGACGTGACCTAGGCCCGGGAAGCTAACATGGTCGGCAGCCACTAATTCGTGTGATTGCGCCAGTTCAGCCAGAAGCCGTTCGCGGGTTGCTTTTGCCTGCGCCGGATTAGCATCGAACTCCACCGTCACATCCGGGTGCGGAAATTGAACCTCCGCTGCATGAATGATATCGCCAACAAGAAGAAAGTGATCAGATCCGTCGGCTATGCGATACAGGCTATGGCCCGGCGTATGGCCCGGCGCCGGAATGGCGGTGACTCCGGGAAAAAGCAGAGTTTCGCCAGAAAAGAAGCGTAATCGACCTGCCGCCTTATAGGGCGCCAGCGACATCTGCCCCTCCACGAACATCTGCTTCTGACTGGCTATCGCTCGTGCATGCTCGGCATTGCTCATCCAGTAGTCATACTCTTGCTGTGCCAGATAGACATTGGCGTTCGGGAAGACCGGCTGACCATCAATGGTCAGGCCACCTGAATGATCGCCATGAACATGAGTCAGCAGAACGGTGTCGATGCTGTCCACCGGGTAACCGGCATCAGCAAGAGCCTTCGGCAACCGACCGCAACAGTCACCAAATAATTTTCCTGCACCGGTATCGACCAGAATATGGTGCTTACCAGTGTCGATGAGAAATGCGTTGATCGAAGTATCCCTCGACGATGTCTCGCCCACCGCCGCAAAGAGCGAGCGCACCCGGTCCGGCCTCATTCCCTGCAATATTTTGTCCCAGAATACCGTGGCCGTTCCGTCCGACAGGGCAGTAACGATATAACTGCCCACCCTGAAGCGGTAATAGCCAGGCGCCTGCTGCGTGACTACCTGGGAGGAGGGTTGCGCCTGAGTCATTGCTGGAATCGCTGTCGTCGTCGTAGCGAGCAGGGCAGCGACAAGAAAGGTTCGCATCTGAACTCTCTCTAACGAAGTTAGTACTGCGCAATGGTAGCTTCCACAAGCTTCCTATCAAGTACGAACCTGCGAGTAAGTATGGATAGTTTTCCCAAATTCCGAGATCTGACATGTGATGTGATGCGGCCGGACTGCCCCGCGCGAGCAGTGCTGGTCTTACTGGCGGAAAAGTGGTCTTTGTTGACCATTCACGCCCTGAGCGAGAGAACCATGCGTACCGGGGAGTTGCGGCGTCGTATAGGGGGCATTTCAGAGAAAATGCTGATTCAAACGCTTAAACGGCTTGAGTTGGCGGGCCTCGTCGCGCGCCACAGCTACGCCGAAGTGCCTCCCAGAGTGGAGTACACACTGACTGACCTTGGACGCTCACTAAGTCCCATCGTAAGAGCCCTCGACGAATGGGTCGAGCAACACGCCGAAGCGATGATGTAACCGTCAGCCCCCCCTGGTAGGGCGCTGATCAGCAGAAACGGCCACGTGCCTTACAACAGCTTTCGTTCAACACGAGCCAGTCTAAACCGGGACGTGAGCCTGGGAAACGGGTCGATGAAAAGCGGGAAGGTGCATCTACGTCATTATTATTTTCAGTTTTTATCGAAATATTTTGATGGATGTCCACAACAATGGCTGCCGTAGAGATCGATATTCGCCCAGAAAGGGGAATCATGTACCCCCATACTCCAGAGGTATCTCTTTGTCGCGGTGCGATCCAAGTTTGGGCAATGACGTTCTGAAGATAATTGTCTATGAGCTGATGGTCAGCTCGCGGAGTGGTGTTTCGGTTGACCGGTCTCATCGCGAAATTACACATGCCCGTATGCACGTGTTGGTGAAACGGTTTTTTCGGCCGTACGGCTATCCCCGGACATACGGGATTCAGCCTTACAGATAGCGCTCAAACAGGTGGAAGCGCTGTCTACGGGATGGATTGTGGCTTAGAGGTGGACTTGAGAGTCGTAGCGCGTTCCTGTGCCGCTCCGCTCTGCCGTCGAGCACGAGCTGCGGCTTGTTGCAATCGATCGGGCATTAGCTCGCGCGGCGGCAGCGTTGTCAGCTATTCGGCGACGTGGATGCCAGACTGGTCCAATTTCAAAAGTTTAATTTGCTCGGACACCTTTTCGGTGCAGAGAATGATGCCGAGCGGTGAGGCTTCCTCCGGCGCTCGTTCGCGCTTGTCGAGCCGCCGCAGGTAAAGTGCCATCTGCCCCTTGTAAGCCGCCCTGAACTGCCCGACCTTCAGTTTCGATGCCACCAATCGGCGCAGCTTGCGGTCGTGGACAAAAGGTCAAGGTGAAAATCGTGTTCGTCGATCTGGATGCACTTCTGGCGGAAGACAAAAAGTGAAGCCCACGCCCCGCTTCAGCGGGAACGATTCGATCTTACGGATGATTACCGCCTTCAAGTCGCCTTCCTGACAGATGTCGCGCAGACCATGGATGACTGGAATGTAGGGATCACGCATGACCAGGCTGGGCGAGCTGCGCCGCGCGTCGCACATGGTGGCCAGCTCCTTCGCGACCATCGTGTCTGGCTTCTTGGACAAAGCCGCGCGTTCGTACAGCATTGAGTCACCGCGCGTAGTAGTCCCGCTGCATTGGCTCCTTAAGTGCCAGCAGCAGAACCCAATGCAACCAGCTCAAATGGCGCGACAGTGTTGCGACAATAGGTCCATCCGCGAAAGTGCCGGCAAACTTGACCGTCCGGTGCAGGTGCCCCATCCGAATCCGCGCTCATCGTCACGGGCAAGATGCCCGTCCAGGATCGGCAGGATTTTCTAGCTTTGCCTGGCCCGCTACCCGGCCAGGACTTCCGTATCGATGCGCTGGCGGAGGCGCCAGAACAACAAGGCCCGCTCGGCATTGACCGCCCAGGCAGCACGTTGCTGCGACACCTCGATCAATGCCCGAATCTCGCCCAGCAGCTTTCGATGCCGAGGTTAGCGTGAGATAAAAAGCGCGCGTCTGAACGCACTCTCCAGGCGATTGATGAGCCTTGCCTCTGAGCATGCCGCTTACATCGATCAGTGACCCGCCACTTTGAGTTGGGTGGCTTCAACGCGCTTGACGCCCTTGATGCCCTTGGCAACGCTTATCGCCTTGTTGCGTTCGGCCTGGCTCTTGACCGTACCGGAAAGACTGACCAGACCATTGCTGGTCTGCACCTTCACCTCGGTACCGGACACGTGCTTGGTCGCCAGCAGGTCGCTTTTGACCTTGGTGGTGATCCAGCTGTCCGTGACCGGTGCTTGCGACTCGGTGCGCGCGGCCTGAGTCGGCGGGTCGGCGGCCAATACCTGACCGGCTCCCACGACGAACGCCAACGACAGCGACGTGGCCAACACCCTGCGCATCATCAAGCTACGCTTGTTCATTACATGACTCCCTTTTTTTGGCAAAACCAGTGTTGCGATTGCCGCGTTCAACGCACGTGACCGGTGAATGCAGACGCCGTGAATCCATCGTTGCGACACGGACGTGGTCGCGCCTGAACCCACGGTCACCCCGTCGGCAGACGCACCGCATGGCTACTTGGTTTCGCGCTGATCGGACTTGGCAGTGCGCTTTACGAAGTGTTCGAGTGGCTGCTC
>Cebus_capucinus_imitator_PRJNA485217_SSR047__coassemble_997_pt1 | contig 55750 bp, 46 predicted proteins | sample Cebus_capucinus_imitator_PRJNA485217_SSR047__metabat2_high_PE_004 | metagenome-assembled genome bin Cebus_capucinus_imitator_PRJNA485217_SSR047
CGCCTTGGTCGGGAAAGCGCCCGGCCGCTATAACCTGATGCTCGGCGGTGACCATCGTGGTCAACGGCTCAATACGCTGTATCGCGAGAACATCGCCGAGCCGGAGATCCTTGCCACGCTGGAACCACTGCTGGCCCGCTACGCCACCGAGCGCAAGCACGGCGAAGGCTTCGGCGATTTTCTGCATCGCAGCAGTCTGGTCGTATTGCCGCCTTACCCCACCCATCGCGAAGTCACGACCGCCGCCTCCGCCCACACTCTCATTCCATTGGAACTGCACGCATGACCGCCCTGCCCGCCCTCTTACCCGATCAGCCGACCGACCTGGACGCGATCAACATCGAGCTGGAGCGGCTGGATGCGGCCGAGCGCGTGGCCTGGGCACTGCAACACGGTCCGAAACAGGCGGCGCTGTCGTCCAGCTTCGGCGCACAGTCGGCAGTGACCCTGCATCTGCTAAGTCAGCAAAAACCGGACATCCCGGTGATTTTGGTCGATACCGGCTACCTGTTCCCTGAAACTTACCGCTTCGCCGACGAGCTGGTAGATCGACTCAAACTCAATCTCAAGGTCTACCGCCCGCTGGTGAGCCGTGCCTGGATGGAAGCGCGCCACGGCCGGCTTTGGGAACAGGGCGTGGTCGGGATTGAGCAGTACAACAACCTGCGCAAGGTCGAACCGATGCGACGCGCTCTGGACGAGCTTGAGGTCGGCACCTGGTTCACCGGACTGCGGCGCCAGCAGGCCAACAGTCGCGCCACCACTCCGATCGTGCAACAGCGCGGTCCGCGCTGGAAGATTAGCCCGATCGCCGACTGGACCGACCGCGACGTCTGGCAATATCTGAAGGCACACGATCTGCCCTACCACCCGCTGTGGGAACAGGGCTACGTCTCGATCGGCGACTTTCACACCACACGTCGCTGGGAGCCGGGTATGCGCGAAGAAGACACTCGTTTCTTTGGCCTCAAGCGTGAGTGCGGCATCCACGAGGACATCTAGACGCAAGGCGCGCAACACCCTAACGAAGCGGCGCGGGTACCATTGTCTCGGCCGCCAACCCGGACTGCAATCCTGGCGGCTCGCGGCATCCGCCGCGTTGCGCTGCGTCATGCCCCTCCATGTTAAGTTTTCGCCGATAAGGGAGATATCGGCACCATGAGCGCACACCCTCGACCCGACTACTTCGAGTATCAGCAATCAACGTATTCCGCGCTGCCCCGCAATGTCTGGCAAGCCTGTTGCGGTGATCACCTCGGCGGCAATCGCGAGGCGCTATGCTGGATCGACGCACAACACCACAAACACCGCTATAGCTTTGAACAGCTGGACCGCTGGTCGGCCCAGTTCGCGCATCTGCTGGTCGCCCGTGGTGTGAGCCCGGGCCAACGCGTCGCCGGCCTACTGCCACGGCGGCTAGAACTGTTGATCGCCGTACTCGGTAGTTGGCGTGCCGGCGCGGTGTACCAACCACTGTTTACCGCGTTTGGCCCAAAATCGTTGCAACACCGCATCCAGGTCGGGCAGACCGCGCTGTTGGTGGCCCATCGCGATCAGTGCGACAAGCTCGACGCGCTTCCGGTCCTGCCCCCACGGCTGGTGCTCGACGCCGAGGACCCCGGCCAGGATTTTTGGCATGCGCTGGAAGGCCTGCCAACGCAGTTTGAGCCCGTACCACGGGCGCCCGACGATCCGTTTCTGATGATGTTCACCTCGGGCACCACCGGGTTGTCCAAGGGACTGATGGTGCCATTGCGTGCGTTGCCCGCGCTCGCGTCCTATATGCGTTACGCGGTGGAATTGCGTAACGACGACGTGCTGTGGAATCTGGCTGACCCGGGCTGGGCCTATGGCCTGTACTACGCCATTACCGGCCCACTGCTACTCGGCCACGCCACCACGTTCCACGAACCTCCGTTCACTGTGCAGGATTGCTACCGCACCATCGCTGAGCTGGGCGTCACCAACCTGATGGGTGCCCCCACGGCGTTCCGGATGCTGATGGCCGCAGGTGAGGCCGCCGCCCTGCCACACAAAGGCCGGTTGCGCGTCGTCAGCAGCGCCGGCGAACCGCTCAATCCGGAGGTGATCCGCTGGTTCAGTGCCCACCTGGATGTGGTCATTCACGATCACTACGGCCAGACCGAAACCGGCATGACGGTATGTAACCATCACGGCCTGAACCACCCAGTGCGCCCCGGTAGCGCCGGCTTCGCGCTGCCCGGTTATCAGGTGGCCGTGCTCGACGAGCATGGCAAGACCTTGCCGCCCGGCATCCCGGGACAGCTGGCAATCGTGGTCGCACAGTCGCCCGCACTGTTCTTCCAGGGCTACTGGCAGCAGCCCACGCCGGCACTGCGCGACGGCTACTACCTCACCGGTGATACCGTCGAACTCAACGACGACGGCAGCATCAGCTTCGTCGGCCGCAGCGACGATGTCATCACCTCCGCCGGCTATCGGATCGGTCCGTTTGACGTGGAAAGCAGCCTGATTGAGCACCCGGACGTGGTTGAGGCCGCCGTCATCGGCAAGCCCGACCCACAGCGCACCGAGATCGTAGTCGCCTACGTGGTGCTACGTCCCGGTGCGGAGGGTGACGATGCGCTGGTGCAGACATTGACCAAGCTGGTTAAGCAGCGGCTATCGGCACACGCGTATCCACGCGAGATACACTTCGTCGCAGAACTGCCGAAAACACCTAGTGGCAAGATCCAACGCTTCGCGTTGCGGCAGGCGCTCATCAACACCGGCCGCTGATCCATCCGCCATAGCCATCAGAATCGCCGCGTCCAGTTCAGATACAGCGCGCGGCCATCGCCGGGCGAATAGCCCGAAGAACCGCTGTCGTACCACGCGTAGACGTAGAAGCGGTCGGTGACGTTTTTCAGCTGCAATGTCAGTTCATCACGCGTATCCAGCGTCCAGCTCGCGCTGACATTGGCGAGTACATAGCCGCCATAGCGACCCAGCGAGTTGGTACGTTCAAGATAGTAGTCGCTCTGACCGTTGCCCCAGACGCTGAGCTTCAGACGTGCAGTTGGCTGCCATTCCACTCCGGCATTGGCCAGCCAGCGCGGTACATTTTCAATTTGCTTGCCACGGCTGTTTTCCTCACTCGGGTCTGGCGTGACAACCACGGCTTTCTGCCGCGAATACGCCAACCAAGCACGCCAGTGCGTCCCCGGTTGCAGGTTCAGTTGCAGGTCCCACCCTCTGCGCAGCGTCTTGCCGACGTTAGCGACATCGCTCTCCGAGCCCCCCCCATCGACGCCCAGTACGGTGGCCACTTCATCGGACGCACGCTGCTCCCAATAGGCCACGCGCGCATCGGCCCAGTGCCAAGGTCTAAATTTCAGACCCGTCTCCCAGCCCTCATTGATCGATGGCGACAGCTGGTTGCGGGCGCTACGGTAGGCGGCATTGCCCGCACCGATCTGAAACGTGCGGCCCCAGTTAGCATAGGCGGTGACATCCGCGCCAAACAGATAGGAAGCACTAAGCTTAGGCTGTTTGATCGTGCCGTAACGGTAGACCGGGTAATGCGCATCACTGACCAGGCTATCAAAACCGCCGTAGACGCGGTCGATGCGGTAGGCCGGCACGATTCTGAGCCGTGCCGTCGGCCGGATCACCGCCTGCAGGTACGCGCCCCGCGTGTCCAGGTCAAAGGCCCAATCGCGTAACACCGCATTACGCGTGCCATCGACGATGCGGTAGCGGCGTGCGACGTTGTCCTGCCACTGTGCCTCCACCCCGCCCTCCAGGGTCAACTCGCGTGCCCCGTCCCAATGCGGCCGCCAGGTGACGTTGGCAAGTATCCCCCGCTGAGTCTCGTCGGTGTAGCGTTCCTGGCGCGTGCCGGCGGCCGTGAACTTGACCACACGGTCGTTGTTATACCGGTTGACGTAAGCCCGGGCACTCCAATTCCAGTTTGTGGCCATGCGACCGTCCAGATACAGCGCAGTTTGCATGGTGTGCCGTTCACTGTGATCCTGATCGGAGTAGGAAGGCGAGCTGCGCGGATGCGCCTCCGCGTCGGCGTAGCCCAGGTAGCCGGCCTCTTGCGCATCATTATGGAAGTAGCGCGTACTCAAACCCGCACGCCACACACTCTCCGGATCGGTGTAGAACCATTTGGCGGCAATATTGCGTTTGACTGCGTGTGCATGATCTCGATAGCCATCCGAATCGCGCCACCCGACAAAATAGTTCTGGCTCCAAGCACCGCTTTCGAAGCCCTTAGCCAGTTGTATCTCACGTGTACCGAAGCTGCCGGTGGTCACACTGAGTGCGCCGTTATTGCCTCCACTGCGAGTCACCATATTGACATCGCCGGCAATGGCATTAAGGCCGTAGCGAGGATCATTAGTGCCGCGCACGATTTCAACCGCGGCGATGTCCAGCGGGAACACCGCGTCCAAGTAAGGCATGCCGCCAGCGTTGTCGTTGGATGGGATGCCATCGATCAGCAGCTTAACTGCGTTGATGCGCCCCTCGCCGTTGAAGCCACGAAACGAGATGCGGCCGGCGTCGGTGCCAATCTTGAACTGCGTCACCTGCACACCCGGTGCACGCGTAAACAACTCCCAGCTGTAGTCGACGTGTTGGTCTTGCACAAGGTCAGCCCCCACAACATCCACTGATGAGAACACGCGGCCGACCGGTAACGCGCCGGAGATCTGCGAGTTGACCTGGACCTTGCCTAGAGTGAGTACGGAGTCATCGTCGTCAGCGGCGTACGCCGTTGGCGCCAGCACCAGCAGCAGCGCGGCAGTCCGCCGCACAGAATAATTAGGGAAATGGGTCATTATCATCGTATGGTTTGGCCGCGCCGCCATGGACCCGGCAACGGCAATCAGAAGGTGTAATTAACTTTCAGCCAGACGCTGAGACCAGGCTCGTGGATACGCACCGAATCGGCCGGATAACCGAAGTCGGCGCTACCGGCCAGGTTCAACAGCTCGCTGTAATTGCGATTGAAAAGATTGTCGATCCCGGCGATGAGTCTTAGCGCCGCGCTGAAGCGATAGCCGGCATTGAGCGCAAGCGTGGCAAAGCCCGCACTCGGCCCCAGGTCCTGCCCCACTACGTTACCCTCACCCACCGCGACCCGCTCTTGACGTGTTACCGCACGCAGCAGCGCGCCCGCGAACCAGTGCTGGCCCCGCCAGTCGACACTGAACCGTGATTCCAGGGGCGGCATCTGCGGTAATGCACCGCCGTCGCTGCGGTTTTCGCCCCAGGCATAGGCCAGCGTCGCACCGAACGTCCACGCCGACAGCGCCCACCACTCAATCCCAGCCTCAGCACCGGCGATGCGCGCATCAACATTGCGCACCCGCGTGGTACTACCCATCATCCCACCGCTGGAGTAGACAAACAGGATGTCGTCAGCCACCCGACCGGCGTAGGCCGATACCCAGGCATCAAGCGCGCCGCTGTGATATTGCAGGCCGATATCGAGCTGTGTGGTGTGCTCTGGACGAATCCCGGCGAACGCATTGATCGTTCCAACCGGTCCATCGTCCGCAGAGAACAGTTCCCAGTAATCAGGCATACGCGCGCTGCGGCCGAGTCCGGCGTACCCGGCCCATCCCGCTTCGAAGTCACGCTCGTAGCGTAGGAAACCACTCCCCAACCACTGCCTGCGCTGCTGACCATAGGTCTGAGCATCAGTGCGGCGATCGGTGACCTGAGCACGGTCCAAGCGCAGGCCGCTCACCCAGCGGTTCGATGTGCCGTAGCCGAAGATCAACTCGGAAAACATCCCTGCGTTTTGCAAGCGCGCCTGCGCCTGCCAGGGTAGTCCCCGGTAACGCCCGCGACCGCTGCTGCTACGGCTACGTTCACGGCTGTCTTGCAGATCAACACCGGCGACTGCGTCAACGGCGCCCCAGCGCCACTCCGATGCGATCCGTCCGCCCTGGGTGGTGCGGTTTACATTGGCCGCCATCGCCATGGCCATGGCCGATTGCGGATTCGGCGTGCGCAACGTGTAGTTATCCATCACGTGGTCGGCGTCGTTGTAGTACAGGTTAGCCGACCACTTCTTCCAGCTCTCCGACAGCGACTGCTGCTCGAAGCGAACGCCGTAGCTGCTGCGCTCAAAACGGACGCCATCCATACTGCGGCCGGCGTAACGCGTCCATGCGTCCCCACGACCGACACTCAGCTCCAGCACCGTGTCGACGTTCGGGGTCCAGCCCACCGCCACGTCGCTGTTCCATTTCAACCAACGCGAGGCCACCTTCATACCACGGCCATCGGCGTAGTCGTTTGATTCAGAGCGATTGCCCTCCAAACGCAGATACCCGCTGGCGGTGCCACCAGTGACGTCCAACGTCTGATCGTTGCGGCCAAACGAGCCCGCCAGCGCGCTGGCGGCACCGGTCAATGTCGGTCGATCAAAACGCGGGGTAGAACGCTCGAAACGAATGGTGCCAGCCGAACCCACCGGCCCCCATCGAACAGTCTGGGGTCCTTTGATGACGGTCAGACGGTCATAGCGCTCGGGTGCGATGTAGGACAGCGGGTTGTCCATCCGCGCCGGGCATGCGCCGATCAGTACGCCGTCGTTGCTGCTGATGTTCAGTCGTGAGCCGGAAAGCCCACGCAACACTGCATCGCCATTGGTCCCCCCCTGACGGATTACTGCAAAACCGGGCACGGTCTTGAGATAGTCGGCACCATCGCTGGCGGGCAGTGGCTGGCGCGGCAACCTCGGATCGGTCGTCCACGTCAGCGGCGTGGAGGGCGCACTGTGGGTGACCAGCAACGTGTCGAGTGTAACAAGCGCATTTTCTTGGGCCGCTTTCGCGGGTACGGACAGGTATAGCAGGATCGCCGCGCACAGCGGCGAACGCACAGGCAATATCATCGGGATAGCTCCGAGTACACGAAAACGCTCAACCATCCGTGTTGGACGGCGTGCAAGGAGGTCGAAATCGTGTCGTCAGGCGAGCTGAGGGGGGCCGCGGGGCGCGTGTGCTGGCCAGAGCGCAGCGACGGCAGCAGACGGTAAAACGCGGAAATCAGGCGTGCGTACGCGCAGCAGCGGCAGCACCCACAACGCCACCACGAGCCACGGCAGCAACCTGGCGGCCAGCACACAGTAGTCGCACGCCACATCGTTGCCGCCGTGGCCAGGCAGGTCGTGACTACCGCCGCTCGTATCGGCGCCACCGTCGCGCATGGTCTGCGCAAGGTCGGCAAGTGAGAGCGCCTCCATGACCTCCCCACTGGCGCCGGCATGGGTACACATCGCCTGCGCCTGTATGAAAGGTGCTTGTAATGCACGACTCAGCAGTGGCGCGCCCACCATCAACACCACGGCCACAAACGCGAGCCGATGCATCAAGGTGAGCAATGTCCGGGAACGGATCATGCGGGAATGATAACCAAGCCCGTCATACTGCCTGCGACGAAAAGACGCACACCTCTGCTCCTACGCACCGCGTAGAAACGATCCGACATTCACCACTGTCACCCGCCGCCGCCACGCACAGTGTCGGCACGACCTGCTTGGGGACGCCAGACAGTCCCTAGCTGGTGATGGTCTGCGTCAACAATTCCCAGCTCGGCGGTTCCGGCCAGTTGGCTTCCTGATTGCCATCAAGCACCCGCCGCAAGTCGCGCTTGTCGATCTGCGGAGCCAATGCATGCACCAGCTCCAGCGCGTAGTCGCGTAACACCCGGTCACGCGGCAGCACTGCCCAGGCGATGCACTCGGCGATCGGCGCCGGCGCCGGCCAGGCACGCAGGTCGGTGTCTGCCGCCGTGACCGCCATCTCCGCAACCAACCCGACCCCAAGCCCTGCGCGCACATAGGTCTTAATCAGATCTGCATCGAGTGCGGTCAGCGCCAACCGCGGCGTCAGTCCTACTTGAGCGAAGGCACGTTGTAGAGAAGATCCCGGCCGGATCGAGGACTCATAGCTGATCAGGGGGTGTGCCGCCAGCGCTGGCATGTCCGGGGCAAGCTCGCGGTCCAGCACGTGCCCACGTGGTACGACCACCAAGCGGCGCCAGCGGTACAGTGGCACCGCAATCCCGGCGCTCGGCTCACCGCCAGCGGTGCTGACCACGGCAATGTCAGCATCGCCCTGACTCAGCAGATCCAGCGCATCGCTCTCAGCTGCCTGCTGCAGATGCACGCTGACCTGAGGATAGGCTTGCTTGATCAGTGCCACCGCCGGCGGCAGCACAAAGCGTGCCTGGGTATGGGTCGTGGTCAGCGTCAGTTGCCCCTGCACCTCACGTCGCTGGTTGGCCGCGTAGGTCCGAATATTATTGGCTTCGGCCAGCACCCCGCGGGCACGTTCGATCACCTCCACCCCAGCCGGGGTCACCGATTCCAGGCTGCGGCCCTTGCGCACGAACAACAGGAAACCGAGCTCGTCCTCAAGCTGCTTGAGCTGCTTGGACAGGCCGGGCTGAGTGGCATGCACACGCGCCGCGGCGAGGGTGATATTGAGGTCGGCCTCTGCGATGGCCACCAGATAGCGAAGTTGGGTCAGCGTCATCGGCGTGGATTGAATAGTTTTTGAGATCACGGCACACGGATGTGAAGTGATCGTGTCATGGACTCCCACGAGCGACTGTAGTGGAGTTCGCAGCCTCAGCTTATAACCAAAAGATATTTAATGGGCGCATGAAGTCATTTCCGAGCGCTATATGGGGGGGGTTAGCGTCACGACCTCCGTCACCTCCCCTGCTCTCGTGAAGGCCGCTCCGTTTTCTCTAAACGCCGATTTGCGTAACCGCTTGGTGCTGGTGGTCGGCGGCGGCCCGGCCGCCGAGCGCAGGACCGAAGCGCTGCTGAGTGTTGGCGCGCGTCCGCTGGTCGGCGCGGCTGCGCTCACTCCCTTGCTGCAACGCTGGGCGGCTTCTGGCCGACTGCGCTGGCTACCCGGCAGGTTTGAAGCGGCTTGGCTGGATGAGCCGATCTGGCTGGTAGTCGCCGCCAGTGGTGACCACCGGGTCGACCGGGACGTCGCAGCAGCCGCCGAGCAACGGCGGCTACTGGTCGACCTGACCGACACCGACGCAGACTCTGCCACGTCGCGACCAGCACAGACTGTATTAACACCACAGGCCGTCGGTTCGGTGACGCTAGTCGGTGCAGGTCCCGGCGACCCTGGTCTGCTGGTGCTCAATGCGTTGCGTGCGCTCGCGCAAGCCGATGTGATTCTGCACGACCGGCTGGTTAGCGACGCGGTGCTGGCGCTGGCCCCACCTGAAGCCGAGCGGATTGAAGTCGGCAAGTCCGCGCGGGGCCACAGCACCCGCCAGGAGCATATCCATGCGCTGATGCTCGAACATGCCCGACGCGGCCGCCGCGTCGTGCGCCTTAAGGGCGGCGATCCCTTCGTGTTTGGTCGCGGCGGTGAAGAGCTGGAATTTCTGCGCGCGCATGCGATCGCATACGAAGTGGTACCCGGGATTACCGCAGCACTAGCCTGCGGCGCTTACGCCGGGATTCCACTGACCCACCGCGAGCACGCGCAGGCACTGCGTCTGGTGACGGCACATTGTAAGGACTCGCTGGACACCCTCGACTGGCCTTCGCTCGCGCAAGAGCGACAGACCCTGGCGTTCTACATGGGCGTCGCCGGGTTGGAAGTGATCCAGCAACGCCTGCTACAGGCCGGCCGCAACGCCACCACCCCGTTCGCACTGGTCGAGAACGGCTCGCGCCCCGAACAGCGAGTCCTGACCGGTACGCTCGGCGATCTCCCCGATACCGCACGCCTGCATTCAGTCCAAGCGCCCGCGCTGCTCATCATCGGCGAGGTCGCCACGCTGGCCTCGCGCTTGCACTGGTTTAGCGCTGCCCCGCTCACCATCACATCATCACCTTCCGCAAAGCCCGCCTTGCCCACGCTGGCGAACGCTGCCTGACCCGTCCACGGAGATCCCTCATGCCCATCTATGACAGCATCCTTGACACCATCGGCCGCACCCCAGTCGTCAAACTGAACCGCATCGCCCCTAAGAACAAGACCGTCTACGCCAAAGTCGAGTCGTTCAACCCAGGTGGTTCAGTCAAGGATCGTCTCGCTCTGGCGATTATCCTCGACGCCGAGCAGCGCGGCGTACTCAAGCCTGGCGACACCATCGTCGAAGCGACCTCGGGCAACACGGGCGTAGCACTGGCCATGGTGGCCGCCGCCCGTGGCTACAAGTTCGTCGCCACCATGGTGGAAACATTCTCGGTGGAACGGCGCAAGCTGATGCGCGCTTATGGCGCTAAAGTGATCCTGACCCCCGCCGCCGAGCGCGGCACGGGCATGGTGCGCAAGGCCCGTGAACTGGCTGAACAACATGGTTGGTTCCTTGCCAGCCAATTCGCCAATCCGGCCAACCCGGCCTACCACCGCAATACCACTGCGGCTGAAATCTTGCGCGATTTCGCCGGACGGCGCCTGGACTACTTCGTCAGCGGCTGGGGCACCGGCGGCACCCTGACCGGCGTTGGCCAGGTGCTCAAGGTCGCCCGGCCGGACGTGCGGATCGTTGCCACCGAGCCGACCAATGCCGCGCTACTGAAGGGCGAAGAGTGGAAACCACACAAGATTCAGGGGTGGACACCGGATTTCGTGCCGGACGTACTCGACCGCGAGGTCTATGACGAGCTGCTTACCATCTCCGACGAGCGCGCGATCGAGGTATCGCGTCGACTTGCCGCCGAGGAAGGTATCTTCGTCGGCATCTCCGCCGGTGCCACCCTGGCTAGCGCACTGGATGTGGCCGAGAAGGCTCCCGACGGTACGGTGCTGCTAGCGATGCTGCCAGACACCGGCGAACGCTACTTCTCTACACCGCTATTTGCTGACATCAACGAGGGCAGCGACGACGACTGGCTGGCAGGGCTGCCCTGAGCGCCCCAGTCGGATCACCCCAAGGCCGCCGCAAGGCGGCCTTTTTGCTTCATGCGCACGGCATCACAAACCATGAGACGCAGCCAGCACAGACTGCCCAAACCGGCGCGAAGTCCTTTCACTCAGCCTTCACGCCGCCCTCATCACATCCCAATGAATATCGCCGTATGGAGATCGAAATCTGGCAAGGCGACATTACCGACCTGGACGTGGATGCGATCGTCAACGCCGCCAATGAGTCATTGCTCGGCGGCGGCGGTGTGGACGGCGCGATTCATCGTGCGGCTGGCCCGGGCCTGCTGGAAGAATGCCGGCAGCTGCCGGAACTGCGCACGGACGTGCGCTGCCCGACCGGCGAGGTCCGCGCCACCGGTGGACATCGACTGAAAGCGCGCCATGTACTGCATACAGTCGGACCGGTCTGGCGCGATGGCGGCCACGACGAACCGGTACTCCTGGCCAACTGTTACTGGCAATCGCTGAAACTGGCCGAGCAGATGGGGCTGCACTCGATCGCGTTTCCGGCAATCAGCTGCGGCGTCTACGGCTATCCGTTGCATCAGGCCGCGCGCATCGCAGCCACCGAGACCTTGGCCTGGCAAAAGTCGCATGCGGTCCCCAAACGTATCGTGCTTGTCGCCTACAACGACGCGACCGTCAAGGCCTACCAGCAAGCGTTGCAGCTGGCACAAAGCCAGACCAACGCGGCGTGAGGTTGTTTACAAGGGACTCAAGTCTCAACGCCTTATCGATGAAGCCCTACGGCGCTGCAACCGCTCCCACCACTAGTCGCGAGTAACAAAAAACGCCGACTTGCGCCGGCGTTGTCTGTTTTAGGACGGGAAGCGCCGCACTCAGCCCTTCCACTGCCCCAGCGCTGCCAGACCATTCTGCTTGGCGCGCTCGTAGACGATCTGCTGGGCCTTGGCGAAGTTGCCCTTCAGGTCCTGCGACCATAGCTTCAGCGCGGCCGCCTGCATCGCACGACCGTAGGAGAAACTCAGCGGCCACGGCAGATTACTCAGCGTGTTCATGGCATTAAGATGCGCGGTGGACTGTTCGTCGGTCTGTCCACCGGACAGGAACACGATGCCCGGCAGGATCGCCGGCACGGTGCTCTTCAGGCACATCACGGTGGATTCGGCCACTTCGTCAATCCCGGCCTGCTCTTCGCAGTCCTTGCCGGAGATCACCATTGAGGCCTTCAGGATCGTGCCTTCAAGCACCACATTCTGCTCGTAGAGCGCGCCAAACAGCGAACGCAAGGTCGCCTCGGTGACCTCATAGCAGGTCTCAATATCGTGGCTGCCGTCCATGATGACTTCCGGCTCGACCATCGGCACCAGGCCCTGCTCCTGGCACAGCGCGGCGTAGCGCGCCAGCGCATGCGCATTGGCCTCGATGCAGGTACCCGAAGGAATGTCCTCACCGATGTTGATGACCGCGCGCCATTTGGCAAAGCGCGCACCGAGCTTGTAATACTCCTCCAACCGCGCGCGCAAGCCGTCCAGGCCCTCCGTCACCAGCTCGCCCGGCATACCGGCCAGCGGGTGGGCCCCCTTATCAACCTTGATACCTGGGATGATGCCGTGCTCCGCCATGTACTTCGGGAACGGCATCCCGTTCTGGGTCGACTGACGAATCGTCTCGTCAAACAGGATGGCACCCGAAATGTAGTCGCTCAGCTTCGGCGTGGTCAGCAACAGCTCGCGGTAGGCGCGACGATTCTCCTCGATATTCTCGATGCCCACCCCGGCAAAGCGCTTGGCGATAGTGCTAGTGGACTCGTCGATGGCGATGATGCCCTTGCCCGGGGCGACCATGGCCTGTGCGGTTTCGGCAAGCTGTTCGATGCTCATGTGGTTCCTGTGGCAGCAGCGGGAAAGAACGCAATTATAGCCGCGCGGAACGTACACATTCCGTCGCGGAATGCTGTGCAATTGGTTACCGCGATGTTGAATAGGCTCAGTGAACGATGCGGGTGGTGGATCGATCCACTACCCGCTAACCGGCCTACACGCTGTACGCCCCTCAGCGCGGAAGGATCAGAGCTCGCCCAGACCGCTAGCACGGCCATCCGGACCTACCTCGAGCAGACGCAGGGTATTGGTTGCTCCGTGGGTTTCCATGTGCTCGCCACTGGTGAACACCACACGGTCCCCCGGTCCCATCTGCCCGCCCTCGACCAGACGGCGAATCGCCGCACGCGCTGCCTCGCGCGGGGTCAGCCCGCGACTATCGAAACTGATCGGGAACACCCCACGCATCAGCGCCATGCGTCGACGTGCACCGTCATGACGGGTGAACGCGTAGATCGGCACGTTCGAGCGGAACCGTGACAGGAAGCGTGGGGTACCGCCGTTCTCGGTCAGCGCAACCACGCCGCCCAAGCCGATGTGTTCGGACAAAAACATGGTCGCCATCGCGATCGCCTGATCCGCGCGCTCAAGATTGCGCTGGGCGGCCTCGAAGTCAGTGTCCATCTCAAACTGACGCTCGGCGCCCAGGCAGATACGCGCCAGCGCCTCGACCGCTTTGACCGGGTACGCGCCGGCCGCGGATTCGGCCGATAGCATCACTGCATCGGTACCATCGATCACCGCATTGGCCACGTCGAGCACCTCGGCACGGGTCGGGATCGGGCTTTCAACCATCGACTGCAGCATCTGCGTGGCGGTGATGACGATCTTTTTCTGCGCCAACGACTCTTTGATGATCTTCTTCTGCAGGCCGGGCAGCTCGGCATCGCCGATTTCCACGCCTAAATCACCCCGCGCGACCATCACCACGTCGGACGCCTCGACGATCTCGGCCAAGTTCTCAATCGCCTCAGTGCGCTCGATTTTAGAGACCAGCCAGGCATCGCTACCGTGCGACTGGGCGATCCGGCGCGCTTCGTTCATATCCTCGGCATTGCGGCAGAATGACACTGCGATGAAATCCACGCCGATCTTGGCGACGATCCCGATCAGCTCTTTGTCGCGCTCGGTCAAGGCCCCCAGCGACAAGCCGCCACCCTGCTTGTTCAGGCCCTTACGGTCGGACAGCACGCCGTCATTAAGCACGGTGGTGGTGATGCGCTCACCCTTTACCTCCGTCACCTGCAACTGCATCAGGCCGTCGTCGAGCAGCAGCACATCACCGGGCGCCACGTCCTGCGGCAACCCCAGATAGCTCACCCCGACCTGGGCGGTATCCCCTGGCGCCGCATTGGCCTCGGCGACCAGATCGAAGCGCTGGCCGGCCTTAAGCGAGATTTTGCCTTCGGCGAAGCGTTCGATGCGGATTTTCGGACCGGGCAGGTCGGCCAGGATGCCGACCTCGGCGCCCACCCGCTCCGCGGCCGCTCGCACCTCCGCAGCACGTTTGGCCTGTCCGGACGGATCACCGTGACTGAAATTCAGCCGCACCACGTTGACGCCAGCGCGGAACAGCTCCTCAAGTACGCCAGGCGGGTCGGTGGCCGGCCCGAGAGTGGCCAGGATTCTGGTACGGCGCAGGCGTTCGATCATGGCGTTGAGGGCTCCCCGGGAAAAGTCCTGAAAATTAGCATAGAGCCGGTGGTCTCTCTATGGCATTGCAACATAGCTTGCCGGTCACTGCGGTATAGCTCGGGGCCACATGCGGGGCACTAAACGCCGATGCACGCACTCAGCTCGGCCGGTGCGTACGCCAGCGCAACGGCCCCAGCCGCACGCAGCTCGGCCTCATCGCCAAAGCCCCACAGCACGCCGATATTGCGCATTCCGTGCGCATGGGCGCCCTCGATATCCATGCGCCGGTCGCCGATCATCGTGCAATGCGCCGGTTGCAGCGACAGCCGCCGCAACGCCTCGGCGATCAGATCTACCTTGAATCGACGCGTGCCGTCGTCACTGGTACCGACCACCTCAGCAAAATAGTCGCCAAAAGGCAGATGCTCAATAATACGGCGCGCGGAGCGCTCGTTCTTGGAGGTCACTACCGCCATGCGGTGGCCTGCGTCGGCCAACTCCGCAATGCAGCCGGGGATGCCGGCAAACACACTATGTTCGGTCCAACCGGTACTGTCGTAGTAGCTGCGATACAACGTCAGCGCCTGCGTTACCTGTGCGGCATCTCCAGCGAAGTGCTCCTGAAAACTATCACGCAGTGGCGGACCGATCCAGCTGCGTAGCTGTGCCATCGGCGGTATCGGCTGGCCCATCTGGCCGAAGGCGTGGACGAGCGCACCGATGATTCCAGGCTCAGAGTCGATCAAGGTGCCGTCGAGGTCGAAAAAAAGAGTCTGCATGTCGTGGTCGATACCAATAGAACGAAGAAAAAAGAGGGTGAACGCTGGGCGATCCAGTCGTCTAGCTGTCCGAGGACACCCGGTAGACCTTGCAGATCAGTCCGTCGCCGCTGCGATAGGTACGGAAACCCATGGCGTGGTAATACGCCAGGCCCAGCGCGTTATCGGCGCCGATGCTCGCGTCGATGTTTTCCACACCCGCGTGTCGAGCAGCCGCCAGCGTAGCGCGGAATAGCGCCGATCCCACACCCTGCCGCGCGGCGCTTGGACTCACATGGGTACCGATGAATCCCCACCCTTCGGCCACGCCATGCGGGTTGCCCGCGGTCATACGCCGCAGCGACTGGAACCCCAGGATGCGTCCGGCGGCCTCTTCTGCAACGCTGCACGCGATGCGATCCGGATGCAGCAGATAGCGCTCCAGGACGGATGCGACATCAACGGCGGTACGACGTAAACCGGCCGCCCGTATCGCGTTCTGCACCGCGACCATGCCGGCGGCATCGTCGCGGCCAGCAGCTCGTATCCTCATCTCAACCACGCGCTTCGAGCGCCGCGACCGCCGGCAACGTCTTGCCTTCCAGGAATTCCAGGAAGGCGCCGCCACCGGTAGAGATATAACTGACCTGATCGGCGATGCCGTATTTGTCAACCGCCGCCAGAGTGTCGCCGCCGCCGGCGATTGAGAACGCGGACGAGGCCGCGATCGCCTTGGCCAGGGTCTGCGTACCCTTGGCGAACGCCTCGAACTCAAACACCCCCACCGGGCCGTTCCAGACCACGGTGCCGGCCTTAGCGATCAGCGCCGCGTAGGCGGCTGCGGTCTGCGGGCCGATATCCAGGATTAGGTCGTCCTCGGCGACCGCATCGACCGCCTTCACTGTCGCCTCGGCGGTCGGCAGAAACTGCTTGGCGACCACCACGTCGGTCGGCAGCGGAATCTCCGCACCGCGCGCCTTGGCCTGGGCCACAATCGTGCGCGCGGTCTCGACCAGGTCCGGCTCGCATAGCGATTTGCCAACCGCGTGACCGGCCGCAGCGATAAAGGTATTGGCAATGCCCCCCCCGACGATCAGCTGGTCTACCTTATCGACCAGGCTGGTCAGCAGCTCCAGCTTGGTGGAGACCTTGCTGCCGGCCACAATCGCCAGCAATGGCTTGGCAGGATGTTGCAGCGCGGTCGCCAGCGCGTCCAGCTCGGCCATCAGCAGCGGGCCGCCGGCAGCGACCGGAGCGAATCGGATTACGCCGTGGGTGGACGCCTGGGCACGATGCGCAGTGCCGAAAGCGTCCATTACGAACACGTCGCACAGCGCGGCGTATTTCTTTGCCAGCACCTCATCGTCCTTGCTCTCGCCAACGTTCATGCGGCAGTTTTCGAGCAGCACAACCTGGCCTGGCTCAACCTGCACGCCATCGACCCAATCGCGCAACAACGGCACGCTGGTCTGCAACAGCTCGGACAGCCGCACGGCCACCGGCGCCAATGAATCCTCCTCGCTCCAGGCACCTTCCTTGGGACGCCCCAGATGCGAGGTCACCATCACCGCGGCGCCTTTCTCCAGCGCCAATCTGATCGTCGGCAGCGAGGCCAAAATGCGCTGCTCGGAGGTAATGCGGCCCGACCGCCCGTCGACGTGCTCGATGGGCACGTTCAGATCTTGCCGAATCAGCACACGCTTGCCAGCAAGGTCGAGGTCGGTCATGCGGAGGATGGACATGCGTATTCCCGTGAGGAGGACAGACGCCCATTGTCCGGCGTCCGCCGCCGAGCGGCAAACGCGCTAGGCCATCGCGGCTGACCGAGCGCCTGGCAGCCCGCTTTGCGCGCGACAGCGCTTACCTACAACATTTCCGATTATCGGCTACGTGCACGCAGTAAATTCAGCGCAAAGCCGCTAATCAAAAACGCACCGAGTCCCAGCAGCCCCCACAGCAGCCAGGTTTTCCAATCGCGCTCGGGCCGCAGCGCCGCGGCACCGGCTAGCTCGCGCGCTGGCATCCCCAAGCGCGCCTCAGCGGGCTGCCACTGCGCCGCCCGCTCGCGCCGCAGCGCGTCAAGCATCGGCCGCAACGGCGCGTCGACGCGCCGCGCGCGCGCACTGCCCGCCGCCAACCCATACGGCGCCTCGCCTTGGGTCAAAAATACCAGCGTCTCCGGCCGCCATCCCAACCGCAGCTGCGGCGGCACCGATACCGGCGCACCTGCGCTCGGCACCAAACGCCAGTAGCGGTCACGGCGACTGACCACCGCTTGGGGCGCGGAGCGGGCCGTGACAGCCGCACCGAGCCGGTATGCCAGCCAGGGTCCGGCACACGCAACCCAATGAGCCTGGTCGCTGTCGCGGCTGAACAGACGCCATTGCCGCGCGTCGTCGCCCTTCCCTACCACATCAACCTGGGTTATCGGAAAGCGTCCATCCAGTTCAAATTCAAAGCCACCCTCATGCGCACGACCACTGAGGGTTAGCCAATGCAACGGCACCGCTACGCCCAGAGGGACAACTTCAGCCTGGACCGCACTCAAGACGGGGACCTGGGCCGATAGCGCGGTGATACGCAGATAGCGCGCGCGCGTATCGAGCGGAACCCGACGTTGTTGCAGATGCTCACGACCATTGTCCAGTTCCACCAATGCAGCATGCGGATCGAGCAACCACCAATGCTGCAGATCATCACTGCCCTCAATCCGCAACTCGGCCTGCAGGTGCTGCTGCGCTGGCCAGTCGAGGCGGATCGCACGTAAGGGTGCATGTATCGCGCTGGCATCAAGCAACCACACCGGCAAACCGTGCCTGCCAGGCGTCGGCCCAGTACGCGTCTCGATACGACGCACCGCCCCCTTGGCATCACGCTCGGCAATCAGTTGCACTTCGCCGTTGCCGCCGTCGGCCGCCTCTACGGGGGGCAGCACGAACATGGGCAATGGCTGCAAACGTGGCGGCGGCGAGGCATCGGCCGCCAGCAGCGCCGACGGCAGTGGCATCCCGGCGGCGTCCAGTGGCTGCACGTCGGCCAAGTCCGGCTGGATCGCAGTGCGGTAGACCGGTTCGGTCAACGTCACTTGATAAGCGCCTGCATCGGCCGGCTCAAGCTGCAGCGGCCATTGCCGCACGTAATCCTCGTGATTGGACGCCAAGGCCACCAGTGGCAGCAGCCATAGCCAACCCAGGTATTTCATACCCTCACCTCTGGCGGCGCCCCCCGCGGCGGCGCTGGCGCCAGATACCCCACCGCAGTGCATAGAAGACCATAGGCAATGAACGAGCCGATCCCCAATAGATTGCCCAAATGCTGGCGATCCACCAACACCAGTTTGACCAGCACCAACGCCATCAGCAAGGCACCGGCCAGCCATAGCCCACGCTGGCCGCGTCGCGAGCCCAGCACCCAGCCGATAACGCCGAGAATGCTCCAGACCACGGTCAAACTCGTCTGGGTCAAACTCGAAGACAGCAGTGTGTCATCCCAGGGAATCTGGCCCCAGTGATGGACACTTCGTAATACGCTCGCGGTGACCAGTACCAGACCGCCGCCGACCACGACCAACGGACGTCGGCGCCGCAGCGCGACCGGCGCCCTCACCCCATGCAACCAGTAAGCAGCGACTACTAACGTCGCCAACTGCCCCAGCTCAACCGGATTGAACAACGGTACCCAGGGCAGTGGCGCTGGCGAGGCTGGCCCGATCAACGCCCACAACCACCCCACCGTCAGCATCACGTACACCAAGACCATGACCACGCGGCGTAAGGCAGACAATCGCCCGTGCTGCGGCCATATCAGCCAGTCCCAGCGGACCTGAGCTAGCGCAGCAAGCAACAGCCACGGCCCGCATAGCAGCGCCCAGCACCAGCCATCGGCGAGCAGGTACCGATCGGCCAGCCAAGCTCCCACCAGCGCCAGCACCACCGGCCATAGCATTAGCCAGGCGAGCTGCGCGCGCGCGGCACCTGCCCCGCGCAGCACCGCCAGTGCGCGCAGGCCCAGCAGCACAAACACCAGCCAGGCCCAACCGCCACACCTACCAAACGGCTGCGCGTGTACCGACACCTGCCAATCGACCACCGGCAGCGCCAGCGCCAAGCCGGCCACCACCGTCCAAGCCAGCGCGACGGCTGACCGCCACCGCCACATCTCAGCCGCCAACCAGACGCTCAACGCCAGCCACGCCAGGATCAAATCCGGCTCGATCACGGCGGACGCAAAACGCAGAATGTCGGTCAGTGCCGCACACGCCCACCAACCCAGTCCCCACAGGTAGGCGAGCAACGCGCGCGCGCGTCGACCATGTGCATGCAGGCACCCCGCACTTACCAACCCAGCCAACGCGATCAGCAGCGCACTCATGAACGTTGGATTGGCGATCGCATGCTGATCGCCAGGCCCCAAGCTCAGCATGAACCCGATCGCAGCAGCCAGCTGCAGCGCAACGCCGGACACCTGCGGTAGCACGCGCTGTTGCCGCACCCCCAACCAGAGCAGTCCAGCCCCCTCCAGCGCAAACACGCTGACGGTCGTATGCGCCGATAGCGCCAGCGGCACTGCCAGCGTGGCAAACGCGACCGCGAGCACCGCATGCCCCTGCCCGAGCAGCTGGCTCCGCGCAGCACGCAACAACCAGGACGCGAACGCGGCGTAGAGCGCTGCCAGTCCGAGCGCACATACCGCCAGTGCCATGCGCTCGCCATGCAGCAGTCCGGCCTGCATAGAGAATGCCGCCAGCGGCGTGCCGAACAGCAAGCTCCCGTCGATGATCCGCGACCGCCCATCGCCCCGGCGCGCGTGTAGCACCGGGATCAATAGATAGAACGCAAAGAACAGCAGCAAAAACGGCTCGGTACTGACGAAATGTTCCGGCCGATAGGCAAGCACACCCCAGGCGGTACCGATACCGAAGGTGAACACGAATCCGATCAGGTTCAATACCCGCCACGTACGTACCCAGGCAATTGCAAATACCGCTGCGTTGAGCAGCGCATAGTACGAAAACAGCACCACGTGATGACCTTCGCCCGTGGACAACCAGATAGGCGCCAGGAAACCGGCCAAGATGCCCAATACCGCCAGCGTAGGTGACTCCTGCAGCACTGCCAGTACGCACAGCCCCGCCACCAGCACCACGCTCAGCGCAAATGCGGCCGGCACCGGCAGTAATCCGCTCAACCGAGCTGCGGCGAATATCACCAGCAGCAGCACCGCGATCGCACCTCCCTGCAACGCCAGGGCAAAGCCGCGCCGACGTGCACGCTGCCGCCAGCCCAAGCCCACCCCCAACAGCGCGGCCATGGCAATGCCAGCGTAGCGGAGTTCCAGCGGCAGGCTCAGCCAGCCCTGATCGCCGGCGTACTTGAGCAGCGCGGCGACGCCGGCCAGCAGCACCAGCATGCCCACCTTGACCGGCACATTACCCTCGGTGAACCAGCGCGTGAGCGTCGCGGTCGTCTGTGTCACCACGCCAGGTTCTGGCGGTTCTGACGAATCAGATGACTCAGCAGGCTTAGATGGCCCAGACCCTTCCGACGTTTCAAACGGCACCGGCACTGCGTTGGGTCCCGGCGGCGAAGGCGGAATCGACAGTGCGGCTGACGGTGCGAAGTTGACCGGCTGCTCGACCGATATCCCTCCCTGCGCCGATGGCTCGGCCTTTGGCGGCGCGACCTCACGCTGCAGGTCGGCCAGGCGGCGCTCAAGCTCGACCATACGATGCCTGAGCCGCACTAGCATGGCCAGCGCTAATACCGGCAGCCCCAGCAAGACCATCAACACCAACAACACGCCGCCCACGATCGCTTCCAAACGCAACCTCGCCTTGCGCCAGCCGACGCATGCTGTCCTGTGCTGCCTATAGTAGTGGAAGCCGGCCCATGCACCCGTTGGACCTTCCCGCAAGCGCGCGCAGACACACTGGGCCTGCTCGCTGGCGCAGCGTCAAACAAGCCGTCGAGGCGCTGCCAAGCACACGGGGTAACCCAATACCTCTCCACGATGCCGTGCAGCGCGGCGCTGATGGCCGCCTCGTCAACGGGGCCTTTCGTCGCCAAACAGGTGAGCGGCCCGAGCCGGCGCATCAACGAAGTATTTCAGACGCAGGCCGTGCCCGGCAGGGCCAACATGAAGTAAGCGGCGCGCCGGATGACCTGCGCTGAGTCCAGCGCAGGAGACGTCGTCGCAAACGAAAACCCCGGCGGTGGCCGGGGTTTTCGTATCACAAGGATCGCGGCAACGATTACTTCGCCGCGACCACCTTGGCCAGCTCCAGGCACTTATTGGAGTAGCCCCATTCGTTGTCGTACCAGGCCACCAACTTGACGAAGGTGTCGTCCAACGCGATACCCGCGTCGGCATCAAAAATCGAAGTGCGCGCATCGCCCCGGAAATCTGTGGCGACAACCTTGTCCTCGGTGTAGCCGAGAATGCCCTTCAGCGCACCCTCGCTCTGTGCTTTGACCTCGGCTTTGATCTCCTCATAGGTTGCCGACTGTTCCAGCTCGACGGTCAGATCGACCACCGACACGTCCGAGGTCGGCACACGGAAGCTCATGCCGGTCAACTTTTTATCCAGCGCCGGGATCACCTTGCCGACCGCTTTCGCTGCGCCGGTCGAGGATGGAATGATATTTTCCAGAATACCGCGGCCGCCGCGCCAGTCTTTGTTGGACGGACCATCCACGGTTTTCTGAGTCGCGGTAGCGGCATGCACCGTCGTCATCAGCCCGCGCTTGATCCCCCACTTGTCGTGGAGGATCTTGGCCAGCGGTGCCAGACAGTTGGTAGTGCACGAGGCATTGGAAACGATCGTCTCACCCGCATAGCGGTCGTGGTTTACACCGTAGACGAACATCGGGGTGTCATCCTTGGACGGGGCCGACATGATCACCTTTTTGGCTCCCGCAGCCAGATGCTTCTCGGCAGCGTCCTTGGTCAGGAACAGCCCGGTGGATTCGATCACCACATCGGCACCGACCTCGCCCCACTTCAAGTTGGACGGGTCGCGCTCCTGCGTCAGGCGGATCTTCTTGCCGTTGACGATCAATGCACCACCGTCGACTGACACCTCGCCCTCAAAACGGCCATGAACCGAGTCGTACTTCAACATATACGCCAAGTAATCCGGCTCCAGCAGGTCGTTAATGGCCACGATCTCGATGTCGTTGCCAAAGTTCTGCACCGCCGAACGCAGCACGTTGCGACCGATGCGACCGAAACCATTGATGCCGACCTTGATTGCCATGATTCAAGAACTCCTGCGGCCGCGACGGATGCGGCGGGGTGGGAAGAAGCGTCGATTCTAGCAGGCGCCGACGTTCGCTCTATCTCGTGTTCGCACATTCGATCGCTATTCCCAACTCCCACCATCATCTCCCTTACAGATCATGAGATCATGGGCCCTGGCGCAGGTTGACAGCCGCACCTCATCGCCGATTGCGATACGCACTGGACACCTCCCATCGCTCCGTTGATGGCCTCGCACACTCGTAACAGCAGCAGCGCGTGTTGGGGTTGCATTGCCTGACCGTGCATCCACCGCCTGCGTAGAGCATGCTGAGCGCACGCTGAAGTTAGAACGCACAATTTTGATCGTAATCAAAACAAACAGGTTAAAAAAAGCGAAAATCACCCCCGTTCCCGGGGAAGTTCCCCATTGATAGAGACAACACCAATGCAAAAGTCTTCGACCTTGCTCCTCGGTGGCCTGGCCGCCGCCCTGATTACTGCCGCTGCCCCGGCGATGGCACAGTCCCAGGGTGATTGGACAGTCGGCGTCGGCGCCGGCATCGTCGACACCAAGAGCAACAACGGCTCGCTGTCGGACGGCACTCTGCCGGTCCGTGTCGGCAACGATACGCAGCTGACCATCACCGGTGAGTACTTCATCCTCGACAACCTCGGCATTGAGGTTCTGGCTGCTAGTCCGTTCAAGCATGACATCAGCATCACCGGCATGGGCAAGGTTGCCACCACCAAGCAGCTGCCACCGGTTGTCTCGCTGCAGTACCACTTTGACACCGGCAGCGCCTGGTCGCCGTTCGTTGGCGTGGGTGTGAACTACACCAAGTTCTTCAGCACCGACACGACCGGCGAACTGGCCGGAAGCAAGCTGGACCTGGACAATTCCTGGGGCCTCGCGCTGCACGCCGGCTACGATTACAAGTTCAACGCCAAGAACGCCGTACGGGTGGACGTGCGCTGGGCTGATATCGATAGCGACGTCAAGCTCAACGGCACCAAGGTCGGCACCGTCAACATTGATCCGTTCATCTACGGCGTGTCTTACGTCCACACGTTCTGATCGCGTCACTCAATGATGATCTCGGCCGCGCATTCGCAAGAATGCGCGGCCGTTTTAGTTCTATGCCTGCCTCTTCGCTTCAACCTCGTCAATGCAGCTGAAGCAACCCGGCCGCACAGCACGCTGCTGAGCATTCGCTCGCCCAAGCTGACACCGTGGCTACAAGAAGTGTGATCTGTCGCCCTAAGCATCTACGTTTTTTGTCGCATCGCGGTAAGCTCAAGTGCCCCCTCTCGTCACAGGTCGCCGGCGCGGCTATGTTGTGAGCCGGCAGCCCGTTGTCGAGGCTCGACAGGGCTTCACGGATGAGTGCCTAGCCACAAATTTCAGCACCGCCATCGACGCCCTTTGAGCCAGTCCGCCATGTCACCCACTGTCATACCGTTCTTTCACGCTGACAGCCACACCTTCAGCTACTTGGTTGCCGACCCGACCCACGGTCAGGCGGCGATCATTGATCCGGTACTGGATTACGATCTGGAACAAGATCAAACTGCGACCCACTCTGCGCAAACGCTGCTCGACACCCTAGACGCACATGGCTGGCAGTTACGCTGGCTGCTCGAGACTCATGCCCACGCCGACCATCTTTCGGCAGGGCGATGGCTGCGACAGCAACGCCCCGACGCATGTTTGGCGATCGGCGAAGGGATCCGCATCGTTCAACGCACGCTGGCCCCGCGTTACGACTTGCCGAAGGACTTCCGCGCGGATGGCTCACAATTTGATCATTTATTCACTGACGATGAGCGTTTCGAGCTCGGCACGCTGCGAGTGCGAGTCATCACGGTGCCTGGCCACACGCCGGATGCGGTGGCTTACCTGATTGGCGATGCGCTGTTTCCAGGCGACTCCATCTTCATGCCCGACAGTGGCACTGCCCGCTGCGATTTTCCCGGCGGTGATCCTGCCGAGCTATATCATTCGATCCAGAGACTATTCGCATTACCTGAGGCCACCCGGGTCTTCGTCTGCCACGATTATGCCCCCGGGGGGCGATTAGTGGCCTGCCAGACCAGCATCGGCGAACAGCGCCGCTGCAATATTCATGTTCATCACGGTAGCGACGAGGCGGGCTTCGTCGCCCAACGTCAAGCACGTGATGCCACTCTGGACACACCACGGCTGATGCGACCGGCAGTACAGGCCAACATTCAAGGCGGCAGGCATCCTTCGCTGGAAGACTGACACGCGAACGTATACGCACAACAAAGCCGCCTTAGAATCGGCCCCCCCCCAACGCGCCCACTACCGGGAGTACGGTCCGATGTCCTGCTTCAAACGTCTTTTATGCATGCTGGTGGTGCTACTGCCCGTGCTGGCTCATGCGCAATCCCCGCTGACGGTGTTCGCTGCCGCCAGCTTGAAGGAATCAATGGATCAGCTGGCCAGCACCTACCAGCAGGCGACCGGTACGCCGGTGCGGGTATCGTATGCAGCAAGTTCGGTGCTTGCCCGCCAGATCGAACAGGGCGCACCGGCGGATGTGTTTATTTCCGCAGATCTGGAATGGATGGACTACTTGCAGCAGCGTGGCGTGGTCCAACCCGGGCAGCAGCACAACTTACTTGGTAACACCCTCGTGCTGATCGCGCCGGCGACGAGCAGCATCCAGGTCGACCTGGCCCAAACCGGATCGCTGTCAACCGCGCTCGGGGCATCGGGCCGGCTGGCGGTTGGCCAAACCGCCAGTGTGCCGGCCGGCAAATACGCCAAGCAAGCATTACGCAAGCTGGGCCAATGGGATCGACTGAGCGGACGTCTCGCGGAAGCCGAGAGCGTGCGGGCGGCGTTGATGCTGGTCGCCCGCGGCGAGGCGCCATTGGGCATTGTCTATAGTTCCGATGCCAAGGCGGAACCCAAGGTACGTGTGGTCGCCACATTTCCGGCCGATTCGCATTCCCCTATCGTCTACCCAGTGGCTACGCTGAAGACCAGCGCCGACCCAACCGCCGCGCGCAGGTTCGTGCAGTGGCTGAACACGCCTGCGGCGCGAACGATCTTCGTGCGTAGAGGCTTCTTGCTGCAGGGCAGTTGAGACGCATGCGGACGAACTCCACACAAGCTGACACGCCACATCGGCCGTTTTCCTGCGTGCGTTAGGGGTACGGATGTTCGTATTTACGCCGGAGGAAATCGCCGCCATCGCGCTGAGCCTGAAGGTCTCAGCCGTAGCAGCGCTGGCCAGCCTGCCTGCGGGGATCGGCAGTGGCTGGCTGCTCGCGCGTTGCCGCTTCCCCGGCAAGGCGGTGTTTGACGCACTGCTGCACTTGCCATTGGTGATGCCTCCGGTGGTCACTGGCTACGCGCTGTTGATGCTCTTTGGAACCCATGGACCTATCGGAGGCTGGCTGCTAGACCACCTCCACGTGCAGTTCGCGTTCCGCTGGACGGGCGCGGCATTGGCCTGCGCGGTGATGGGATTCCCACTGATGGTACGCGCGATCCGACTGTCGATCGAAGCCACCGATCAACGCCTTGAACAGGCGGCCGCCACGCTAGGCGCCTCCCCCTGCCGGGTGTTTCTCACCATCACCCTGCCGCTGGCTTGGCCCGGACTGGTATCCGGCACCATGCTCGCCTTCGCCAAAGCGCTGGGCGAGTTCGGTGCGACCATCACTTTCGTCTCCAATATCCCCGGTGAGACCCAGACGCTGTCGGCGGCCATCTACGGTCTGCTGCAAGTCCCGGGCATGGAATCGAGTATCTGGCGGCTGGCCGGGGTGGCCCTGGCAATCTCGCTGGCTGCCTTGTTGCTATCGGAGTGGCTGATCCGCCGGCACCCGGCCAGACGTGAAGGCTAGGATCAAAAGCGAAATTGACAAAGGCGGTGCATAGGCGTGATGTGCGTTGAAAGCCTCTGTATTCAAACCCTAGGCACCGTCGCATTGCAGCCAAGGCCCCCTTCTGCGAAAAGCCACAGGCGATGGTAGGGCGAGGCACCATCGCCACCTCCCCAGGAAGCCCCATGCTGAACATCGACATCGAACTTCGTCGCGGCCACTTCCAACGCCACGTCACGATCCGTGCCGATACCCGGGTCCTGGCCGTGACCGGTCCGTCCGGCGCTGGCAAGACCAGCGTGCTCAACGCGATCGCAGGACTCTTGCGCCCTTGCCACGGCCGAATCGTCGTGGAAGACCGGGTGCTGTACGACAGTGACGCGCGTATCGACCTGCCCGTACACCAGCGCCGGGTCGGCTACGTGTTCCAGGACGCACGGCTGTTCCCACACCTGGACGTGCGCAGCAACTTGCGCTATGGCCGCCACGATCACCGTACGGTGCGTTTTCGTTTCGACGACGTGGTGACGCTGCTGGGCATCGGCGACTTGCTGTCACGGCCCACCCGCAATCTCTCAGGAGGCGAGGCGCAACGCGTGGCAATCGGACGCGCACTTCTGGCTCAACCAGCACTACTGTTATTCGACGAACCGCTATCGGCGCTGGATCGGAGCCGTCGCGAGGAGCTGATCCCCTACTTACAGCGTGTGCGCGACGAGATCCGACTGCCGATGTTGTACGTCAGTCACCACGCCGAAGAAGTAGAGCGGCTTGCCGAGGCGGTCTATCTGTTGGACTAGGCAATATCGTTCTATGCAGGCTTGATCGCAGATTACAGCGAGGTCATCCGATGAAACGCTACCGTAAACACGCATACCCGGTAGAGCAGATCCGCCGCTTCATCGAGCCCGGCCCGGTGGTGTTGGTCAGTACGCAGTGGCTGGATGTACGCGACGTGATGACGATGGGCTGGCACATGGTGCTGGAGTTCTCACCCTCGTTGCTGGCCTGCTGCATCGCGCGTGGCAATCACAGCCATGCGCTGGCCCGACGCAGCCGACAATGCGTGATCAATATACCCACTGTGGACATCGCCGACACCGTGGTCCGCATCGGCAACACCTGTGGAGCACAGATCGACAAGTTCCAGACCTTTGGCCTGACCACAACGCCGGGCCATGATGTGAATGCCCCGCTGATCGACCAGTGTTACGCCAGCTTTGAGTGCCGGCTGCACGATGACCGTCTAATCGACGCCTACGACCTGTTCGTCTGGGAAGTGGTCCACGCGCACGTGGCGCGTACGCCCAAGTGGCCACAGACGATCCACTATCGTGGCGATGGTCAGTTCATGGTGTCCGGTGCGGAGATCTCGCGACGGCGGTTGTTCCGGCCGGAGATGCTGTAGCCCATCTCACCGGCTCAGGCCAAGCCGCCGAACCGAGAATCTCCGTGGCCCGACATCGACGCGCTCCTCTAGGGCCGTTCGCTCTGCACCTGCACGCGCCCCTCGTGCACGGAAAACGTGAACGCAAACTGCAGCGTCACCGGCACGACTTGGATCTGTTGCGCCCCCTCACAGCTGTCGCCGCCTGGCATCGGCGTACCCGCCGCAAAACGACACATTGCAGCCGGCCGGAAGTGCCAATTGCGTACCGCTGCCAGCATCGCCTCGACCAGCGGAGCATTGGACGGGTCGGCGCCGGCGGCGCATTCCTCACGTTCGGTCAGGCTGTCAGCGAACTTCACCGACCCGTCGGCGGCAATCGCCACCCTTACGCACACCCGCGTGGGTGGAAGTTCACGGATCGCCGCTTCTGCTGGCACGGAGGGCGCCGTATCGCTCAGCGCCTCAGGCATGCGAAAACGTTCCCCCGGCTGCAACGCATAGCTCGAGGTCGATGCTCCAGACTGCGGTGCGGGTGGCAGCAGTTGGCGCGTGACGTCCTGCCGGTAGACGCTTTGCGCGCGCGGGGGCCGCGTTGCACAGCCCGCCAGAACAAGCACTGCCAGCAGCCCGCATAGTATTGACTGACTCATTACGTCTCTCACGTAAGACGGCCGCACCGCTGCGGAGGCCGCAAAATTCACCTCGACCCGCGTCTCAACTGCTGTCATGCCAACCTGTCCTTTAGGTCAATGTCGCGTGTGGATGATGTTATCTGGCGCCGATTTCAATCGCCACTCAACCTGGCGAGCCTCACTTCACGCTGACCAGGCAGCCCACTTTGCGAGTGTGTGAGCATCATTCCCAGGAACTTACCGATGCGCTTAGCCCCTAACCTGACCTTACTGCTGTTGTCTTCCATGTCGCCGTTGGCGACCGCGCAAGCACCACAGGTCACACCTGCGCTGCCCGACATCGGGGCACATTCCAACCTACAAGCACAGGTGCTATTGCAACGTGCGCACTTTTCTCCAGGCGAAATCGACGGCGAAGCCGGGTCTAACCAGCATCAGGCGGTCAGCGGCTACCAGCTCGCGCGCGGACTCACTCCCAACGGTGAGCTTGATGAGCAGACCTGGCAAGCGCTGCTGCTCGATACCGCACCGATACTGACTCGCTATACCCTCACCGCCGAAGACGTTGCGGGGCCGTTTCAGGCGCTACCCAAGTCAAGGGCCGCGCGCTCCAAGCTGAATGCTCTCGGCTACGTCACGGTAGACGAGGCGCTCGGCGAACGCTTCCATGCTTCGCCCAAGCTGCTGCGCGCTTTGAATCCTACCGAGGACCTCAGCAAGGCCGGCACGACGATCCAGGTTCCAGCGATTGCCAGCACCACCCCGCTTGTCAAACCCAACCGGATCGTGATCGACAAATCCGACTCCACGTTGCGTCTGCTAGATGCCGCCGGCACGCTGTATGCGCAATATCCGGTGTCTTCCGGTAGCCGCCACGATCCGCTGCCACTGGGCACGTGGAAAATCCTTGGCGTCTCGCGCGACCCGACCTACCACTACAACCCCAAACTGTTCTGGGATGCCAAGGCCGGCGAAAGCACGGCTACGCTACCACCTGGGCCTAACAATCCGGTCGGTCGGATCTGGATAGGGCTGTCCAAGCCACACTACGGCATCCACGGCACGCCCGAGCCCAGCCGCATCGGCAAAACCGAGTCGCACGGCTGCGTACGCATGACCAATTGGGATGTCATGCAGCTGGCCGACGTGGTCGACACCTCGGTGCCCGTGCTGATGCAGGAGTGAGCCGATGAAGTCCCGGCTACCGGTGTTAATCGGTGCGCTGTTGGGTGCGTATAGCGATGGGGCGTGGCAGCCAGCATCGGCCGCGCCGGTTACCGCCGCCGCACCGTCCTCGCCCTCTTCTCCGTCGGGCAGCGAGGGGCCACCGCTGCACCTGTCTGCATCGCCCGCGCAGTCGAAAGCGTCACATGGCAGACTGATGATTCCGGTCCGGGATGTCACGCCGGACCAGTTACAGGACACGTTCACCGATGCCCGTAGCCAAGGGCGCGTGCACAACGCAATCGACATTCTCGCGCCGGCGGGCACCCCGGTACTGGCCGTGGCTGACGGCACCGTCGAGAAGCTGTTTGACAGCAAGCGCGGCGGGCTCACCGTTTACCAGTTCGAACCGCTCGGTAAGTACTGCTACTACTACGCACACCTGCAACGTTACGCTGACGGGCTCACCGAGAAACAGCCGATCCGACGCGGTCAGGTGATCGGTTACGTCGGCAGTACCGGCAACGCCAACCCGGCTAGTCCACATCTGCATTTCGAAGTGCATCAACTAGAACCGGAACGGCGCTGGTGGCAGGGCAAGGCGCTCGACCCCTATCCACTTTTACGCGGTGGGCAAAGGTTGCCTTAAGCGGACTCGATCAGGCACGGTGGACAGCGTGATTGCGCCACTCGCGATTGCGCCCCAGTCACGGCGACGTAAGCCAATGCACGCAGACCGCGCCATACCGCTATCTGCCAAGGCAAGGCAACAGCGCTATGCGATCGCATAAACGACGAGACCGGCTTACGCCGGCCTCGTTTGTGTCCTTGCGGACTGCGACCTCATAGCGCCTTGGCCGCCTCCACCACGTGCGCAACAGTGATCCGAAAATACGCGTAGAGCTGATCGGCGGGTGCGGAAGCGCCGAACGTGTCGATACCGACCACTGCACCGTCCAGACCCACGTACTGGCGCCAGAAGCCGGTGACCCCGGCTTCCACCGCCACCCGCTTGCGCACTGCACTCGGCAACACCGCCTCACGGTAAGCTGCGTCCTGACGGTCGAACACATCAGTGGACGGCATCGACACGACGCGAGTCCGGATGCCCTGGGCATCGAGTATCTGCTTAGCCTCCACCGCTAGGCTGACCTCCGAGCCGGTAGCGATCAGGATTAACTCGGGGTGCCCTTCACTGTCGGCCAGCACATAGCCGCCACGTTCGATCAACTTCACCTGATCCTCAGTTCGCGGCTGGTGTTGCAGATTCTGCCGGCTAAACACAAGACAGCTCGGACCATCCTGACGCAGAATCGCGGCCTTCCATGCCACCGCTGACTCGACTGCATCACCTGGGCGCCACACATCGTTATTGGGGATATAACGTAACGAAGCCAGGTGTTCGACCGGCTGGTGGGTCGGGCCGTCCTCACCCAAGCCGATCGAGTCGTGGGTGTAAACGTGGATGGCGTGCGCCGGGATCAACGCGCTCATCCGCAAGCCGTTGCGAGCGTAATCACTGAACACCAAGAAGGTGGCATCAAACGGTACGAAGCCGCCATGCAGCGCCAGACCATTGGCGATTGCGGTCATACCGAACTCGCGCACGCCGTAGTGGACGTAGTTGGCGTTCGGGTCCTCGCCGGTGACCGACCTGCTCGCCTTCCACAGAGTCAGGTTGGAATGCGCCAGGTCGGCCGAGCCACCGACCAGTTCCGGCAGCAGCGGCGCAAATGCCTCAATTGTGTTCTGCGAGGCTTTGCGCGAGGCAATCGTCGGCCCCTCCGCCTGCACCTTGGCGATAAACGCGTCGGCCTGGGTCAGGAACTCAGTCGGCAGCTCGCCATGCGAGCGCCGGGTCAGCTCGGCCGCCTCTGCCGGGTAATGACGTGCATACTTGTCGAAGACCTGCTCCCACTCGGCCTGACGCAGCGTGCCGGCGCCGGTGGCGCGCCAGCCGTCGTAGATCTCCTGTGGGATCTCGAATGGACCGTACGGCCAGTCCAGCGCTTTGCGGGTCGCCTCCAGCTCGTCCTTCCCCAGCGGAGCGCCGTGCGAAGACTCCTTGCCGGCCTTGTTGGGCGAGCCAAAACCGATCACCGTGCGGCAACAAATCAGAGTGGGCTTGTCTTCCTCGGCAATGGCAGCCTCGATCGCAGCCTTGATGGCGTTTGCGTCATGTCCATCAACGTCGCGAATCACATGCCAGCCATAGGCCTCGAAACGCACCGGGGTGTTGTCGGTGAACCAGCCGTCGGTATTACCGTCGATGGAGATGTGGTTGTTGTCCCAGAACGCGACCAACTTACCCAAACCCCAGGTGCCGGCCAGAGAAGCCGCCTCGTGCGAAATACCCTCCATCAGACAGCCATCGCCCATGAACACCCAAGTGCGATGGTCTACGACCACGTGCTCTGGACGGTTGAAGCGCTGCGCCAACAGCTTTTCAGCCAGCGCAGAGCCAACCGCATTGGCAAAGCCCTGACCGAGCGGTCCGGTGGTGGTCTCCACCCCGGGTGTCTCGCTGCGCTCAGGATGTCCGGCAGTTTTACTATGCAGCTGACGGAAGCGCTTGAGCTCGTCGAGCGACAGGTCGTAGCCGGACAGGTGCAGCAGCGCATATTGCAGCATCGAACCGTGGCCGTTGGACAACACAAAGCGGTCTCGGTTGAACCACTTCGGATCATTGGGGTTATGGCGTAGAAAGTCGTTCCACAACACTTCGGCGATGTCGGCCATGCCCATCGGCATGCCCGGATGCCCGGAATTGGCGGCTTGCACCGCATCGGCGGCGAGAAAACGGATGGCGTTGGCCAGCTGGCGGCGGGTGGGCTGGGTCATGGTCACGAAGGGAATCCGATGGCGGCGGGACGGACGTGGGACACGTCCGGGGGCGGTTATTGTCCCATGAATGCTTTTGTGTAGGCGTGACTATGATAGCGACGCGACTTTGCCGACCAAGCCGGATCACACCCGAATGGTTCCGGCGGTAAGGGGATGGCGATCAAAGGGGCTGAGCTCGGACAGGCCGGCCAGCTTTCACCCTACCAGCCCCTGTGCCGCCCCTTGCGCAACGTTTCGTCTGCCTCCGGTCCGACGCAGGAAGACTGATCGCCCCTATGCCACATGAGTCATCACGGTATCTGCACCCGATGGGGGAGCAGGTCACTCCGCCTGAGCAGCCAACGACTGTGTGACCTGATCATGCTCACCGCGAGACACCAGTGTGGTCAGTACCAAATCGCCGGTAACATTGAGCGCACTGCGGCACATATCCAAGAAGTGGTTAACGCCGAGAATCAGCCCAATCCCGACGGGGTTGACCTCGACCATTGCGCAGATCAGCGCCACCACCGGCAACGAACCGGACGGAACGCCTGCCGTGCCAATGCCACCCAAGATGCACACCAGCATCACCGTGCACTGCTGCCACAAGCTCAATTCGACACCAAAGAACTGCGCCAGAAAAATCACCGTTACGCCCTCGAACAGCGCGGTACCGTTCTGATTGGCGGTGGCACCGACGGTTAACACGAACCGTGAAATTTTCTGCGGCAGTCCCATCTGATCGGCTACGCGAAGCGCGGTCGGCAGTGTGGCGTTGCTCGATGCGGTGGAGAACGCCATCACCGTGGCCTCCTGAGTGTCGCGGAAAAAGCGCAACGGCGACCGGCCCGCCAACCATATCGCCAGCCCATAGCTGACCACCATGTGCAGACCCAACGCCAGCACTACTACACCGACATAGACGCCTAGCCTCACCAGAAGCTCGAACCCGAACAACGCCGCGAGGTTGAACATAAAGCAGGCCACTGCATATGGCGCCAACCGGATCACCAGCCCGACCAGCGTCATTGAAATCTCAAAAACACCCTCGATGCCGCGCCTGAGTGTGTCTACCTTGTCCTGCGGCGCCAGCACCATACCGATGCCGAACATCACCGCGAAAAACATGAGCGACAGAATCGCACCATTATTGGCAGCGGCTTCCACTACGTTGCTGGGCACGATCGACATCAGCAAATCCAGTCCCTGGGTTTGGTTGCCGTTAGCGGCGATGATCTCGCGACTCCGCTCAGCATTTTCGGCAAGCAGCTGCTGCGCCAGTTGTGGATCTACCCCGGCCCCAGGCTTGAGCACGTTTACCAGCACCAGCCCCAGCAATACCGCAACGCCCGACAGCAACACGGTATAGCCAAGCGTCTTCCAGCCAATCCGGCCGAGCGCACGGATGTCCCCCATCTCGGTTACGCCCATCACCAGTGCCGAAAACAGCAGCGGCACGATCAACATAAAGATCAGGTTGAGGAAGAGCATGGACAGCGGCGTGGTGACCCAAGCGGTCAGCGCGCGTACCCAGCCGGCATCCGCACCGGCCAGGTAATAGCTTGCCAGTCCCAGCAGTAGGCCCACACCGAAGCCGATCCCCATCTTCCAGTGCAACGGCAACTTTTTGCGGGGCATAGACGGCGCTGGGATCATCGATCGATTACCTAAAACGAGCTGAATGAAGCCCGAGATTAACAAAACCGCCGGCCTGAACACCGGTCGCGACGGGTAGGTCCGCAATCATCGGGCGGTGCCCTACCGTAGGTTCAATCCAGCTCCAACCGCACGCGGCCAAGCTCGCCGCGAGGGAAAATAACCTGCGAACGTCAAGACCGAGCAACCCGAGTACCCGCGCTGAGGGAGATTACCGTGGATACAGAGGATCCAGTGCAGTTCGCGTCGGCGTGCTAGCGACGTGCCAACGGGGCCCGTGCCGGAACGCTTCACGCAGTGCCTGGCGCGCCCCGATTACGTCGCCCTGCCCTCCCCAACGCGCCCGCTGTAATCGCACGATGGCCTCGCGCTGCGGAGTCGAATCCAGCTTTGCCAGCACCTGGTCGAGGTCGGCTACGTTCCCCATCGCACACAGTAAGCGCGCCACCTCATCCAAGCCACCGGTGTCCAGTGCACGCCGCAGGTCCGCGACATCGTGTCGTGACGCAGGCGATGCTGCCGGTGTGGAACCCGACGCAAGCGGGCCGCGCACACCGGCCTGGCGCCGCCGCCACAGCAACCAGGCCAACGTCGCCAGCCATAACAACGCGAACAGTCCCGCCAGTACAACCCATGGCCAGGGTCGAGATGCCGACGCGGAGTCGTTCATCGCGTGGGCTGCGGCTGACGGGGCCGGCACCGTAGCCGGTAAGGGCGCGGCAACGCTCACACTGCCCGGGGCCACGTGTAGGGTGAGGTCAGGCAGTCGTGCCTGACGCGCCGCAGCTGCAGTCACGTCCCACCAGTCCACGCGTGCCCCGGGCACCACCAATGTACCCGCGTGGTTGGGCACGATCGAATAGCGCCGGGTGAGTCTGAGCTGTGGCAGACCGCCGATGAAGTGTTCATCGAACTGCTCCGGTTCGGCAAATACCTGCGCACCGGGTACCACTGGCGGAGGCAAGTCAGGAAATTGTGACCGAGTGGCCCCCACCGCCGTGGCCTCCACCACGACCTGGACGGCCTGCCCGGCCGTGGCCTGCTTAGGTGCCGCAGCATAGCGCAGGCGTAAGTCGTGCAGCGGCAGCCAGGGTTGCGGTGCGGCATCGGGCAGCGCACGCACCTGCAAGGTTTGACTGGCGCTGTGCGCATTCAGCACGTCGCTGCCGCGATCAAAGAAACCGTCGAAGAACCCATCCGCCGGACGCCCAATAAAGCGTGCGCCGGGCAGGATCAACGCGCCACTGCGGTCAGGCACCAGCAAAAAACGTCGTTCAACCACGTTGTACTGGCGGCCATTGACCGTTTTGAGCGAACTGACATCTTCGCCAATACGCTGCAACGATGCGCCGTTCGGCGTGTCCAGATCCAGCTCACCTGATGCCAATTGCGTTGCCACGTACAGTCGTACCACCACACCGACCGTCTGCTGCACGTAGGGGTGGTGGTCGTCGACAACGGTCTCGACAAAAGCCTCCGTATTGCTCTGCGCGGCCGTTGGCGTGCTTGCATCCGAGGTGGCGGACACGCTCAACCGCAGCGGCGTGGTGCTTTCTCGTCCAACCCGTAACGCTGGGACCGTCAGTTCGCCCGCCTGACGCGGAGTCAATACCACGCCAAACAGCGAACGTACCGTCATCGCACCGTTTATAACCTGCACCTGCTGGCTACTGCTTTCACCACTAAGCGAGAAACTGCCACGCAGCGGACTAAAGTCCGGGGTGACCGAAGCTTGGTCGGTTTCGATATTGAGTATGACCGGCTCACCTACACCACTCTTGCTGCGATCGAGCCAGGCACGAGTATCGGCCTGCGCGTTACCTGCCAGCGCTAGCAATACCAGTAGCGCACCGGCCGCTGTTAGCCAACCTCGCCGCAGCATGTCATGTGCGGGGGGAACATCGGTATCGACGGGCTCTACTGGCCGAGCGTCGGGCCTAAATACCCTCTCGCAGGTCCTCTTGTTCATTGCCCTTCCCGTTGCCTGCGTTCGTATTCGAGCCGGAACTTGCTGCGCAGCAGATTGCCCGGCTCGTCCGGCACCCGCCGCATCCAGGCCTCTATCGCCTGGCGCTGCTCACGTTGCTGCGGCGTCAATGCCGCCGACGCGGCCTCGCGGTCCTGCCCGCCTGCGTTCCCTTGCTGCGCCAATGCCTGCTGCATGCGTTTCTGCTGAGCTTGGTCAGCCTGCCGCTGCGCGTTCGCGTCGGCGGACTGGGGCGAGTGGGCACCGGCTTGCGGCGGCGTCTTGCGCGATTGTCCTTGGGCCTGCCCGTTGTCATCACTCGGGCGAGCAGGTGCCGACTCTGACTGCGTGCCCGCTTTGCCCTGCGAAGGCTGCTGTGACTCATTCGAAGACGATGATGGGCCATTCCCCGCCTTTGCTGAGGGGGGCGGGCGCTGCCCCCCCCGAGCGTCCGATGGATGCTTCTGCGCTTGCTGCTGGCGTTTACGCGCGGCCTCAACGGCGGCGCGGTTGGCAAGCGCATCGGGCATGCCGGGGTGTCGTTTGAGCGCGCGGTCGTAGGCGGCAATCGCATCGTCATAACGCCCCTGACGCGCCAGCGCATTGCCGAGGTCGTACTGCGCCTCATCGCTGTCGAGCCCAGTGAAAGCCTTCTGCGCCGAGCTGAAGTCGCCCTTGCGGTAGGCCTGCACCCCCTGCTCGATGCGTCGCTGCTGGATCTGGTCGGCGCGCTGCCACCATCTATTCTGTTCAGCCGCTTGTGCCGGCAACGCGAGCGGTGCCAGCAACCCAAGTGTCAACAGCGCCACCACCGCACCGCGCCGCCGGAACGCCAACAGCGCCAGGAACATGAGCGGCGGCAACAACCAGTAGCCTTCATCGACCCAGACCAGACCACTGGAGGCGTCGCGGGAGCCCGCCTGCACGTTACCTGGAGCCAACACCCCGAGGCCACGCAGATCGGCATCGCCAATTGTCAGTCGCGCATAACGACCGCCACCGCTGCCGGCCAACGCAGCCAGTGAGGCCTCGTCCAGACGCGCTTGCTCGATTCGCCCTTGCAGATCGCGATAAGCGCCGCCCACCGCCGTTCCCAACCCCAAAGCAGACACATGGAAACCACGCTGCAGCGCAGCGCGCGCAGCCGCACGCGTACGTGCATCGGCCTGATCGGTCAGCAGCAGGATATCGCCCTGACGGTAGCCGGCCTGCGTCAATAGGCTGGCCGCCGCCTTGATCGCACGGTCCCCACGCTGACCGTCCACCGGCATGATCTCAGGCGCCAACGCGTCTAAAAATAGCGCAACGTTGGCCGCATCTGCGGTCAGCGGCGCGACGGTGAAACTGTCGTCCGCATAGGCCAGCAACGCCACTTCGCCACCTTGGCGCTCGCGTAGCAGCGTGGCCAGTTTGGCCCGCGCCTGCAGCAGCCGTGATGGCGGCAGGTCGTTAGCCAATACGCGGGAAGACAGATCGAGCGCGATCACCAGTGGCTGCCGCGCGCGCACCAGAGGTTGTTTCTGCTGGTGCCAGCTCGGACCGGCCAGCGCCAGCACTGCCAAGACCAGACCTAACAGCAATACAAGCAACCCGCCCCAGCCGCGTCGTGTGCCCGGCACCAGCAGATGCGGTAACAGGTGCGCATCAACGGTATGCCGCCAAACCTCGCCACGTCGCCGCCGCCGCACCCACAGTGCCGTGGCCACCGGCAACGTCAGCAGCGCCCACAACCAGTCGGGACGTAGCAAGTGCAAGGCGTTCCAGAAGGCCGTCCAGGCCGGCAGTACCGCGCTCATCGCCACCTCCTGGGCAAGACAAACGCCGCGGCTGCAAGTAGACACGCGATCGCCAGCGGCCAGACATAGCACTCGACTCGCGGCTGCATCGCCGGTGCCGTCACAGTGACCGGCTCGATGCGATCGAGTTCGGCATAAATCCCCGCCAGTTCGGCGGTATTGCGCGCCCGAAAAAAGCGCCCACCGGTCTCACTGGCAATGCCACGCAACGTCTTCTCGTCGACCGGATCCTCCTCGCCCGCTTGAACCGGCAAGCCAAACAACGACACGCCGTTGCCATCCCCCCCCAACGCAACGGTATAAACGCGCACGCCTTCCGCCTTGGCCAATTCGGCAGCCTTGAGCGGATCCAACGCGCCTGCGGTATTGACCCCATCGGTCAGCAAGATCAGTACACGTTGACCGCGTGGTTGCTCACGCAGGCGCTTAACTGCTAAGGCAATCGCGTCGCCTAGTGCGGTTTCGCGCCCCGCCAGTCCAACCACGCTATCACGCAGTTGCTCGCGCACCGTGGTCAAGTCTGCGGTCAGCGGTGTCAGCGCGTAGGCGTGCTCACCAAACACCAGTAGACCCACGCGGTCGCCCTTGCGCCGGTCAAGGAAGTCAGCAAGCACTGCCTTAGCGGCCGTCAACCGTTCAACCGGTCGCCCGCCCAGTTCCATGTCCGGCTCACTCATGCTGCCCGACAGGTCCACTGCCAGCATCATCTGCCGCGCCTGCTGTGGCGGTATGACCGGCTCGCCGAGCAACTGCGGCCGCGCCAACGCCGTGCACAGCGATGCCCACGCAAGCCAGGTCAAGCAACGCCCGACGCGCGACTGCGTGACGACGCTGGCGTGCGCCAGCAGGTGGATCCGCTCCGGATACGGCACCCTCAGCGCGGCCTGACGTTCGCCTCGGCGCGGTAGCCACCGCATTAACAGTGGCAGCGGCAGCAGACACCAAGCCCATGGCCAAGCAAACTGCGTCAGCCACGACGACCATGCGCCCGGATCGAACACACTCATCGCCGGCCCGCCATCAATTCAAGAAAACGCCGCCGCGCCAATGCGTGGACCTCTGCGATCTGCGTAACGGCTAAGTACCGGCGAAAACCACCGTCCAACAGCACCCGACCTACGCCCTCGCTGAAATCACGACCACGCTTACCATCGAGCAGCCGCAGCCAAGCCTCGCCTTGCAGACGATCCGCGCCGGGTTGGACCCGGCGCGCGGCCCGACGCAGCAACGAAGACAGTGCCGCCAGTCGCCCCGGATCATCGGGCGCGGCGGCGAACTCGCGGTCGAACGTCTGCTGCCATCGCGTACGCGCGCGGTGCCGGCGCAACGCGAACGCCGTCACCAGCCCCAGCAACAGCGCCAGCCCGGCAAACACAATCCACCAACCCGGCGCCGGCGGCCACCACGCGGGCGACGGCGGCAGATGCACATCGCGCAATGGCAAGGGTACCGAGCTCATCGCACGGCCTCCTGGCGACCCGCACCGACCCGCCAGGCATCGCTGGCATCGGCCGTAGACAACAACGGCGCATGCACCCCTCGCACTTCTAGCTCGTGCTGCAACGTCGCGGCCGCTTCGCCAAACTGCGCGTGCCAGCGTCGCATGCCATCTGGCATGGACAGGTCGACTTCAACCCACATTTCATCAGCCAGAAACGTCAGCGCTTGCGCTGGCGGCGCAGTCTCCAGGGGGTCGGTCAGAAGCACCGCAGTCACCTCGTGGTGCGCAGCCAACGCAGCCCAACGTACCAAAGGCACTTTGCTCGCACTGACCGGATCGACGAAGACGTACAGCCGCGCGCCCGACCGGAGCAGTCGTTCAGCGTGATCGAGCGCGACCACCAGACCGGCATCCTCGGCAGGCGGCTGCGCATACCAACGCACCAACGCGTCCAAAACCCGCAGCACCCCGCGCTGACCGGTCGTCGGTGGCACCAGCGCCTCGGCGCGACTACCGCGCAACGCCGCCAGACGGTCCCCCCGACGCTGTGCCGCCCAGGCGGCAATTGCGGCCGCACGCGCAGCCTGCACGGACTTGTAGCGTAGCCGCGTACCAAAATAGAGCGCAGGCGCTGTGTCGGCAACGATCAGACTAAGCTGTTCGCGCTCGGCCTGGAACAGCTTCGTGTGAGCACGGCCGCTGCGCGCGGTCACCCGCCAATCGATGTGGCGCGCATCATCGCCGGGCACGTATTCGCGCGACTCGACGTATTCCATGCCGCGCCCGCGCTGCAACGCGGGCGCGGGACCGGCCAGCCCGTACCGCCCGCGCCGTGGTGGCGCACGCCGCGTCGCGGCGCGCTGCAGCGCGACCAGTTCAGCCAGCGTCGGGCGCAAACCGTCAGACAATGCTGTCGTCATCGCCCACAACCCCATTCACACGCGACGACGAAGACTTCAGTCGCTATTGAACATGGCTGGTAACGCATCCTCGCGTGTGAAACGACGGCGCGGAACAACGCTCGGTTCACGGCAGTGGCACCTGATCCAATAGTGCAAGCACCAGTCGCTCGCCATCCCAACCCTCGGCAATCGCCTCATAGCTCGGCAAGACTCGATGCCGCAACACATCCGGTGCCACCGCGCGCACATCGTCGGGGGTCACATAGTCGCGTCCGGCCAACCAAGCGCGCGCACGAGCACAACGCTCCAGCGCGATTGAGCCACGTGGGCTGGCGCCCCAAGCGATACGACGCGCCAAGGTCGGGTCATAACGCTGCGCATCGCGCGACGCCAGCACAATTTCAATCAGGTAACGCTCCAGCGGCGGTGCCAAATGCAAAGACAGCACCGCCCGACGAGCAGCGAACACATCCTGCAGCGGCAGTTTGACGGGCGCATGTTCGACCTTGTCCAGCACCTCACGCGCGCTATCGCGTGCCAGCCGCAGAATTTGCGCCTCGGCGTCAGCCTGCGGATAGCCAATCCGCACATGCATCAAGAACCGGTCCAACTGCGCCTCTGGCAGCGCAAAGGTACCCTCCTGCTCAATAGGATTCTGGGTCGCCATCACCAGAAATGGCTGGGGCAACGCATAGGTATGCCGACCCACCGTAACCTGGCGCTCCCCCATGGCCTCCAGCAATGCTGACTGCACCTTCGCAGGCGCCCGATTGATCTCGTCGGCGAGCAAGATTGGATGGAAGATCGGCCCCGGCACGAACTCGAAGCGGCCCTCCTGCGGACGCCAGATTTCAGTGCCTGTCAAATCGGCCGGTAGTAGGTCCGGGGTGAATTGGACCCGTGCAAAGTCGGCTTCCAGACGCGCGGCTAACGCTCGGATCGCGGTGGTCTTGGCCAAACCCGGCGCGCCCTCGACCAGCAGGTGACCGTCGGCAAGCAGTGCAATCAACAAGCGTTCGACCAGCGCGGCCTGGCCAATGATGCGCGTGCTCAACGCATCGCGAAGATCGGTGAAAGTGGCATGCAGACGAGCGGCGCCAGCATCGTCCAGCGGTTCGGAGGGGAGCTGAGTGGATGTGTTCATAGACTCAGTTTGACCCATCCGCGCCGGATTAGTTCGATACCAGCCGATGATATTTAGATCAGGTGTCGCTCGCCATTCACGGGAAGAGCCTTGCATCGGGCAACCGGCGCTGCAGTTCTGTGGCTCCTTTGACAAGAAAACCGACAACACTATTCCAACGCGTGGTATCTGCCGTCTGTGTCAACCAACGTTGGTTAGCTATCTCGGCGTTTCAGCTATTTTTTTGTACAGCCTTCCAGGAGCTGATGTCCTTTCATGGTCCTTACTGTGAAGTTGGCAGCCAAACCATATTATCGGTCAGGAAAGGCACGCCTCCTAACAGGTCGCACCCGCGCAACAATCCAACACAGCGAAGCAAGCAATGATAGGCCAATGGCAATGCCAATAGCGATATCCACACCATCGTTTGCCCCGCTATTGTCCACCAGCAGTGCCCCAAAAATAGCGACACCCATTGCGGAACCCGCCTGGCGGCTCGCGTTTAACACTCCCGCCGCCACACCCGCTCGCGAGCGGTCAATAGTGTTCATCACTGTGGCGGTCACCGCTGGGGTAATTACGCCAGCGGCGAATCCAAGCACAAGGAAGCACAAGGCGACATGCCAATACGCCCCGTTGACCGACACCACATACAACCCTATAAAACTGGCTACATACAGCCAAAACCCACCAACGACCAAGTGTAAGGAGCCGTATCGATGGCCTAGTGCACCCGACGAAAAGCTACCGATCGCCAAACAGCCTGTCATCGGCAAAAAGGCCAGCCCGGTCGTCAAAGGCGTCCAGCCTCGTAGAGTCTGAAAGTACATACTCAGAAGGAAGAATTCCCCATAGAAGACTAAAGCAGAGACCGCGGTAACAAATACCCCAGCAGAAAATACCGTATTTTTGAATAGCTCCATAGGTAGCATCGGGTCTTTTGATTTTTTTTCGGTAACGACAAACATCGCCCACGCCAGCCCTGCGACGATAATGGCCGAAATGATCCATGGACTGTGCCAACCTAATTCAGCGCTATCGATTAGCACACTTAAAGAGGTCACCAGGGCAGTAATGGCCAAGACCTGCCCTTTGATATCAAGATGCCCGATCGGCCCAACCGCCGCCGTGGCTGTACGCACCCGCATTATTAGCCAGACCCCCATCAGGGCAACAGGGACATTGACCCAAAAAATACAACGCCAACCCACTAAGTGGATCAACACGCCGCCGACAAGTGGTCCTGCGGCCATCGCAACGCCTCCAAATCCGACCCAATTGCCTATCACGCTTGCGCGCTCATTGGCATCTGTATAGGTAAGATTTATGAGTATCAACGAACAAGGAACAAGCAAGGCCGCACCCATACCCTGAAGCACTCGAGCAAAGATCAGAAGCGTTCGATTGGGCGCCAGGCCACACAGCAATGAAGCTGCCGCAAATACCACAAGTCCAGCAAGATAAAGAGTTTTCGCACCTATGCGATCGCCCAATGCGCCCCCCGTAAGCAGCAGGCAAGCAAACGTCAGCGTGTAGGCATTCATAACCCACTGCAAACCTGAAGCGCTAGCCTGAACACTCGCATCTATCGATCCCAATGCAACATTCACGATCGATGTGTCGAGCAGGACAAGGACATAGCTGAGGCTTGTCGCCAACAGCACACGGCGCTGATTGTCCTTCTGATTGATCATTGAGAAAGCCTGTTTTAAGCGTCTTCTCAATTCACCCTAACGTGAGCCACCCGGATGATGTTTCGATACGCGTCGAACCATTTCCACGATCACTGCCGTCAATCCGCCACCTGTCATCCTGTATTTTCTTAAAGTATTTAATGATCGCGTGAAATAAACATTTGCAGCATAGTTCGATTCGCGTGTGTACTAGGCCTCACCACCATTATCGACCGCACATGGCCTAGATCTAGACACAAGAAATGTGATCCAGTACCTCAGCCTATGGTTACGCCGGCAGCGAAGTTGGCCCTAAGGGACGCAAACGAATGCCCAAAGACCATCCCCTCATAGCTTTACATAAAAATCAGGCGGTCGATATCACGACGCCAAATTAAACCATTTTATTTGCAGTTCTGATTTATTCCAAGCGTACTCAATAATATATCCGAATCGACATGTGTCAGACTCATTTAAAACATAGCCTCAAATTGCCCTCGACGGCCCGCTCACCACATCAGCCCTGATCGTCTGCCGCCTGAGCCATGCGCAGCACCTTCGGCGTCACAAAGATCAACAGCTCCGCTTTGTCCCTCTTTTTACCGCGTTTCTTGAACAAGTTCCCCAAAAACGGGATATCGCCCAGGAACGGTACCTTGGCGACGCTGCTCTGGTCAGTGAACTCATAAATACCGCCGATCACCACAGTCTGCCCGTCCTCAACCAGTACTGCGGTAGTGATCTCGCGAGTGTCGATCAGGGGCACCGAACCATAGTTCTCCACGACCTTCCACGCCGACACCGAGTCCTTCTTGACATTGATCGCCATCGATACCCGATTGTCACCCGTAATCATCGGGGTGACCTTGAGCTCGAGCACCACATCCTTGAACTGGACGGTCGGGGACTGGATGCCGGTCGAGCCACTGGTGGTATAAGTCACATAGCCCACCTGCTGGCCTTGTTTGATCACGCCTTCGCGCTGGTTCGAGGTAACGATGCGCGGATGAGACAAGATCTCGCCGCGCCCTTCCTCCTGCATCGCGGCCAGCTCCAGCTCCAAGTTGAAGTTTGAGCCCAGCAGCGTATAGGCAATGGCAGCCATTGAGTTGGTATGAGTTGTGCTCGCGCCGCTAAAGTTCAGGCCACGAATCGCATTAGCATTAGCGTCGATGCCGCTGCCCACGGTGGCGACATTTCCGCCATCGTTACGGGTGCTTCCGATGCCGAAACTGGCGCCCAGATCGCGTGCAAATGTATCGGCAGCAATCACGATACGGCCCTCGATCAGCACCTGTTCGACTGGGCGGTCGATGTGCTCGACCAGCTCGCGCATCTGCGCAACCTTCTTGGGAATATCACTGATCATCAGCATGTTAGTGCGCTCATCGACGACCACTCGCCCCCGGGGCGAAAGAAAGCCGCTATCGCGCGGGCCACTGCTGCCACCGATACCACTGACATCGGTCAGCGACTTGAGAATCGCTGACGCGGAATGGTAATTAATCTGAAGATAGTCGGTGGTCAAATCCTCTCGGTTCTCAATCGCAATCCGTGCATCCTGCTTGTCCTGCTCCAACCTTGCCAACTCACTCTGCGGCCCCACCCAGATGACCTGGCCGTCACGACGCTTATCCAGACCTTTAGCACGTAATACGATATCCAGCGCCTGATCCCAAGGCACGTTGACCAGGCGCAGTGTGATGTTGCCCTGCACGGTATCTGCGGCGACCAGATTGAAACCGGACTCCTCAGCAATCAACTGCAACACCGTGCGAACCGGCACATCCTGAAAATTAAAGGTCACTGGCTCGCCGCTGTAACCCCGGACAGCGGTTTGCGGCACAACGCGGCGGGTAGCATCGGGCGTAGCTGCGAGTATGGCCGGAACATCTTTATGCGGGATGATTTCCACCACGTACTCGTTGCCGCTTTGGTAGCTCAACAACTCGAATGGCACATGAGTACTCAGTTCCAACAGCATGCCGTCGCCCGAAGTCCTAGCGTCAATACGCTGTACTGGCGTGGCCAGATCAGTGACATCCTGCGTTCTACGCAGTTCATCCGGTAGTCGCGCATTGCCAACGTCCATCAGCACGCTTTGGCCTTGAGTGCGTAGATTGGAGTGTGCTCCAGGGCGGTCGAACTGTACGATCAGTCGGCCTTGACCGTCGTCGCCGCGCACGAAGTCAAGCTTGGACACCGACACCACATGCAATGCGTTGTCGGCTGGATTGTGAGCGTTTAAACGGCTCGTCACTGCGGTGGCAAACGCGTTGTCGCCCACCAATGCCAACACAACCCCAAACTCGCGCATCCGCATTAGTACATGAAACAGGCGTGCCCGCGAGCGATCATGCAGATGCGAACGCATGGCGGTCGAAACCCTCATTGAGCTATCTCCTCTTCATCGTCAATCAGCCAACGCAATTGAGGCTGGCCGTTCCAACCAGCCTCCTACGCCGTCGGGTACCAACTCGATCAAATCGATGCTCCCCTCATTTACTGCAATCACGCGCCCATCGCTCTGCCCCAGATAAACGCCACGTCGGACCCGATAGGCCACGTTGTCCGGTGTCATCACCAGCGCCACCCGTCCACGCCCAGACCCGATCGTGCCGACCATTTCCAGACTGTCCAACGCAAACGCCTCCAGGGGCTGCTTGCGTCGGTTGGGATCTGGGCGCACGCCGCTTCCGTCTTCAGAATCGCTCCAGACATGGGCGAACGGATCGCGCAAATCGTGGGCTGTGTATACAAAAGCCTCGAACGGCTGCACGACCGGCAACGGTGCCAGCGGCGGTGACGGTCGCGCCCGCACCGCGTCCACCCAGCGCTGCAAGTTCGGCGCATTACCCGGCGTACTGGTTAGTCCACGTGCGCAGCCGGATAGCAGCAGCACGAGTGTCAGACCCAAAAAAAATCCGAGCACAGAACCCCGCGATATTGTCGCGAGAAACGCATAAAAAAGTGGCCAACCGCACGTCGGGCTCATGCTTCAGTCCTTCCCTTGCGATGGCTTGGTCGCCGCAACTGCGGTCTCGTCCTGTACGCCCCACTCGTCCTCGTCCAAATACCGGTAGGTCTTAACCGTGCCGGACAGCTCTAACGTCGCACGTGGCACCCTGCCGGCCACAGAGTCCTTGGGTTTGAGATGGATGTCGTGCATGGTGAGGATCACCACCCCCGGTAGCGACGCCACATCGCTGACGAAGGCGCCGAACTGGTGGTAGCTACCGACCATGCGCAGCGTGATCGGCTTTTCTGCGTAGAACGCCTGAGGCGACTCAGGGCCCGGTTGAAACAACTCATTGCTCAGGCCGCTGGACAGCGCAGCCCGCGAGATGGCGATGATCAGCTCGGTCATCTCGGTGCGGCTCGGCAGCAGCCGCAGCTGCTGCTGCAACGCCTGTTCCAGCTGCCCTAACTGCTGCTTGAGTGGCTGCAACTTGACCGCACGACCTTGCGCTTGCTCAAACTCCCTACGCAAGTGCTCTTCACGGTGTTCTAACGCGGCTAAAGCCTGGCTTTGATGCCTGATGATGGCGACCCAGGCCAATGCCACAGTTAACAGACCGACCAGTACGCAACACCCGATCTTGGCCGGCCGAGGCCAGTGATCGACGTCGTTTAAATTGAGGCCGCTGATGCCGAATTTTCTTGGGCTCACCGACTACCTCCGACTTGCCTCTGCACCGCAGGACCTGAGCTCGCCAGGTTCTGCGGCACCGTTTCGGTTGCCGGGTTCGGATTGGCGAGCGTCACCTTAAGCGTGAACCCGTAGGGTAGCGCCTTGGTATCCAGCCCCACCGCGACGTTGCCAACCTGAGCCTCGATAATTGACAGCTCAGGCCGGATCATCCAACCTGACCCTTCAAGAGTGCGCATATAGGTGCTAACACGTGCGTTGGACTGCGCCTGTCCTTCCAGCGTTAGCCTTTCACCTTCCTGCTTGACTCCAGTTAACACCACTCCGTCAGGAATTGTGCGCACCAGCGAATCGAACACGTGCACCATCTGCGAACGATTGGCCTGCAATGTCTCGATCACCTGCTTGCGCGCTAGCAACCGGTCGCGCTTCTTGGCGAGCGCGTCGATCTCCTTGTTTTGCGCGCTAACTTGGGCAATCGCTTCACTCAAGTAGGCGTTGCGTGTGATCTGACCACTGACTTGCTGGTCGTAATACCACCAGATCAGCACCGACAGCAGCAGTCCGATCAGGGCGGACAAACCCAGCATCGACCGGAACTCCCGCTCACGCTGCATACGCTGCTCAGCGCGCCAGGGCAGCAGGTTAATATGCGTCATCAATCGAAACTCCGCAGTGCCAGACCGGCAGCAATCATCAGAGCTGGCGCATCGTGTGCCAACGCATGCGCCGACACGTTTGGCCCCAATGCCATTTGCGCCAACGGATTGGCGAGCGTGGTCGTGATACCAAGCTGCGCCGCCACTTGTTCTGATAACCCGGCCAGCCTCGCGCAACCACCGGCCAATACAATGTGGTTGACGCAGTCGAACTCGCTACCCGCATAGAAGAACTGCAACAGCCGGCTAATCTGCTGGATCGTCGTTTCCTTGAACGACGCAAGTACCTCTCTGGCATAACTCGCAGGCAAGCCGCCCCGACGCTGGGCCAACACCGCCTCCTCGTAGCTAAGCCGATAGCGGCGCATCACTTCATCGGTAAGTCGTCCCCCCCCGAAGACCTGTTCGCGCCGGTATAGGCTGCGACCCGAGCGCAACACATCGAGCGTAGTTATGGACGCTCCGATGTCGACCAGCGCCACCAGTGCGTCCTCGCTCACTGGCAGTGCATGCGTCATCAACACAAAGGCGTTCTCGACTGCAAACGCCTCCACATCGATCACCTTCGCAGTCAGCCCACCTAACTCAAGCGCGGACTGGCGTAGCTCGACGTTTTCGGAGCGTGAGGCCGCCAGTAACACGTGCACCATGTCAGGGTGGTCGGGCACAGCACCTAGCACCTCGAAATCAAGGCTGACCTCTTCAATCGGGTGCGGGATGTAGTGGGCCGCCTCCAGCTCGACCTGAGCCTGCAGGTCGTCCTCGTCAAGCTCGGCCGGCATCGAAATCCGCTGGGTAATTACCGCCGAACCGGTCACCGCGGCGGCCGCGGCTCGGGTCTTGGATCCGGACCGGCTCAGCGCGCGCCGTATCGCCTCGCCGACCGCTTCGACCTCGACGATGTTCTTCTCCACCACCGCATACGGCGGCAGCGGCTCGGCCGCGTAATGTTCCACCCGAAACAGGCTGCCCCGACGCGACAGCTGAAGCAGTTTGACCGCGCTTGAGCTGATGTCTACGGCAATCAGCGGCGACGGACTTTTTTTAAAAAGTCCCACAGAAACTCCCTGCTGACGGGCGCTTGGCCGCCGCCTCCACGCCCCCGGCATCCATAAAGTCGTTATTCAGCCGCCGTCAAGCCACCCCGCATGAAATCCCGAAGGCATCACACAACCTCAAGTGCTTGCCGTAAATGAGTTCCCCAACCCGGCCCCGGCTAGACCCAACCTCATCTATACTCTGCGGCCACGAAATCTGCAATCGGAATCTGCCTTGATGCGTCGTGTCCGTCGTTGGCTGGGCTGGCTTCTGGCCGCGTCCGTCGTACTCGCACTGCTGGGGGGGCTTGCTGCGGGCGGTGTCTACTTCGCCATTGCCTCCAAATTACCAGACGTGCAATCGCTCAAACAGGTCGAGCTGCAGGAGCCGATGTACGTGTACGCCAGTGACGGGCGGCTGATGGCCGTCTATGGCGAGACCCGGCGCTACCCGATTCAGATGAAAGATGTGCCAGAGCGCCTGAAGCAGGCGTTCCTGGCCACCGAGGACGCGCGCTTCTATCAACATGGTGGCGTGGACTACAAGGGCATCGCCCGCGCCGTCTGGCTACTGGCCACCACCAACGCCAAGCGCGTACCGGGCGGTTCGACCATCACCCAACAGGTCGCCCGTCAATTCTTCCTCAGCTCGCGATACAGCTACACCCGTAAACTGGCTGAGATCCTGCTCGCTCGCAAGATCGAACGCGAGCTAAGCAAAGACGAAATTTTTGAGTTGTACCTCAACAAAAGTTTCTTCGGTAATCGAGCCTATGGTGTCGCTGCCGCCGCCGAGTACTACTATGGCAAGAAGCTTAACGAGCTGAGTCTGGACGAGATGGCCTCGCTGGCCGGCATCCCCAAATTCCCGTCTAGCGGCAACCCGATCAGCAACCCCGAGCGCGCGCGCGAACGCCGCGACTACTACGTACTGCAACGCATGGCCGACCTGGGCTTTGTCACACAGGCCGAGGCAGACGCCGCCAAAGCCGTGCCGATGCATGCCAGTCCGCACGAACCGCCGGTGCAAGTCCGAGCGCCCTATGTGTCTGAAATGGTGCGCCAGGAAATGATCGCCCGCTACGGCGGTGATGTGCTTAACAAGGGCTATCACGTCACCACTACGATCGATGCAACGCTGCAGACTGCCGCCGACGCCGCCGTCCGCGACGGACTGATGCTGTACGACCATCGTCATGGCTGGCATGGCGTAGAACACCACTTTGACGTTGCCGACGACGCCGATGCTGCCGAATTGGCTTCACATCTGTCGGGGGTCTACACCCAAGCCGACCTGGTCCCGGTGGTGGTTGAGCGCACTGAATCCAATGGCGACGTCGTTGTAGTCCGCCACGACAAGTCCGAGCTGACCCTACCCGCTAGCGCCGCTCGCTGGACGGGCAAAAGCGCAGGCACCCTGCTCAAGCGCGGCGACCTGACCCGAATCCGCGCCGGCGACAAGGACGGCGAGTGGGTCATCGACCAACTACCGCGCAGCCAGGCTGCGCTGGTTTCGCTGGATGCCAACACCGGCGCACTGAAGGCGATGGTCGGTGGCTTCAGCTACGCCGGCAACAAGTTCAATCGGGCCACCCAGGCGCGCCGTCAGCCGGGGTCGAGTTTCAAGCCGTTCGTCTATGCCGCCGCGTTCGAAAAGGGGTTCAATCCGGCCTCAATCGTACTCGACGCGCCGGTAGTGTTTCGCGACCGGCGCGGCAAGACCTGGTCGCCACAGAACGACGGTGGCGGCTTCCGCGGACCAATGCGCTTGCGTGAGGCCCTGGTACAGTCGCGCAATTTGGTGTCGGTGCGCCTATTGGACGCCATCGGGGTCGACTACGCGCGCAAATACATCCACCAATTTGGCTTTGACGAAGCCGAGCTGCCACCGAACCTTTCGATGTCGCTCGGCACTGCCTCGCTAACGCCACTATCGATGGCGCGCGGCTACGCCGTGTTCGCCAACGGCGGCTCGCGGGTAGACACCTGGGTGATCGACGAGGTCAAGGACCGCGACGGCACGGTGGTATTCAAGGAAAACCCCGCCGTGGCCTGCCGCACCTGTGCCCTGCAGGGCGGTAACGTTACGCCGGTCAGTCAGGTGGTGGACGGCTTCAACTTCGGCGCCGCCACGACCGCATCGACCACAGGAGCCCAGACGACGCCGACTAAGGCCGTGGCCGCACCGCCACCCGCCGACGCTCGGATTGCCCCCCGCGCGATCGACGAACGCATCGCTTATCAGTTGGTATCGATGATGCGCGACGTGGTTCAGCGAGGCACCGGCACCGCAGCCAAGGTCCTCGGACGCGAAGATGTCGGTGGCAAGACCGGCTCGACCAACGATTACCGCGATGCGTGGTTTTCCGGCTTCGGCGGTCCGTTTGTGACCACCGTTTGGGTGGGTCGTGACGATTTCCAGTCACTGGGCAACCGCGAGTATGGCGGTCGAGCGGCGTTACCGATCTGGATCGACTACATGCGCGTGGCGCTCAAGGATCAACCGATCGCCGCCAATACGCCGCCCGACGGCATGACCCAGACCACCGTTAATGGTGCAGTCGAATGGATAAAGAACGAGGACCTGGATAGCCTGCATAATGAAGACGAAGACCTACAGGACCCACAGTCCGACGACAAGGCGTTCGACATCTTCTAAGACCTAATCCCACAAAATCCGTAACGCGCTTGTGGATCTCGTGCCACGGCTTCGCCGTATCTTCATGCGTATGCGCTAGAGTCAATCCCAGTTCGACACGCGGGAGTTCTGCCATGCATCGCGCCCATCAGCACGCGCAGACGCGAACTCGCGAGCGCCGTCATCGCCTTGCTCACGAGGCTGCCCGGCTGATGGCCGAGGGGGGCATCCGCGACTACCACCAGGCCAAACTCAAGGCCGCCAGCCGGCTTGGCATCTCCGACGACGCCTCACTGCCGCGTAACCGCGAGATCGAACAAGCACTGCGCGAGTACCAGCGACTCTTCTCCGGCTCCGGGCATGCGTACGAGCTGCGGCAGCGCCGCGAGGCTGCGCTGCGCGCCATGGAGTTCTTCGCTGCCTTTGCCCCACGACTGGTTGGTCCGGTGCTGGACGGCACTGCGGACGCCCGCGCAGCGGTGCAATTGCACCTGCACAGCGATGATCCAGAAGCACCGCAGCGCTTTCTGGACGAGCATGGCATCCCGGCGGAGGCGCGCAGCCGCCGGCTACGGCTCGACCATGAGCGCAGCGCTGATGTACCCGTGTGGCTGTTTACCGCCGAAGAACTGACCTTTGACTTAGCGGTGCTGCCTGGCCTAGCCCTACGCCAGGCCCCCCTTTCGCCACTTGACGAACGGCCCATGCCGCGTGCCTCGGCGACTCAACTACGGCAGCTACTGGTGGACGAGGATATCCACGTTTACGGCGCCGGTGCTTGAGTCCCCCATACATACGAAAACGCCCCGCATAGCGAGGCGCTTCCAGATTCCAGCTACAGCGCCGAAACAGACGCTTAGCGCTTAGCGCTTAGCGGCATCGTAATCGCGCACGTCATAGCCGGTGTAGACCTGGCGCGGACGCACGATCTTCATCTCTGGGTCGACCTGTTGCTCCAGCCAATGCGAGACCCAGCCTGGCGTACGTCCTAGCGCGAACATCACCGTGAACAGCTCGGTCGGAATCTGCAGCGCTTTATAAATGATGCCACTGTAGAAATCGACGTTCGGGTACAGCTTGCGGGCGACAAAGTAGTCGTCTTGCAACGCAGCCTGTTCCAGCTTCACCGCGACTTCCAGCAAAGGATCTGCAACGCCCAACTCGCCCAATACCTTCTGGGTCATCACGCCGATGATCTTGGCACGCGGGTCGAAGTTTTTGTAGACACGATGGCCGAAGCCCATCAGGCGGAAGTTGCTGGATTTATCCTTGGCCTTGAGGACAGCGTCTTCGACCTTATCAGCGCTACCGATCTGCTCAAGCATCTTGAGCACGGCCTCATTAGCGCCACCATGGGCCGGGCCCCACAGCGCAGTGACACCGGCAGCGACCGATGCGTATGGGTTGGCACCTGTGGAGCCTACCCCCCGCACGGTCGAAGTCGACGCGTTCTGCTCGTGGTCCGCGTGCAGAATCAGCAACACATCCAATGCCTTGACGATCGCCGGATTCAACTCGTAATGACCGTCTGCTGACTCAAAGGTCTGCTTCAGGAATCGGCTAACGTAATCAAGCGAGGTGTCGGGCGCGTTAAGGTTGAGCCCCTTGCCGTGGCGATAGATCAGCGCGGCCAGGGTTGGCACCTTGGCCACCAGCCGCAACGCGGCCTGTTTGCGCTGTGCCTCGTCGTCAAGATCCAGCGAGGCGTGGTACTTGGCCGACAGCTGCGCTATCGCCGCCGCCAGAATCGCCATTGGGTGGGCGTCACGGGCGAAGCTACCAATCAGTACATGGACGGACTCGTCAACCGAAGCTTCCTGAGCCAGTTCGGCTTCGAACGCTTTCAGCTGCTCGGCACTAGGCAGCTCGCCGTTAAACAGCAGATAAGCAACCTCCACAAAACTCGACTTCTCGGCCAGCTGCTCAATCGGGTAGCCGCGATATAGCAGCACGCCCTTGTCGCCGTCGATGAAGGTAACGGCTGACTTACAACTGGCAGTCGCGGTGAAGCCCGAGTCGTATGTAAAAAACCCGGTTTCCTTGGTCAGCTTGGAGATGTCGACGCAATCATTACCCAGGGTGGGCTTCAGAACCGGCAAAACGACCGACGTGTCGCCGGCGTTGAGCGTGACCTGATCAAGATCGGACACAGTGTGCGCTCCTCAGAGGAAAGGCAGCCGTCCCTTGCCAGCAGACGGATACGTTTATGGACGGCGAGGGGCTCCATACGGCCCCCATTGGTATCCGCTTATTATCGCACAGCAGCATTTTTCCCGTCGCTTGGACGGAAGTCTTAGATCACCCTCTGCCAACGTGACGCATCGTTGCATCACGCGGTCGGCGCACGGCGCCCAACGGGGCTCTAACGGAGCTCCTCCCCTCTACGCACGCACCCGCGCCCTGAACGGAAACACAGACACAGAAATGCAAAGGCCGCGCAGAGCGCGGCCTTTGCAAACACGCGGACTTGGACCGATCAGCGCGCGTAGCGCTTCTGGAACTTGTCGATGCGGCCGCTGGTGTCGATCACCTTGTGCTTGCCCGTATAGAACGGGTGCGAAGCCGAGGAGATTTCGACCTTGATCAGCGGGTATTCCTCGCCGTCTTCCCACTTGACGGTTTCCTTGGAAGCCATCGTGGAGCGGGTCAGGATTTTGAAATCGGAAGTCACGTCGTGAAAGACGACGTCGCGGTAGTTCGGATGGATGTCGGCCTTCATGGGCTCGCACCGTTGGGGGCTGCTGGACAAGAGCGGCATTATACTCATGCTTTGCCTACTCGTACAAGTAGGACAAAAATTCAAAACAATGCGAACTCTTCTAGGCCCGCCCCCCGGGACGGGCCACATATGAATCGACTTATCAGTGTCCTTGCCCTGCCGCCAGCTGCGGCAACCCGCTGTCATCCTCCGGCGGCAAGCGCGCCTCTGACCAATGCCTGGAACATCGTCTGCTCGTAGCCCATCAATAGGTGGGCATTGTCGGGCGCACCGTCTTGGCGATTCCAGTCGACCACAGTGGCTCCGCGAGTGAACCGCCCGCTCAGCTCAACAACAATTGGACGCGATTCCAGCCGTGTCGCGGCCTCCGGACGCAATGCATACGCCATCGCCAACGCATCAGCGGCATACCAATGTCCACCGCGGCTATCCTGCGACCACAATCGGGTCTTGCGCGAGATCTGCTCGTAGAAGCGCGCACGCGGCGAGTCCGCCACCAACCACTGCGCAACCTCCTGATGCGGCAGGCCATGTGCCAATGTCGCCTCCCAATCGACCAACTCCAAACGCGAAAACGCATCGAACACGATGTGAGCCGCCTCCGGGTCAAAACCGATGTTGAACTCCGCCGCCGGAGTGATATTGCCATGCGCGGTAATCGCCCCACCCATCACGACAAACCGCTTGACCCGTTGCGGCAGGGTCGGGTCCAGCTTGAGCGCCAATGCCAGATTGGTCAGCGGACCTAACGCGACCAGCAGCAGCTCCCCGGCATGTACATGCGAAAGCCGGAGGATCGCCAGCGCAGCATGCTCGGCCTCGGCCTGGCGCGCGGCTGGCGCAAAACCAACGTCGCCAAAGCCATCTACGCCATGCACGTGTGCAGCGTCCACCGACGCATGCACCAGCGGGTCCGAACAGCCGGCAAACACCGGCACATCATTGCGGCCCGCCACCTCACACAATTTCAGTGCATTGCGCACGGTATGGTCGAGGCCGACATTGCCAGCGGCGATGGTCAGGCCGATCACCTCGTGGTGCGGATCATTGAATGCCATCAGCAGCGCCAGCGCGTCATCCACGCCCGGGTCGGTATCAATTAATAGCGGAATTTTATTAGTCATCCTGATCAGGAAACGGTGAATCGGCCGGTAGCCTACCTGCTTTTCACCGCCCGCCGTCATCGCCTCACGCGGCGGCGTAGCGCACCGCGCTGCCAACCCAGCGCGCGACCAGTCGATCGGCGACGTCGGGACGCTCGCGCAGCAGTGCGTCGGACAGCCGCTGCACCTGGGGCAGCAGCGCTGCGTCACGCGCGAGGTCAGCGATCCGGAAACTGGCCAGGCCAGTCTGCCGCGTACCCAGCAGCTCACCCGGACCGCGCAGTTCAAGGTCCTTCTCGGCGATAACAAAACCGTCGTTGGTCTGACGCATCGTCTCCAACCGCTGCCGCGCCGTCGCTGACAGCGGCGACTGATATAGCAACACACAGCTGGATGCGGTCGCGCCTCGCCCGACCCGCCCGCGCAACTGGTGAAGCTGCGCCAAACCTAGCCGCTCGGCATTCTCGATCACCATCAGCGACGCATTGGGCACATCAACCCCGACCTCAATCACGGTAGTGGCGACCAGCAAGCCAATCTGGCCCTGCTTGAACGCCTGCATCACCCTGTGTTTCTCCGCCGCCTTCATCCGTCCATGTACCAGCCCCACCGCTAGCCCGGGCAATTGCGCGGAAAGTGCGTCAAAGGTTGCCTGCGCAGCCTGCGCCTCGATGCGGTTGCCGCCGACCTGCCAGGCCGCGCCTGCCTTGTCGGCCTCTTCGCTCTCCTCAATCAGCGTACACACCCAGTAAACCTGACGTCCTTGCGCACAGACCGCATGGATGCGCTCGACCAACTCTGGACGACGCTCGGCGCTCAGTACCAGGGTTTGCACCGGAGTGCGACCCGGCGGCAGCTCGTCGATCGCCGATACATCCAGGTCGGCATAGGCCGACATCGCCAACGTGCGGGGAATCGGTGTGGCCGTCATCACCAGCTGGTGCGGCACCCGCCCGGTCGACGTGCCCTTGTCGCGCAACGCCAGCCGCTGGTGCACGCCAAAGCGGTGCTGCTCGTCAACGATCGCCAACGCCAGGTCGTCAAAGACCACCGACGCCTGCATCAGCGCATGAGTGCCGACCACCACCTGAGCCTCGCCGGAGGCCACCTGCTCAAGCACCCGCGCGCGCGCCTTACCGGTGAC
>Cebus_capucinus_imitator_PRJNA485217_SSR047__coassemble_1004_pt1 | contig 50538 bp, 46 predicted proteins | sample Cebus_capucinus_imitator_PRJNA485217_SSR047__metabat2_high_PE_004 | metagenome-assembled genome bin Cebus_capucinus_imitator_PRJNA485217_SSR047
GCAACCTTGCCAAGGTTGAGGTCGCGAGTTCGAGTCTCGTTTCCCGCTCCAGATTCTCAAGGCCCCGCTTGCGGGGCCTTGTTGCATCGGTGATTGGGTCTTGCGCTTTTGAGATAGACTGGCGGTTCAAGGCCTGGTGGCAGAGTGGTCATGCAGCGGACTGCAAATCCGCGTACGCCGGTTCAATTCCGACCCAGGCCTCCAACGAAACCCGCCACTGCGGGTTTCGTTGTGTCCGGGGCTCGATTGATCCTGGTCAAGGCAGGGCAGGGCGTGGCCGCGCATGCTGGGCACATGGAAAATCTCCCGCTCCCGCACGCCGCATTGGCGTGGAATTTCGACCCCGAGCTGCTGCGTCGCTACGACCGGCAGGGGCCGCGTTACACCTCCTATCCGACCGCGCCGCACTTCGATACCAACTTTGACGGCGCTCAGTTGCGCCGGGCGATCATGCGCTCGCAGTCGCGCCAGCCCGGGCGCGCGCTGTCGTTGTACGTGCACGTGCCGTACTGTGTCAGTCCATGCTTCTATTGTGGCTGCAACCGAGTCATTACCCGTGACCGCAGCAAGGGTGAAGCGTATGTGCGACGCGTGCTGCGCGAAGCTGAGCTGATTGCCGCTTCAGTCGATCCGCAACGTGAGGTGGTGCAACTGCACCTGGGCGGCGGCACACCAAACTTCCTGTCGCCCGCGCTTATCAATACCTTGGTGCAGGGTTTGGCCGAGCATTTTCGCCTCGACACGTCGCCGGGTCGCGACGTATCGATTGAGCTCGACCCGCGCCAGGTGGGTGCTGCGGACATTGAGGCGTTGGCGATGGCGGGCTTTAACCGCACCAGTCTGGGTATCCAGGACTTCGACCCGGAGGTGCAGCAGGCGATCAATCGCGTACAGAGCGTGGAAGAGACGCTCGTGTTGATTGAGGCTTGCCGTCGGTACGGCATTCGTTCGGTGAATGTGGACTTGATCTACGGCCTGCCCAAGCAAACCCTGGAGGGCTTCTCGCGCACCTTGGACACGGTGATCCGGGCGCGTCCCGATCGGCTTGCGGTCTACGGCTATGCACACCTGCCGCAACTGTTCCGCGCCCAGCGGCAGATAGCGGATGCGGATCTTCCAGGCGCCGAACTCAAACTGGCGCTGCTGGGAGCGGCGGTTCGAAAGTTGGCTGATGCGGGCTATCAGTACATCGGCATGGACCATTTTGCGCTGCCGGGTGACGAATTGGCGGTTGCGCAACGGCGCGGCGACCTGCATCGCAATTTCATGGGCTACACCACCCATGCCGACACTGACCTGCTCGCGCTGGGGGTGAGCGCGATCAGCCATGTAGGTGATAGCTATAGTCAAAATCCGCGTGATCTGGCGCAGTGGGAGGCAGCGATTGATGCGGAGCGTCTGCCGGTGGCGCGCGGTCTAGCGCTGTCACCGGATGATCGGCTGCGTGCTGACGTCATCCAGCAGTTGATGTGCCATGGAAAGGTCGATTTCAAGATGATTGAGGCCGCGCATGGCATCGTATTCCGCGATTACTTCGGCGCCGAGCTACAGGCGCTAGTGCCGCTGGTACGCGATGGGCTGGCGGTGCTAGAGCCGACCCGAGTATTGGCGACGGGCCGCGGCCGCCCACTAATCCGGCTGATTGCGATGTGCTTCGATCGCTATTTGCAGGCGCCTCAGCAGCCGGCGCGCTACTCGAAGGCGATCTAGCTACGCCATGCACATTAAGGCTGGATAAGCCAGGCATTCCCATCTGCGTCACAATCAGGCACCCTATCACTCATGCCCGGATGGCGAAACCGGTAGACGCAGCGGACTTAAAATCCGCCGGAGGCGACTCCATGCGGGTTCGAGTCCCGCTCCGGGCACGTAATTGCGTCGAGCCGTGCAGTGGCTCGCACGCTGCACGGATTGCGAGGATCCCTAGGAATAGGCATGACGGCCGTAAAGCTTGTCGACATCGCGTCGGCCACCATTGGCGTGATCGGGCTGGGCTACGTGGGTTTACCGCTGGCTGCCGAATTTGGACGGCGGCGGCGAACACTGGGGTTCGATGTCGATGCGCGACGCGTGGCCCGGTTGCAGGCCGGGCACGATGACACCCTTGAACTTGCCCCGCGTCAATTGGCCGAAGTGCCGTTGCTTGAGTACAGCGCTGATCCGGCGACGCTATCGCGCTGCGGCATCTTTATCGTGACCGTGCCGACCCCGATTGATGCGCGCGAACAGCCCGATCTGGAGCCGTTGCGCAACGCGACTCGCCTGATTGCTTCGGTACTCAAACCGGGCGATCTGGTGATTTACGAATCCACGGTTTACCCGGGGACAACCGAGGAAGTCTGTGTTCCGCTCCTCGAGTCACTATCCGGGCTGCGCTTCAATGCGCAGTTTTACTGTGGCTATAGCCCGGAACGCGTCAACCCCGGCGACCATCAGCGGCGACTGCCGGATATCCGCAAGATCACCTCAGGCTCGACGCCGGAGGTGGCTACGGCGGTGGATACGCTGTATGCGGAGATCATCAGCGCTGGTACCTGGCGGGCGCCGTCGATCCGAGTCGCTGAGGCGGCCAAGGTAATCGAGAATATCCAGCGTGACGTCAACATCGCCCTGGTCAACGAACTGGCGCTCGTGTTCGACCGACTCGGCATCGACACCCAGGATGTGCTGGACGCGGCCGGAACTAAATGGAATTTTCTGCCATTCCGGCCGGGGCTGGTAGGCGGCCACTGCATTGGCGTGGATCCGTACTACCTGATGCACAAATCTGACAGTGTTGGCTACCACCCCGACCTGATCGACACTGCCCGCCGAATCAACAATCGTGTGGCGCAGCACGTGGTGGAGCGGGTGCAGGCATTGCTTGCCGAACGCAGCGTAGTGATGGCGCAGGCGCGCATCTTGGTACTTGGGATCACCTTTAAGGAAAACTGTCCGGACCTGCGCAACAGCCGTGCGTTGGAGCTCGTGCAATTGTTTGCCGCGCAGGGAGCCTCCGTGGATGCCGTCGATCCGTGGGCGTCGGCTGAGGAGGCGAGCAAGGCCGGTGTCGTGTTGTGCGCGCAGGCCAATGACGGCGGCTACGACGCGGTGGTGTTGGCGGTTGCCCATCGGCAGTTCCGTGAGCTTGATGCAGCACGCATCCAAGCACTGGGCAAGCCTGGGGCGGTGGTCTACGACGTGAAATCGGTCTGGCCGCGAGAACGGATCACCGACCGCCTTTAGCACGGTGCCCGCCTGGTCTGGTGTCTCATCGGCACGGGTCCTGCGGAGCGCCTTGCGCGCTACCGATGGGGGGCGGCCAGCCAGGCCAGTGCGCCGCGTCCGGCGCGTACTCCGCTGGCAAAGCAGGCGGTGAGTAGGTAGCCCCCGGTCGGTGCCTCCCAGTCCAACATCTCGCCAGCACAGAAAATCCCGGGTCTCGTTTTGAGCATTAACTGCGTGTCCAGCGCCTCCAGTAGGACACCGCCTGCACTGCTGATCGCTTCAGCCAATGGCCGTGCACGTTCAAGACGTAGCGGTAGTGCCTTGAGCGTGCGCGAGACTGCATCAGTATCCTGGCCTGCCTGTTTGCCCAATACCTCGAACAGTAGCGAGGATTTGGTTGCATCCAGTCCGGCTTGGCGACGCAGGTGCTCGCCAAAGCTACGGCCGTTACGTGGACGTGCCAAGTCGGCTTGCAGTCGGGCCAACGTGCGGCCTGGGACGAGGTCCAGGCGCAATCGTGCATGCCCATCACGTGCGATCGTCTCGCGCAGATCGGCCGCCAACGCGTAGACCAGACTGCCCTCGATGCCATAATCGCTGACCACACATTCGCCCTGCAGCTGTTGTATCTCGCCTTGCGCATCGTGCCAGTGCGCGATGACAGGCTTCAGCGGTGCGCCGGCGTGCCGCTGGGCGAACCAGGGTGTCCATTCGATCTCGAAGCCGCAGTTGGCTGGCCGCAATGGTGCGATCGCTACACCTTCCGCGCTCAATGTCTGTGTCCAGTGACCATCGGAACCGAGCTGTGGCCAACTGCCGCCGCCGAGCGCAAGTACAGTCGCATCAGCTGCCGCCGCGATTTGGCCCCCGGCGCAGTCAAAGCGCAGTGCGCCATCCGTGTCCCACCCCAACCAGCGGTGCTGGACATGGAATCGCACGCCGCTGTCCTTAAGCCGATGCACCCACGCGCGCAACAATGGCGCCGCCTTACGATCGAGCGGAAAGACTCGCCCAGAGCTGCCGACATAGGTCTCTACGCCGAGATGACGCGCCCAGGCGCGTAGGTCCTGAGCATTGAAATCGGCCAGCCACTCGGCAACCTGCGTATCGCGTTCGCGGAAACGCGAGGCGAATTTTTCGGGCAGATCGGAGTGGGTGAGGTTAAGTCCGCCTTTACCCGCGATCAAAAATTTGCGCCCGACTGAGCCTTTTGCCTCATAGACATCGACCTCGTGACCGGCCGCGCGTACGGTTTCGGCCGCGATCAGACCCGCCGGACCTCCACCGATAATGGCGACGCGTGCGCATGTGCTTGTAGTGAGCGAAGCGGACATCAGGGCGCGTGCGTAGCCAGTAGTTCGACCTCAAATACCAACGAGGCATTCGGTGGGATCACACCGCCTGCGCCGTGGTCGCCGTAACCATAGTCGGGTGGAATCATCAGCGTGCGCTTGCCGCCGACTTTCATGCCGGCCACGCCTTCGTCCCAACCTCGGATCACTTCGCCGCCGCCGAGATTGAACTGAAACGGCTCACCACGGTCCACCGAGCTGTCAAACTTTTTGCCATGTTTGTTTGTGGCGCGCTCGTCGTAGAGCCAACCGGTGTAGTGCACCGTCACCTCGTCGCCTGGCTTGGCCTCTTTGCCGTTACCCACGAGGGTATCGATAACCTGGAATTGCGTAAGCGTGCCACCCGGAGGTGGAGCCGGTGAGGTACAGCCGGTTAGCCAACAGAGCAGCAGGGAGAGCGGTAGTAGACAAAATCGCAGCATGACGGCGTTCAGCGCAGAGAGACGGGGATTATCGCATCCGCGCCGGCTATCATCGGCGTATGGCAAAGCTGCTGATGAATTTGCGCAACGTGCCTCAAGACGAGGCTGAGGACGTGCGCCGGCTGCTGCGCGAGCACAGCGTGGCCTTCTATGAGACGCGCCCGAGTGTGTTTGGAATCTCGGCCGGCGGCATTTGGCTGCCTGATGACACCGCTTATCCGCATGTGCGGCAATGGCTGGCTGACTATCAGCAACAGCGTGGACAGTCCGCGCGTTCGCAGCGGCGTCAAGCGTTGCAAGACGGGACTGCGGAGACGTTCGCCATGCTGCTGCGTCGGCGTCCACTATTCGTGCTGGGTACATTGTTAGCCATGCTGCTAGTGGCCTCGTTGGTGCTGCTACCGTTCCTGCTATTGTCCGGTTGAGCTGCGCGCCCAGGTAGAATGAGCGGATGTTCGCTAATACTGCCGCCTACCAATTCGTCGCCATTGACTCGCCTGATGTGCTTGCCGCACAGGTTCGTGAACGTGCCGTCACCCATGAGCTAGTCGGTACGGTGCTGGTGGCGGGCGAGGGCATCAACCTGTTTTTGGCCGGTTCGCCAGCGGCGATCGATGCTTTCTACGCTTGGCTGCAGGCTGATGTGCGCTTTGCGGACATGCGCATTAAGTGCAGCGAGAGTCGCACGTTGCCTTTTAGACGACTTAAGGTCAAGGTCAAGCAGGAGATCATCAGCTTCCGACGCGAACATGCCTCACCACTGCAGGCGCGCGCACCGACGGTGTCGCCGGCGGTGCTACGAAGCTGGCTGCGTGCCGGCCATGATGATGATGGCCGGCGTGTGGTGATGCTTGATACGCGCAACCGTCAGGAAGTGGAGTACGGCACTTTCATGGGCGCGTTGACCTTGCCTATTGAAAAATTCACCGAGCTGCCTCAGGCGCTCGAACCGCACCGTGCGGCGTTAGCGGATGCCACCGTGGTCAGCTTCTGCACCGGCGGCATTCGCTGCGAAAAAGCTGCACTGTGGATGCGTGCCAGCGGGATGGACAACGTGGTGCAGTTGGATGGTGGAATTCTCGGCTACTTCGAAGATGTGGGAAGCGAGGGTTATGAAGGCGGCTGCTTCGTGTTTGATGAACGTGTCGCATTGGATCCACAGCTGCGCCCCATGCACGATCCAGCGATGAGCGAGACACGGACGATCGTCGAAACCGGAGAACGCTGACCCATCATTTCTCGTGCTATCCCATGCAGCTTTGGGATGGTGCGTTGGCAAGATCGTGATGCGCACTGGATGCGCCAGGCTTCTTCGGGCGACTGGCACGTCAATTGGCTGCGTTTGAACAGGCCATTGCTGGCTGCCATTGTTCAGAGGGCGTGTCGTGGGCTTAGACCGCCGCGCATGATTTTTATGTTCCTCTTTGACACAAAATGCCTTGCCCTGAATTGTTCATGGAGCTAGGCTGCTGACAGCGACTGGCCGTCATAGTCTGGGGGACTACACGGATGACCATCAGGGTTTTTCTGATCGACGATCATGCACTGGTTCGAACGGGCATGCGGATGATTCTGTCCAAGGAGCTGGACATCGAGGTAGTGGGGGAGTCGGAGACGGGTGAGGATGCGTTGCCGCAGATCCGGCAACTGCTCCCGGACATTGTGCTATGCGATCTGCACCTACCGGGCGTCAGCGGGTTGGAAGTGACCGAGCGCCTGATTAAAGGGGGATACGGCGTGCGGGTCATCATCGTATCGGTACTTGAGGACGGTCCACTGCCCAAGCGCTTGCTCGAGGTAGGTGCCTCTGGGTATGTATGTAAATGCGGTAATGCGCAGGAACTGCTACGGGCAATACGCGATGTGGCACTGGGCAGACGCTATCTGGGTAACACTATCGCGCAAAATATGGCGCTGGCTCATTTGGACGGTGGTGCCTCGCCGTTCGACGCGTTGTCTCCGCGCGAGCTGGAAGTAGCGTTGTTGTTAAACCAGGGATTGCGTCAAGAAGACATAGCCAAACGGTTGAACTTAAGCGCAAAGACTATCAACACGCACAAAACACGCCTGTTCGAGAAGGTTGGAATTCAGGACAGCATCGCGCTGGCACGATTGGTGAGTCAGTATGGCTTGACGGATCCGTCGCGCACCTTCTGACACTGGAGGAGCTGGGCCTGTAATAGGACGGGGAGCTCCAGTAAGCGTGCAGTGATGCTCTGATCCATTCAGGTAGGACGCTGCTGCGATGATGCCCCCGCCGACCAGTCTTGCCGACCGGGCCGGCGGAGCCAGGACAGCACTGTGTTGCGCCGTTGGATCCCATAGCGCTCCTGGGCCTTTTTGTGGGGCAGCCCCCCCGCGCTCGACCTGGTCGACCACCGACAATTTGAAGGCCAGTGAGTAATCCCGCTGGCTGCGCCTGATTGTTGATTTCATTGAACATTCCTTTTCCCAAGGGAAAAGGTGTCAACCCCATTCAGGAGGGGTCATCAAAAACTAAAAGGCGGCCTTTCGGCCGCCTTTTAGTTTGTTCCCTCAGATCAGCCGCCACGCGGCTTATCAGTCGAGGTCTCAGAGGTCTCAAAGGACGTGTCCGGCCGACCGTCCAGCCGCTCTTGTAGATCTTTACTGACGTGGTTTTCTTTCGACTTGTCCTCGGACTTCGCCTCAGTGGCAGGCGCAGGTATGACTTGGTCGTTGGCCGAGAGCGCGTCCGTGATGGGCTCTTCGACTATGGGCGCAGGCGCTGGGGCATCAGGTACGACAGTGGCTGCCGGTGCGTGGGCCTGATTCGGATGCAGTACTTCTAGCAACGTGGTCGGTACGGATGTGGGCGTAGATGTTTCAATTGCCGGCATCTCGGCAGCAACAACGGTTTTCTCGACTTCCGCTGGAACAGGTTCCGACGTGCTGCCAAGCTCAGTGACGGGCTCAATGGCCTGCTCAACAGTCGGCGTCACTGCCGGTGCAGCCACCGCCACGATAGGCGCGGCGTCCGGACTCACCACGGCGGTAGCGGCCTTCTGACGCGCACTAGCCGAGGGACGGGGTTTGCTCTCGGTCGGTTCAGTTGGTTGGGTGGGTTCGATCGGCGTGGCAGGGGCAGCCGTGATGGTAGGTGCAGCGACCTCGTCAGTACGCACCTCTACCGCTGTAGCGGCAGGTATGTGCTCGCGACGTTTGGTGGGGGCGGGTACGTCGTCGAAATCAAACTCTGGTTGCGGTACACGCGCTGAGATAACGTCATTCAGCTCGGCGTCGACGGTGCTGGCATCGACGAGTTCATCCGTCTCGAGATCACCTTCATCCAGCTCGTCGACCCCAGGGCTGTTCTCGCTCACGGCGCCATTGCCGCGGCGGCGGCGGCGGCCACCCCGACGACCGCGGCGGCGGCGGCTTCCACCTTCACCGGTATCAGCGGACGCCGCGTTCACGTCGCTGGTCTGGGCCACGGGAGCTATGGCCTCTTCGTTTGACTCGGTTGAACGGGGGGGGCTCGGTGCCGTCGGGGTTGGTTCGTTCTGAACGGGCACAGACGTGTCAGCAGGGGCCACCACGTTCGTACCGGTTGCGGAGACGACAAGCGCGGCGTTCTCGATGGAATTGGCAACCGTGACTTTCTCTTCACGAGGCGGCCGTGGTTGCGGTGCGCGTTCGATCACTACGTCGGCCGGCTCGGATTGGGCCGGGCGCTGTTTCTGCGCGGACTGCTTCTGTGGCTGCGGCTTGGGCTGCGACTTGGCTTGCTGCGCTGCTTGATTCTCGCCGCGCGGCGGCTTGGGCTGCTGTGGACCTTGAGCCTGCACACTGCCAGCGCCTTGACGCCGCTCGTCGCGACGTTCCTTGGCCGGGTTGCCGTTACCGCGTTCCTTGTTTGGGCCGCTATTGGCGCGGTTATCGCGTTCGCGTCGCGGATTGCTGCGCTCGCCGCCTCGCTCGCTGCGGTTGTTCCGGCTGTCGCCCTGCTTCTGGCGCGGTGCTGGCGCGGCCGCCACTGGTGCCGCCTCGGGGGCGCTGAAGATACGCTTGAGCCAGCCGACCACGCCACTGGAGGCCGGGGCGGCCGAGGGCGAGGCCGCAGCTCGCGGCGCTGAGACGTGCATCGGCTCGGAGGCCTCTTCGCGCACCGGCGCCGGTTGGTTGTGCTTGACCTGAGTGACTGCTGGTGCCGGCGGAATATTGAGCTGAGCCTTGGTCAGCGTATGCACCGGTAGCTTGCGCGGTGTGCTGCGCTGGTAGCTGGGTTTGCTGCTTTCCTCGCCCAGTTCGTTTTCGCGCAGTCGAGTGACCTCGTAGTGCGGCGTGTGCAACTGTTCATCGGCCACGATGATGATCGGCGCGTCATGGCGCTTTTCTATCTCGCGCAGTGCCGAACGTTTCTCATTGAGCAGGTAGTTGGCAATCTCCACCGGGGCCTGGACCAGCACTTGTCCAGTGTTTTCCTTCATCGCGTGCTCTTCGGCGACGCGGATAATTGACAGCGAAAGCGACTCAACGCTGCGCATACGCCCATGTCCGTCACAGCGCGGGCAGACGATCTGGCTGGATTCTCCCAGGCTCGGGCGTAGGCGTTGGCGGCTCATTTCCATCAGCCCAAAGCGCGAAATGCGACCGATCTGGACCCGTGCGCGATCGTACTTGAGAGCGTTCTGTAGGCGGTTCTCAACTTCGCGTTGATGCTTGGTCGAGGACATGTCGATGAAGTCGATCACCACCAAACCACCAAGATCACGCAGACGCAGCTGGCGTGCCACTTCTTCGGCGGCTTCAAGATTGGTGTGGAACGCAGTCTCCTCAATGTCGCTGCCCTTAGTGGCGCGCGAGGAGTTCACATCGATTGCAGTGAGCGCCTCCGTTTGGTCGACTACGATCGAGCCGCCTGACGGTAGCCGCACGTTGCGTTCATAGACCGCCTCAATCTGTGACTCGATCTGGAAGCGATTAAATAGCGGGATATCGTCCTTGTAATGCTTGAGTTTGCGCAACGTGTTCGGCATCACCTGTTGGACGAATTCACGTGCGGTGTCGTACATCTCCTCGGTATCGACCAGAATTTCACCGATATCGGCACGCAGGTAATCGCGCAGGGCGCGCACGATTAGGCGCGATTCCTGGTAGATCAGGAAGGGCGCCGGCTTGGAAAGCGCCGCCTCGGCAATTGCGCGCCAGACCTGAAGCAGGTAATCCAAGTCCCACTGCAGTTCCTCGGCGTCGCGACCAACGCCAGCAGTACGAATGATTACCCCCATGTCGTCGGGGATGTCCAGTTTGTCCAGCGCATCCTTCAGTGCAGCACGGTCCTCGCCTTCAATCCGACGCGAGACGCCACCGGCCGATGGGGAGTTCGGCATCAATACCATGTAGCGACCGGCCAGCGAGATGAACGTGGTCAGCGCTGCGCCCTTGTTGCCACGCTCCTCTTTATCGACCTGGACTACGATTTCCTGGCCTTCGCGCAAGAGTTCGCGGATACCTGACTTGTGATGGTCCGCGCCATTCTGAAAGTAATCGCGGGAGATTTCTTTTAACGGCAGAAAGCCGTGACGTTCGGCGCCGTAGTCGACAAAGGCCGCTTCCAGGGAAGGCTCGAGCCGGGTAATACGGCCCTTGTAGATATTGGATTTCTTCTGCTCTTTAGAGGGCTGTTCGATGTCGATGTCGTACAGGTTCTGGCCGTCCACGATCGCCACGCGCAGTTCTTCTGCCTGCGTAGCGTTGATCAGCATTCGCTTCATTGTTGCGTTCCTCGCGCGCTGCTACCGCGCGGAACGCCATGGCGTTTCGCCTCTGGAACGGTTTCGCCGACCCTTCCGCGCCAGGCGCGTACAGGTCTGCTTGAGCTTTCCAGCGCTGCTACACCACGGCAGGCCGCGGGAGCGCTTTTCTCTGTGTTTTTTTGTTTCGGGACCGGCGACCGCGTCCAATCAGACTGGGGCGTCGCACGGGACATGTTCAGCGCAGTGGCCCGAAAGCCGCCGGCGATGGCCGGGTAGGCCGGTAAGTCGCTAACATGGCCGCCCCGGGGGCGGTGGCTGCGCACTGTGCCGGATTCATCGGAGGCCGGGCTTCTGGCCCTGATCAACTTCCAACGAAATCAAACCCTTATCTCGCCAGCCGAGTGTAACAGAATAAATAGCCGGATGACCGACCCCCATACTCCCAAGGCGCAGGGCGCCCGCATTGTAAGAGTCCCTGAAGATCGCGGCGGACAGCGTTTGGACAATTTTCTGCTCGGCCAGCTCAAGGGCGCCCCGCGGAGCTTGATTTACAAATTGGTTCGTAGCGGCCAGGTCCGTGTGAATGGTGGACGCGCCAAGGCCGAGCGTAAGCTGGCCGGCGGCGACGAGGTGCGAGTGCCGCCGCTCCGTCTCGTTGAAGACGGAGCGCGTACCCCGCCGCCTGTGTCGTTTCTGGCCCGGATGGAGGCGGCAATCGTATTCGAGGATGAACGGCTGCTGGTGCTGAACAAGCCGTCTGGCGTCGCCAGCCATGGTGGCAGTGGGATCAGCCATGGCGCGATCGAGACCTTGCGCACGTTGCGACCCAACCAAAGTCTTGAGCTGGTGCACCGCCTCGACCGGGACACCTCCGGGCTGCTGATTCTTGCTAAGAAGCGTTCGGCGCTAACTGAGCTTCAGGCGCTGATGCGCGAGAGTGATGGCATCGACGGCCGCGGCATCACCAAACGCTACCTAACTTTGCTGATCGGACGGATGCCGGATGGGACGATGTCGGTGGATGCGCCACTGCATGTAGGGCTGCGCCAGGGCGGGGAGCGCCATGTCCAGGTCAATCCGCTGGGCAAGCCTTCGCTAAGCCACTTCAAGGTTTTAGAGCGCCGCAGTGGACATTCTTATTGTGAGGTACGGATCGAGACCGGTCGAACCCACCAGATCCGCGTTCACGCGCAGCATTTGGGGCATCCGGTCGCGGGCGACGACAAGTATGGCCAAGCTGAAGTCAATAAGCGGTTGCGTGAGCGGATTGGGCTAAAACGTCTGTTTTTGCATGCAGCTTCGCTGGAGTTCGTGCTAGATGGCGGTAGGACGCCTTACCTACTAAGCGCACCGCTGGCCGATGACCTCTCTGAGGCCTTGGGGCGTCTGGGTGGCTGAGATCGGTTCTGCAGCCATTGCCTGCCGTGCAGAGCGCTGATCCAGTCTTATTTGCTGCTGCGACCATGTTCTTCGATTGCAAAGCATTGTTCAGGCTTGGGTTGCGGCGGGTTGAAATCGACCGGCACCTGAATGGTCTGCGTTACCGGCTGGCCGTTGCGGGTTGCCGGATTGAATCGCCATTCCTCGCTCACGCGCTTTTGCGCGGCGGCGTCCAGGGCTGGCTGGCCACTGCTTTGTATCAGCTGCACTTCGGTCACTCGGCCTTCCGTGCCGATCGTAACCTTAAGTACGCTGCGGCCGCCGATCCCGGCACAGGCCAGCTTAACCGGGTATTCCGGTGGCGGAGTATGGGCAGCCGTGAGTTCGGTAGACGGGATGGTCGGAGCAGCAGGCGTACTGGACTTGCCGCAGGCGCTCAGGAGCGCAATCACGGCAAATGGGAGTGCAAAGCGGGAAAAGTGCATGGTCATGCTTCCTCGTAAAGAGCGGAGGCCTTGGCGGCACAGATGAAATCATTTTCCGTCAGGCCACCGGCATCGTGGCTCGATAACCGTACCGCGACTCGACCGAAATGAACGCCTAGATCGGGATGATGGTCCTCAGTATGCGCAATCCAGGCTAGCGCGTTGACGAAGGCCAGCGTGCGGTAGTAGTCAGGAAAGCTGAAGGTGCGGGTCAGCGCAATGCCGTTTTCGGTCAGTTCCCAGCCGGGGACCTGTGGCAACAGCTCGGTAAGCCGAGCTTGGTTCAGCTTGTGCTCGCTGCCACGGGGCAAGCAGCGGGCTTTTACGAGCGGGATGAGGTCGGTCATCTACAACTCTCTGCAGCGGCGGTCGTGAGCGGACGGTCGGCGATGTGGTGTTTCATCGGCGGCCAGCGGGATCAAGGCTAGAATACCCGCATGATCCAGATATCCGATAAAGCTCAAGCACACTTCCGTAAGCTGATCGAGCGTGAGGACGTAGCCGGCATGGGCGTGCGCCTTGGTGCGATGGACCCAGGCACGCCTCGCGCCGACGCACGGCTGGAGTTCGCTGAGCCTGGCGATCTGCGCGGCGATGAATGGGCTGTGGATTGTAATGGGTTCACCCTCTATGTGGACGCTGACAGCGTGCAGTGGCTTGACGGGGCGGAGATCGATTACGTCACTCAGGCCACCGGGCAGCAACAGCTCACCATCAAGGCGCCTAAGATCAAAGGGGAAGTGCCAGCTGATTCGGCCTCACTGGTTGAGCGCGTGCGCTGGGTGGTGGAGAACGAGATCAACCCACAGTTGGCCTCACACGGCGGCCGGGTTGCGGTGCAGGAGGTGTCTGCGGACGGGCAGGTGCTGTTACGTTTCGGTGGCGGCTGCCACGGCTGTGGCATGGCGGACGTGACTTTGAAGCAAGGCATCGAGAAGACGTTAATGGGGCGGGTGCCGGGAGTGACGGCGGTGCGTGATGCCACCGATCACAGCAGTGGCAATGCCCCCTATATCCCGCGCGACGTCGCCTGACCTTTCCCCCGCGTAAGGGGGAGCATCATTTGACGCCCTGCAGATCGCGTAGCTGGGGTGGCCGCGAACCGAAGTAGGCGGCCAGGTCGGTGATGTCCTGATCGCTGAGGTTGGCGGCCTGTAGAGTCATCAGCGGATGTTGGCGGTCTGCGCTGCGATAGGCCAGCAGCGCATGCGCAAGGTAGTCGCCGTACTGGCCACCAAGCTTGGGATAGGTTGGGTCGATTGGCGCATTGCCGTCGGCACCATGGCAGTCGATGCAACTTTGGCCGGTGGTCTTGCGTTTGGTATGGGCCAGCCTGTCGCCCACCTCGGTACGGCCGTCGGGCAAGCCGGTGAAGGAAACGATGTCGTGCCCGCCACTCGCACGGTCGCGGGCGCTGGTGGAAGTTGCACTGGACTCGACCTGGGATTGAGAGCACGCGGCCATCAGCGCTGTGGCGAGCACAAGGGCAATACGATGCAGGGCATGCTGGCTTTTTGACATGGCGTGCTTTTCTTACTTGAGGGTAGACAGGAACGCCGCAATGTCGGCGATGTCCTGATCAGAGAAGCTCTGCGCCTGGGCTTGCATGGTGGGGTTCTTGCGCTTGCCTTGGCGGTATTCGATCAATGCTTGGGTCAGATACTGCGACGACTGTCCGCCGATCTTGGGGATGCGAAAGCTCGGGTAGGCATTCTTGTAGCCGGCGATTCCATGGCAGCCCTGGCAGGTATAAACAAGGGTGCTTCCATGAGTGGGATTGCCGGTAGGTTGGGTTGGCGACGGTGCGGAGGCTGTGGCAGGTCCAGGGATGGAAGCGACGGAGGCATCCGAACTGGCCAGGACACCCCCTACAGGCAGCAAGGCAACCAGAACGAGACACGCGGCGAGCGGCTGCGGGCGCATAGTTTCGGGTCCGGGATTTGGGTCTTGGGGGCGCATCCGCCAGTGGGGGTGCGTAATCGGGGCCGAATATAGTCCGCGATCTAGGACGGCGAGTACAGGGTGAGTGGAAGGGGAGTCGCCTTGTCCTCGGTGGGATATAAATCAGCCAGTGCTCAACGTCGTCCGATCACGCGTCGTGCCCGTCACATTCGGCATCCCTTGCTGTCCTGAGCAAAGCTTGAAACCGCAAGAATTGCTAAGCAGGCCGCTCAGGCACGGGCTACGCTATTGGGTATCCGACTGAAAGAAATGAAGCGCACGATGGGGGCCTCAGGCAGGGCGATGTGGTACATCGAGAGTCACGTCGACGAGCCTTTTGCGCTGGCAGATATTGCCGCAGCCACAGGAATTTCGCCGTTTCATCTGTCGCGTTTGTTTCAGGCGCGTACGGGTGTTTCAGTAATGCGCCACGTGCGTGGGCGTAGGCTGACCGTAGCCGCGCAGCGCCTGGCGGAAGGCGCCTGCGACATTCTGCAGGTCGCGCTGAGTGCAGGATATTCCACCCATGCGGCGTTCACTCGCGCATTTTCCGAGCAGTTCGGTCGCACGCCGGAACGTGTGCGAACGTGCGGCCTGAGGGGGATGCCATTGGTATATCCGTTGCGGCTAAACCAGACATCGGTGCCCTGCACGGCAGCGCCGCGTTTGCTTGAATCGAGCGCGTTCGAAGTAGCGGGTATTCGCGTGCGCTATGCGTCCGGTGGCGTTGGTGCCATTCCCGGACAATGGCAGCAATTGAATCGAGAGTGGTCGGCACCGACGCCGCTTAGTTATGGTGTCTGTTGCAACGTGGGAGAGGATGGTGGTTTCGACTATGTTGCCGGGCTACCGATGACTGTTGCTTTGTCGATACCGCGTCATTGGCAACGGGTAGCCATCCCTGCGCGTCGCTATCTGGTGGCGTGGCATGCAGGACATGTTTCTAGTATTCGTTCCACTTGGCTCTGGCTGATCGACCAGTATCTTCCCGCGTCCCGATTTGGCTTGGCCGCTGGGCCGGAGCTAGAGCGCTACGACATGCGCTTTGAAGACCAAAGTGGCCACGGCGGCGTAGAAATTTGGTTGCCGGTGGACGACCTGCTCACTTCCTGACAAGGATCAAAGAGTGTACGTAATCACGATCATAGTGGCCTGTGTGCTGGCATGGGCTGCAGGGCCAGCACACGCGGCTACGCTTGCAGCGGCGGGCGAGCGTCGCGGTAGCTTCGTACTTGCCAGTGCGGCGGTGCGCGACGCCGGGCATAGCGAGCGCGTGCGTTTTACTGTGTGGTATCCGGCGGCCGATGGTAGCCGGGAGACTTCGTTAACTATCGGACCGCCAGCTTCGCCGTTGTTTATGGCCGGCAGCTCGGCTTTAGACGCGCTTATCGTTGCCGGGCGACTCCCGACGCTGCTGCTCTCCCATGGCAACGGCGGTAGCGCACGGATGATGGGTTGGCTGGGTACGGCCCTTGCGCGCGCCGGGTATCTGGTGATTGCGGTAGACCATCCCGGCAATAACGGCGCGGATGCGATGACGATGGCAGGCAGTCTCCTGATCTGGGAACGTGCTAGCGACCTGAAAGCTGCGCTCGCCGCCGTACAGAAGGACCCACAGCTGGGGCCTCACATCGACCTTACGCGGCTGGGTGTGGTGGGTTATTCGGCCGGAGGCTTTGCCGCGTTGCTTACCGCTGGCGCACGCCCTGACTTGTTGCACCTGCGGGCGTTTTGTCAAAGTCATCAAGACGATGGCGTATGTCGACCACAGCAGGAGGGCGCGGCACTCACGACCGAGGCCCGGTTGGATGCCGCAGCATCGCCTGAATTGGCGCCCTACGTGCAGCGCGCCAATGATGATCGTTCTATCCCAGGGGTGCGCGCTGTATTCTTGCTCGCGCCTGCGATCGTACAGGCATTCGCGCCACAGCAACTAAGGGCGCTGCGGCAACCTGTCTCGATCTTGTTGGGTACGGCGGATGATGTTGCGCCACCTGCCACGAATGGGGAGGTGGCCGCCACGTTGATTCCCCATGGGGTGTTACATGAGCTGACGCAGGTGGGTCATTACGACTTCTTGGCCGACTGCACGCCGCTGGGACACGGACAGTTGGGGCCGTTGTGCACGACCCGAGTACCTAAGTCACAGACTCATCGTATGGCAGTTAAAGAGGCGCTGGCGTTCTTCGGAAAGGCGCTGGATTAGCCTACTTTAACGGCCCCCATGGGCGCATACGTTGTGCCAGAAACGTCATCAGCCCTGCAATTTGTGGAAGATTTGCAGCCCGGCCAGCCACACGCCGGCTATGCTGCCAAGGTTGGTCAGCAAGAAGGTAAGCATTACCCGCGAGACGCGGTTGCGGTACCAGCCACGGGCTGTCTGTGCATCGTCGCGCAAGTTTAGAAAGTCCGCATACGCAGGTTTGCGCATGTGTACTTCCATCAGCGCGGCAAACGCACCGGTCGGCACACTCAGCCGGAATGGTTTGAACGGCGCGACCATCACTGCGGTCAGGATGCTGAGTGGATGACTGCCGGCGACCAATGCCCCGAGCCCGGATAATCCGCCGGTGTATAGCGCCCATTGCAGCAGCAAGTCGGCTCCCATCGACATGCCACCACGCCAAAAGCCCAGCGCAATACCCGCGATGACGACCGCCAAGATAACAAGCGTGATCCACGGGACACGTTTCTTATTGGGGACTTCCTCCAGCTCGGCTCGCAGCGACGCGGGCGGCTCCTGGTCGGATTCTAGATGCTTGGCCAGTCCGGCCAAGTGACCGGCGCCGACCACTGCCAGCACTTCGCGGCATTCCGGCGTTGCGTCCTCGCGCAATCGGGTGGCCATGTAGCGATCGCGTTCGGCAATGATCGTGGCATACAACTCCGGGCTCTCGCTGGCGAAGTCGCCGAAGCTGGCCTCCAGCATGTCGCCTTGTTTAAGCTTTTCGATTTCGTCCTCGCCGACCTCATCGGCGGCGAACAGCCCACCAAGCAGGCCACCGGCCAGCTTGAGCTTGCCGTAAAAGCCAAGCCGCGCAGAGGCGCGTTTGAAGGTTAGACCGACCTCGCGGTCGATCAGTTGTACCGGCAGTCCCCGTTCGCGGGCGAGTGTGACTGCGGCTTTAAGCTCGGCGCCAGGTTCAATGCCTAACTGTTTGGCGAGCCGGCGCTGGTAGGCAGCCAGTGCCAGGTTAGCTGCGAACAACGCCACCCGGCCCTTGCGGATCACTTGCACCAGGTCGAGCTGGCCCAGTGCGTCCGGATCGCTGATCGCCTGCAGGCGCTGCGCGTCCAACTCGACCGCCACCGCATCGTAGCGGCCGTTCTCGATCGTTTCGCGTACTGCGGCCACACTGGCCAGAGAAACATGAGCGGTGCCCAATAAGGTGTAGCGCACGCCATCGCGTTCGACGATGCGGTAAGGCTGCCCGGAACGGTTTAGCGTGTCAGCCACGGCGGAATTGTGTTCAGTCATCAGGTAAAGTGCCTGCCGCTTCAGTCGATGTAACGTTTGAGTAGGTCGCCATAGGCGTCAATGCGGCGGTCGCGCAGGAACGGCCAAATCCGGCGCACGTGTTCACTGCGTTGTAGATCAAGCTCGCAAAGCAGCACCTTCGGTTCGGTGCCGGCCTCTGCCAGAAATTCGCCTTGCGGACCGAGTACGTGGCTGTGGCCCCAGAACTGAATGCCGGACGCGCCAAGCGGGGAGGGCTCGTGACCAACGCGATTGCATGACAGCACCGGCAGGCCATTGGCGACGGCATGACCGCGATGGCTCAACACCCAGGCATCGCGCTGGCGGTTCTGCTCGTCCCGCGCGTCCTGTGGATCCCAGCCGATCGCCGTCGGATACAACAGCAACTCGGCACCGGCCAATGCCATCAGTCGCGCCGCTTCGGGGTACCACTGATCCCAACACACCAGCACGCCGAGCCGGCCCACCGAGGTATCAATCGGCTTGAAGCCGAGGTCACCGGGGGTGAAATAAAACTTTTCATAGAAGCCTGGATCGTCCGGAATGTGCATCTTGCGGTATTTGCCGAGCAGACGGCCGTCTTTCTCGAATACCACCGCGGTATTGTGATAGAGCCCGGCTGCGCGTCGCTCGAAAAGCGAGCCGACCAGCACCACGTTGTGCCGCTGCGCCAATGCGCCGAGCCGCTCAGTACTGGGTCCCGGAATCGACTCGGCCAGGTCGAACTCGTCCACCGACTCGTGCTGGCAGAAATACGGGCCGTTGTGGAGTTCCTGCAACAACACCAGCCGAGCCCCCTGAGCAGCGGCCTCGGCCACGCGCGACTCAATGATGGCCAGATTGGCCTCGGCATCGCCGTGGTTGCGCTCCTGGATCAGCGCGACGGGAAGAATTCGTGAAGTCATGACGGGAGCGTGGCAGATGAAAAGACAATGGTAACGCGCCGAAGCTCTACCTCCGCTGTAAGCGTGTGTCGTGCCCGCGAGGTGCTTGACTGCAACCTATGCACGAATGCCGTGCATCCTTGTGCGGGATTTGATAGGCAGCTTGCGCGTAAGACGCGCCCCCACGACAGACATGGGGGCGCTGCAGTCAGTCGGTTAGCAGGCCAACAGGCCAACAGGCAACTGCATGGTGATGCAGTGCAAGCTGCCGTTCTGCCAGATCAGCGGGCGGCAGGGCACCTGCACGATTTCGCGGTCGGGGAACGCAGCGGTGAGTACCTCGCGCGCTGTCGCATCGGCCGGATCGTCATAAGCAGGCATCAAGACTGCGCCGTTGACGATCAGAAAGTTGGCATATGACGCCGCCAACCGGCGGCCCTGGTCGAGAATCGGGCGCGCCCACGGCAGTGGGAACAGTCGGTACGGGTGACCGTCAAGGGTACGCAATGCAGCCAGTTCCTCGCCCATCGCGGTCAGTTCAGCGTGGTGGGAGTCGGACGCGTCGTCACAAGCCTGGTAGACGATGCTATCCGGCGAGGCGAAACGGGCCAAGGTGTCGATATGCGCATCCGTGTCGTCACCTTCGAGATAGCCATGCTCGAGCCAAAGCACGCGCCGCTGTGCCAACCAGTGAGCCAGGTTGTCAGTGAGCGACTGGCGTGATCGTTGCGGGTGGCGCTCGTGCAGGCATTGCCATGTAGTCAGCAGCGTGCCGGCACCGTCGGTGTCGATGGCGCCGCCTTCCAGCGCAAAGTCGATACTGTTCACCGGGTGGCCGGGGAACGCCTGTGCCGCATCGAGTGCTGCGACCAATTGGTCGTCTAATCCGGATTCGAACTTGCCGCCCCAACCCGTGAAGCGGAAGTCCAGCAACCGCATGTTGCCGCTTTCACCAATGAGCGAGATAGGGCCTGAATCGCGTAGCCAAGTGTCGTTGTAGGCCGCCACGACGAACCGTACCCGGTCCATCTCCACCCGCGCCGACCGCAGTCGTGCCTCGGCATAGATTTGAAGGTCCTCATCGGCCACACAGATCAGTACCGGTTCGAAACGGGTGATCGCCGCGACTAGCGCGACATAGGTATCTTCGACGTCGCCCAGGCGTTCAGCCCAGTCGGTATCGGGATGAGGCCAGGCGATTAAAACACCTGACTGGGGCTCCCACTCGGCGGGAAGGCGGAATTTATCGGTCATTGCGAACCCATGATCGGTCTTGCCTGGCTGCGCCTGGCGGTTCTTTCATAACCCTTGCGCATGAGCGCGGGCGCGTACTCGTGATCGAGCAAAACGAAAAAAACCGCCCGAGGGCGGCTTTTTTTGGTCTTGCAGTCCAGTGGGCCGCCGCTTCAGCGCTGACGAGCCTTAAAGCGCGGGTTGGATTTGCAGATCACGAAGACTTTGCCGCGGCGGCGGACCACCTTGCAGTCGCGGTGACGGGTCTTCGCCGACTTCAGGGAGGACAGGACCTTCATGACACACCTCGGCGTATACGTGGATTCGAAGAAGGGGATGTCGGTGCTTCCACAAGCGCGCCGATCCCGCAGTAAGCCCGGTATTGTACTAGCCTTTTCTGCGAATTTTCAAGTGGTTGCGCCTCGGGTCAAAAGACCGTGTTTACAATAAGTGTTCTCTACGTCAGGAAATCCCATGAACACATCCGCTCCCGTGCTCACCATAGATGGCCCTTCTGGGGCGGGCAAGGGGACGGTAAGTCGGATTGTTGCATCTCGATTGGGTTGGCACTACCTGGATTCAGGGGCGCTTTATCGTGCAGTGGGTGTGGCCGCGAGCTGGGCCGATATTGATGTGTCTGATGGCGCGGCGTTGGTGCGTTGCACCTTTGATACGCATGTGGATTTCGTGGAGCGTGATGACCGTAGTCTGCGGGTGGTTGTTAATGGTGTTGACGCTACAGACGAACTGAGGCTTGAGACCACAGGAGCATTGGCCTCGGCGATTGCGGCTATTCCTGAGGTCCGTGCTGCTTTGAAAGAGCGTCAGCGCTCGTTCAGGCGCGCGCCGGGGTTGGTGGCGGACGGGCGTGATATGGGGACCGTGATCTTTGCGGATGCGTCCTGCAAGGTGTTTCTGACTGCGAGTGCCGAAGCGCGCGCCGCTAGGCGACATAAGCAGTTGATGGAAAAGGGTGTTTCAGTTATATTTGGCGATCTGCTGCGCGAGGTTATGGCTCGCGACGCCCGGGATGCCCAGCGCGCGGTCGCGCCGCTGAGGCCGGCCGCTGATGCCGTCCTCATCGATACCACTGGCATGGACATCGAGGAAGTCGTCGAGCGCGTGGTCGGGTTGCTGCCTGTCTCTGCAGGGTGACATCCCAGAGTTGTTGAGTCGAATAGCAGTTTAAGTTCCGCCGTGCAGGGTGCACTGCGGTTTTTCCAATCCACACACGGCTCGCGGTATGGAGTCGACTAACAGGGTGGGCGGTTCGTTTCCTCAATGACGGGGGCGGTCGCCTGTGTGTTTAACCGAGTAATTTCAAATGACCGAATCTTTTGCCGAACTGTTCGAAGCCAGCCAAGCCAATCTGGCTAAGCTGAAGCCCGGCGCCATCGTCACCGGTACCGTCGTGGATGTCCGCGGCGACGTGGTGGTGATCAACGCGGGCTTGAAGTCTGAAGGCATTGTGCCGATCGAACAGTTCCGTAACGACGCTGGCGAGATCGATGTGGGCGTGGGCGACCTGGTTAAGGTCGCGCTGGACTCCATCGAGAACGGCTTCGGCGAAACCGTTCTCTCGCGCGAGAAGGCTAAGCGCGCGATGGTGTGGGACGAGCTCGAAGAAGCGTTGGAAAAGAACGAGACCATCACTGGCCGCATCAGTGGCAAGGTCAAGGGTGGTTTCACTGTGGACATCAAGGATGTCCGCGCGTTCCTGCCCGGTTCGCTGGTGGATGTGCGCCCCGTGCGCGACCCGGCTTATCTGGAAGGTAAGGAACTTGAATTCAAGCTCATCAAGTTGGATCGCAAGCGCAATAACGTGGTCGTCTCCCGCCGTGCGGTGGTCGAGAGCGAGCATTCGGAAGAGCGTGAGCAGTTGCTGGACAAGTTGGTTGAAGGTGCGGTGCTGAAGGGTGTGGTCAAGAACCTGACCGACTACGGCGCGTTCGTGGACCTGGGTGGTATCGACGGTCTGCTGCACATCACCGACATGGCGTGGAAGCGTGTGCGCCATCCGTCCGAGGTGGTTAATGTCGGCGATGAGCTGGACGTGCGCGTGCTGAAGTTCGACCGTGAGCGTAACCGTGTTTCGTTGGGCCTGAAGCAGCTGGGTGAAGACCCGTGGGATAATATCTCGCGCCGTTACCCCGCTAACAGCCGCGTGTTCGGCAAGGTCTCCAACGTCACCGACTACGGCGCGTTCGTCGAGATCGAGCCGGGCGTCGAGGGTCTGGTGCACGTGTCGGAGATGGATTGGACCAACAAGAACGTTAACCCGTCCAAGGTCGTGCAGGTTGGCGACGAGGTCGAGGTGATGGTTCTGGATGTGGACGAGGAGCGTCGCCGCATTTCGTTGGGCATGAAGCAGGTCATGGCCAATCCGTGGGAAACCTTCGCTGCGATCCACAAGAAGGGCGACCGCGTGTCGGGTCAGATCAAGTCGATCACCGATTTCGGTATCTTCATTGGTCTGGATGGCGGCATCGACGGCTTGGTGCACCTGTCTGACATCAGCTGGAACACCACCGGTGAGGACGTGGTCCGCAACTTCAAGAAGGGTGACACCCTGGACGCAGTCGTGCTGGCTGTGGATCCGGAGCGCGAGCGCATCTCGCTGGGCGTCAAGCAGCTTGAGCAGGATCCGTTCGGCCAGTACATGGCGGCCAATCCGAAGGGCTCCAAGGTTGAAGGCGTAGTCAAGGAAGTCGACGCTAAGGGCGCCGTAATTGAACTGACTGACGGTATTGAGGGTTATGTATCGGCTCGTGACATCGCCAATGAGCGCGTAGACGATGCGGCTCAGCATCTGAAGGTGGGCGACAAGATCGAAGCCAAGTTCGTTGGCATGGACCGCAAGGGTCGCACCCTGCAGCTGTCCATCAAGGCCAAGGACGATGCCGAGATGCGCGAAGTGCTGGAGGAATACCAGTCTGCTTCGGGTGGCACGACCCAGCTGGGTGCGCTGCTGCGTGCGCAGCTCAACGGTAATAAGTCCGAGTAAGCAGCGGACCTGGTTACCTGCGTCACTGGATCGGCCCGGGATAATCCCGGGCCGATACCTGATAGTCAATCCGATTCCTCCCCATGACCAAGTCTGAACTGATCGAAATCCTGGCAAAGCGCCAAGCGCATCTGAAGTCGGATGACGTCGATCTTGCGGTCAAGTCGCTGCTGGAAATGATGGGAGAATCGCTGGCCAGCGGAGATCGTATTGAGATCCGTGGGTTTGGCAGTTTTTCACTTCATTACCGTCCGCCTCGGTTGGGTCGCAATCCTAAGACCGGTGAGTCGGTCGCCCTGCCGGGCAAACACGTTCCGCATTTTAAGCCGGGCAAGGAGCTACGCGAGCGCGTCAGCTCGGTCGTCCCGGTGGATGTAAGCGAGTCCGGCGAATGAGATTGCACCGGTTCGGTTAAGCTGAGCGCTCCCCGAAAGGAGTCGAGCCATGAAAATTTTCCGTTGGACCTTGTTGCTGGTGCTGTTGTTGTTGGCGTTGCTAGCAGGCCTGATCATTGGTGCCTTCAATAACGGTGAAGTGACTATCGACTTGCTGGTGACCAGCTTCACGATGAAGCTAGGATCGGTCATTGTCGTGACCTTGTTTATCGGCCTGTTAATAGGGGCGCTGCTGGCGCTGGCGGGTGCGGCATTGCCGTTGTACTCCAGGCTGCGTGCGGCCAATAAGCAGCTGGCTATCAAGAAGACCGCCTCGCACCCGGGCACCTCCAGTGCCACTAACGGTATTTAACAACACGTTATGGATTTCCTGACCGAGTGGTTCTGGTTTTTCCTATTTCTGCCGTTGGCCGCGCTGAGTGGCTGGGTGATCGGCCGGAGGGGAGGGCAGCAGCATGGCGACACGCAGGTAAGCCGGCTGTCCAGCACGTACTTCCGCGGTCTGAACTACCTACTCAACGAGCAGCCCGACAAGGCAATTGAGCTGTTTTTACATATTGCCGAGTTGGACAAGGAGACCTTTGAAACCCAGGTCGCGCTTGGCCACCTGTTTCGCCGCCGCGGCGAGGTCGATCGTGCGATCCGTTTGCATCAGGGGTTGGTCCAGCGTCCGGATTTGACAGATCAGCAACGCGTGCAGGCTTTGCTGGCGTTGGGCGAGGATTACATGAAGTCCGGGCTGCTGGATCGCGCTGAGACGGTGTTTACCGAGCTGGCACAGATCGATCAGCGCGCTCCTCAGGCGCTCAAGCATCTGATCGGTATCTACCAGGCCGAGCGCGACTGGGAAAAGGCGATTGACAACGCGACCCGCTACGAGCAGGTCACTGGCGAGCCGATGGGCAAGCTCATCTCACAGTTCGAATGCGAACTGGCCGATCGTTATCGCGGCGCCGGTAAGCCTGACGTCGCGCTGCAGGCGGTGTCACGTGCCTACCAAGCGGACGCCACGTCAGTGCGCGCCGGGATCCTTGAGGGTCGGATTGAGGCTGATATGGGGCGTGACGAAGCCGCCGTACGCGCTTGGGAACGCGCCGCGCGACATGATCCGGATTATCTGCCTGAGATCATTCCGAATCTACTCGCGGCCTATCGCCGAGTGGGGGATATCGCGGGAGCGCGCAATTTTCTCTCTGAGATGACCGAGCACTACCGTGGTATCGCGCCGGTGCTGGCGCTGACTCAGTTGATGGAATCGCAGGAGGGGCCGAGCAGTGCGCGGGCCTATCTCGGCCGACAACTGAAGGACCGGCCCTCGGTACGCGGTGAGTCGGCATTAATTGACCTGACACTGGCAGCAGATGCTGACCCGGCCGCGACCCTGCACGATCTAAAGCACATCACTGACCAGTTGCTGGTGCGCAATCCCAGCTATCGCTGCACACGCTGTGGTTTCGGTGCCAGGACCCACCACTGGCAATGTCCAAGTTGCAAGGAATGGGGCTCGGTCAAACCGTTGCTGAACTACGCGGTCGTTTGAGATGTGCCATCAGTCTCTGAGCGGATCATATTGGGCCTATCAGGTGGGCATTTGGCATAACGTGCTTCAGCGCGTGACTCACGATGTCAATGAACTAGTGGGAGGTGGTTGGCGACTGCCTCGGGGATTCTTTCGCGGAATTCGCGACTACATGTGCCGTGGGGGGCGCCACCGAATACCCGGCACACGTGCCGGAATGGGTGGCGCTGTCTGATGCAGAACTGGCCCGTCTGGCTGGCGACCGCCTTTGCCAGCGCGCTAGTAGGGACCTGGGGGCTACGCCGTTATGCGCTGACCAAGGGGTTGATGGATCAGCCAGGCCAGCGACGCAGCCACACCGTGGCGACCCCTCGTGGTGGTGGTATGTCGATCGTGTTGGTGGTGTTGGGGGCCACGCTGGTCGCGGCCTGGATGGTGCCGAGCGAGCGCGTGTTGCTGTTGGGTTTCTGCGCAGGTCTGATGCTGGTGGCAGGCATCGGCTGGTGGGACGATCACACGCCTTTGCCAGCCGCGCTGCGTTTAGCCGTGCACATGACAGCCTCGGCGTGGTTAGGGGCGATCTTGCATCATGCGGGCGCCAGCCTCCCCGAAGCGGCCTTCACGGCGATCGCCAGCGTGGTGCTTATCAATGTTTGGAACTTCATGGACGGCATCAACGGCCTGGCTGGCTCGCAAGCACTGCTGGCAGCGATCGCCTATGCCCTTGTGCTGCCTCCGCCGACAGGCTGGGTTGCAGTGGCGCTGGCAGGCGCCTGTTTGGGTTTTTTGCCATTCAATTTTCCGAGGGCGGGGATCTTCATGGGCGACGGCGGTAGCGGAGCCCTCGGCTATATGCTTGCTGCGCTGATGGCCTGCGCGATACATCTCGGTGTGGCCAATCTTGGGTGGGCGTGGCTGCCGTTGACTGTCTTTTTGGTAGACGCTGGCTTCACGCTGGTCGCCCGCATGCGTGCACGGCAGGCCTGGTGGCAACCGCATGCCCAACACGTCTATCAGGCCCTGGCTCGAAAAACCGGATCGCATAGTTGGGTTACGTTGGGCTATGCGTTTTACAGTGGCTTCCTTGTTTGTATATTCTTGTCAATAGGTGCAATTAAGCGTTCTGTTGCGGCACTGATTGTGGTCACTGGGTTGGCTTTTGCTGTAGCGACCTGGTTTTTCCTTCGAAGAAAACTCCGCGGTTGTTGATGGAACGTTCGATGACCTCATGGCGCGATAAGCTCGCAGGAGTGGTTCCCAAGTTAGTAGTGGTTGCCCATGACCTACTAATGGTCTGGATCTGCTGGCAGCTGTTGCATGCCGTGCGTTATTCGATGTTGCCGCAGCCGCCGGAACTGCCGCTGTGGAACTGGCGCACTGCAGTTGTGCTGATCGCGCAAGGTCTGGTGTTCTGGCGGGTCGGCTTGTATCGCGGTCTGTGGCGCTTTGCCAGCGTGCCTGACCTGTGGAATATTTTTAAGGCTAGCTTTTTCGGACTCGTCGCGATCCTGGTTGCACTATCGTTCAGTCGCTTCGACGGTGTACCGATGTCGGTACTGGCGGTCTATCCGATTGCGCTGGCGGCGCTGCTAGGCACGCCGAGACTGTTGTATCGCGCGTGGAAGGACTACCAGATCACCCATTCGGTAGAAGTGAGCCAGCGAGTACTGATTCTCGGCGCCGGGCGCGCTGCAGAGGCACTAGTGCGCGATCTTCGCCGTACCGGCGCTTTTTTCCCGGTCGGTTATCTGGACGATGCCCCCCACTTACTCGGTGCCAAGATCCAGGGGCTCAACGTGCTGGGTCGGCTTGATCAGGTTGCCTCTATCGTTCGCGAGACCGCCGCAAAGCTGCTAGTCATCGCAATTCCGTCGCTTGATGCGCCGGGTATGCAGCGGGTCGTGGGCCTATGTGAGAGCACGGGGATTCCGTTCAGGACAGTGCCCAAGCTTGTCAATGTACTTGAGGGCCGCTCGTTGCCCGGTGAGCTGCGCGAGGTGGCCATTGATGATCTGCTCAACCGCAAGCCGGTGACCCCGAACTGGCGATTGATCCGCAGCTGGCTGAACGGCAAAACTGTGATGGTGACCGGTGCCGGAGGTTCGATTGGCTCGGAAGTGTGTCGCCAGTGCGCGCGCCATGGTGCTCGTAGGATTGTGCTCCTGGAGGTTGATGAGCTGGCGGTGCTGACCATTGATTCGGACCTGCGTCGGCTGTTTCCGGATCTTGAAGTTGTGCGTGTGCTGGGCGATTGTGGTGATCCAGTGGTGGTCCGCCATGCGCTGGATCGCGCCAATCCCGACGCGGTATTCCATGCAGCTGCCTACAAGCAGGTGCCGCTGTTAGAAGAGCAAATTCGGGAGGCGGTCCGTAACAACGTACTGGCTACCGAGAATGTTGCCCGGGTCTGCCACCAGGCGGGGATCGAGACCTTCGTGTTCATCTCAACCGACAAGGCAGTCGAGCCGGTCAACGTGCTGGGTGCGACCAAGCGGTATGCGGAGATGGTCTGTCAGAGTCTAGACGCGCGCGACCCAGGCACCCGTTTTGTGACGGTTCGCTTCGGTAATGTGCTGGATTCAGCGGGGAGCGTGGTGCCTTTATTCCGTGAACAGATCCGTCGCGGCGGCCCGGTCACCGTGACTCACCCGGAGGTTACACGTTATTTCATGACGATTCCCGAGGCGTGTCAGCTGATGATCCAGGCTGCTGCCTCAGCCTCGCATGGCGCGATCTACACTCTCGACATGGGGGAGCCAGTGCCGATTCGGCTGTTGGCCGAGCAGATGATCCGGCTCACCGGCAAACAGCCCGGCAAGGACATTGCGATTGTCTATACTGGACTACGACCAGGCGAGAAGCTGCACGAGACTCTGTTCTATGCCGATGAGAACTACCGGCCGACTGCACATCCCAAAATATTGGAGGCGGACGTTCGGACCTTCTCACATGAGCAGGTACTGCAGCAGGTGGCGAAGCTGCGCGATGCAGTCGAGCGCTACGACGTTTCGATGATGGAGACGGTATTGGGAGGAGTGATGCCTGGTTTCTTCACCGCGCGACATGAAAATTACGCTCGGTCTGATACGGTTGTTCAATTTCCTGCACGAGAGGTCAGAAGAATTTGATGAGCAAGCGCATTCGCAAAGCGGTATTTCCCGTCGCTGGCCTCGGTACCCGATTTCTGCCGGCGACCAAGACAGTGCCCAAGGAAATGCTGCCGATCATCGATAGGCCTTTGATTCAGTACGCAGTGGATGAAGCCATCGAGGCCGGTTGCGACACACTGGTGTTCGTCACCAACCGCTACAAACACTCGATCGCTGATTATTTCGACAAGGCCTACGAGCTGGAGCACAAGCTCCAGGCTGCCGGTAAGGAGGAACAGCTGGAGCTGGTGCGGCACGTGTTGCCCAGCAATGTGCAGGCAATCTTCGTGACTCAGCCAGAGGCGCTAGGTCTGGGGCACGCGGTGCTCTGCGTTAAGCAGGTGGTGGGGGATGAGCCATTTGCGGTGTTGCTGCCAGATGATTTGATGTGGAATCGTGGCGATGGCGCGCTTAAGCAAATGGCTGATCTGGCTGAGACGACAGGCGGCAGTGTGATTGCGGTTGAAGATGTCCCTCACGAGAAAACGGCTAGCTACGGGATCGTCGCTACCGACACTTTTGATGGTCGTAAGGGGCGGATAACTCAGATTGTTGAGAAACCCAAGCCGGAACAGGCGCCCAGTGATCTGGCAGTGGTCGGGCGCTACGTGCTAAGCGGAAAAATCTTCGAGATGTTGGAGAAGACCGCTCCGGGCGCCGGTGGTGAGATTCAGTTGACTGATGCGATCGCCGCGCTGCTTAAGCAAGACCCTGTGTACGCCTATCGGTTTGAGGGCCGCCGCTTCGACTGCGGCGCACACATTGGCTTGATAGAGGCGACGGTCCACTTCGCGCTAGAACACAAGATGCATAGTGCACCGACGCGAGACATTCTGCGCGCCGCGCTCGCTGACGCCGACGCAAGCTGACCGGTGCTTGGATGGCTGCTGTTGAAAAAGGCGGACGTAGTGTCCGCCTTTTTCGTGCGAGCGATCCGCTGTGTGAAGTGTGTGAAGGATGCCCCTCGTGGATTCTGCAATTGTCTATTGACGACCGTTTGTGGAGTCCGTGCATTGCTTCGGATCAGCGGTTTGTCAGATGAGAGGTGCGATGTGGCTTGGTCAAGCGTAGACGCATTTTTATCTCGATTTTGCTAGTCAAAGACTCGTTGAACGCCCTGTCGCGAGAGGTATCAGAACGGACGAAGGCTATGATGGGTGCCGCGCCTGGCCGAATCAGGGACAATATGCAGCCCGACCTTTCGCCGCTGCCCGATGACCCCTGACGCTTTCTCTTCTTCGAACTCCGCTCGCATCCTTGATGGTCGCCGCATTGCTGAGGAGCTGCTGGACGAGTTAAAGGTGCGCGTGGATGCACGAGCTGCCTCGGGCCGGTCGCGTCCCGGATTGGCGGTCGTGTTGGTGGGGGGCGACCCGGCTTCGGCGGTGTACGTGCGAAATAAGCGTCGCGCCGCTGAAAAGGTTGGCATCGAGGCGTTTGACTTCGATCTGCCGGCGGGCACCAGTGAAACGGAGCTGGCAGCATTGATTGACCGTCTGAATGCTGACCCTAAAATCCATGGCATCTTGATTCAATTGCCACTACCTGGCATTCCCGATGCCAATCAGTTGATCCAACGGATTGATCCGCGCAAAGACGTCGACGGGTTCCATCCGCAGAACGTCGGCCATTTGGCGCTGCGCGAGTTCGGTCTGCGCCCGTGTACGCCGCGTGGGATCATGACCTTGCTTAGCCACACCGATCAGCCAGTACGTGGCCGCAACGCCACTATCGTCGGGGTTAGTAACCATGTAGGTCGACCGATGGGGCTGGAGCTGTTGATTGCGGGCTGCACGGTCACCAGCTGCCACAAATTCACCCCGCCAGCGGTGCTGGAGGCCAACGTTCGCAATGCCGATATCCTGGTAGTGGCGGTCGGGCGGCCTGGGCTGATCCCGGGTGAATGGGTCAAGCAGGGCGCCGTGGTGATCGATGTCGGCATCAATCGGCTCGACGACGGTCGGCTGGTCGGTGACGTTGGCTTTGAGGCCGCTTCGGAGCACGCCAGCTGGATTACTCCAGTACCCGGTGGGGTCGGGCCGATGACCGTGGCTACACTGATGCAGAACACCATCGAGGCAGCTGAGGCGGACGCTTTGCCGTAATGACCCGGGTGCTGCCTGGTTCGGAGACTTTAGTGCGCTCCTGCGGCTGTGTCCGTGCGCCCCGTAAAGGGCGCGGGGCAGGGCGTATCCAGTGGCCGTATGCTGCAGGTGAGCTCGGCCATCGACCAAAGCCGCTCCGATAGGGTAAAATGTCTCGCTTCCCCAAAACTCTCGGGTCCGCCGATGCTGCGCATCCAGGCTGAAGCTCTTACCTATGACGACGTTTCGCTCGTCCCCGCTCACTCGTCCGTCCTGCCCAAGGACGTCAGTCTAGATACCCGGCTGACCCGCGATATCAAACTCAAATTACCGATTGTCTCAGCGGCGATGGACACGGTGACCGAGGCCCGTCTGGCTATTGCAATGGCGCAGCTGGGCGGCATCGGCATCGTCCACAAGAATCTGACCGTTGAGCAACAGGCTGCAGAAGTGGCCAAGGTCAAGAAGTACGAATCAGGCGTTATCCGTGACCCGATCACGGTCGGCCCGGAGACTTCGATCCGCGAAGTACTGGCCCTGACCCGTTCGCGCAACATCTCCGGCGTACCGGTGGTCGACGGTGGCCAACTGGTGGGCATCGTCACCCATCGCGATATGCGCTTTGAGACCGAGTTAGATGATCCGGTCCGCCATATCATGACCAAGAAAGATCGGCTGATTACCGTCAAGGAAGGCGCCGAGGCCAATGAAGTGCTGCAACTGCTGCACAAAAATCGCATTGAAAAGGTGTTGGTGGTCAACGACAGCTTTGAGCTGCGTGGGCTGATCACCGTCAAGGACATCCAGAAGAAGTCCGACTACCCGAATGCTGCCAAGGACCTGTCCACCCGGCTGCTGGTCGGCGCTGCGGTCGGCGTCGGTGGTGATACCGAAAAGCGTATCGAGGCACTGGCCACGGCCGGTGTTGATGTGGTGATCGTGGACACCGCACACGGTCATTCGCAGGGCGTGATCGACCGCGTTGCATGGGTCAAGAAGCGCTTCCCGCAGCTGCAGGTGATTGGCGGCAACATCGTCACCGGCGACGCTGCGCTGGCATTGATGGACGCGGGGGCTGACGCAGTCAAAGTCGGTGTCGGTCCCGGTTCGATTTGTACCACGCGTGTGGTCGCGGGCGTTGGCGTGCCGCAAATTACTGCGGTTGACATGGTCGCCGAGGCGCTGCAGGACCGTATCCCGCTGATCGCCGATGGTGGTATCCGCTATTCCGGTGACATCGGCAAGGCGCTAGTCGCCGGTGCGTCCACGGTGATGATCGGTGGCTTGTTCGCCGGTACCGAGGAAGCCCCGGGTGAGGTCGAGCTGTTCCAAGGGCGCAGCTACAAAAGCTACCGTGGTATGGGCTCGTTGGCCGCGATGGAGAAGGGCTCCAAGGACCGTTACTTCCAGGACGCCTCCGATGCCGACAAGCTGGTGCCGGAAGGCATCGAAGGCCGTGTGCCGTACCGTGGACCGGTTGGTGGCATTGTTCACCAGCTGGTGGGTGGCTTACGCGCGACGATGGGCTACGTCGGCTGCGCGACCATTGAAGATATGCGTACCAAGCCGAAGTTCGTGAAGATCACCGGTGCCGGGCAACGCGAGAGCCATGTCCATGATGTGCAGATCACCAAGGAACCGCCGAACTACCGAATGGGGTAAGTGAACGCGCTTGTGAGGCACTGCCTCGCGTGTTTGCGCTCCCCCGGCCATGGACGGCCGGGCACGGATCTCCGAAGTCCGCTACCGCCAAGGACGGCGCCCAATTTTCTCAAAAAAAACCAGCGCCGGCTGCCGATGACTAATATCCACAGCGACAAGATCCTCATCCTCGACTTCGGCGCACAGTACACTCAGCTGATTGCGCGGCGCATCCGCGAGATTGGCGTTTACTGCGAGATTTGGGCCTGGGACCACGATCCGGCCGAGATCGAAAAATTCGGTGCCAAGGGCATCATTCTGTCAGGTGGCCCGGAATCGACCACGCTCTTAGACGCGCCGAAAGCACCGCAACAGGTATTCGACAGCGGACTGCCGATACTGGGAATTTGCTATGGCATGCAGACTCTGGCCGCGCAACTGGGGGGGGCGACCGAGGCCGCCGATCAGCGTGAGTTTGGTCATGCCGAGGTCAATGTGGTGGCCCCCGACGCGCTGCTGCGCGGGTTGAGCGATCGGCCAGATACGCCGTGCCTGAACGTCTGGATGAGCCACGGCGACCATGTATCCCAGGCGCCTCCGGGCTTTACGGTCACTGCCACCACCGACCGCATCCCGGTCGCGGCGATGTCCAACGAAGAGAAGCGTTGGTATGGCGTGCAATTCCATCCGGAGGTCACCCATACGCTGCAGGGCCAGGCGCTGTTGCGCCGGTTTGTGGTCGATATCTGCGCTTGCCAGACACTATGGACCGCGGCTCACATCATTGATGACCAGATTGCCCGGGTGCGCGCTCAGGTTGGCAGCGACGAAGTGATTCTCGGCTTGTCCGGCGGCGTGGACTCTTCGGTCGTCGCCGCACTTCTACACAAGGCGATCGGCACGCAGTTGACCTGCGTGTTCGTCGATACGGGCCTGCTGCGCTGGCAAGAGGGCGACCAGGTGATGGCGATGTTTGCCGAACACATGGGCGTCAAGGTGATCCGCGTCAACGCCGCCGAGCGTTACTTTAAAGCGCTCGAAGGCATCAGCGACCCGGAGGCCAAGCGCAAGATCATTGGCAACCTATTCGTTGAGATCTTTGATGAGCAGGCCGGGCGACTGAAAAACGCCCGCTGGCTGGCGCAGGGCACGATCTATCCCGATGTAATCGAGTCGGCGGGGAGTAAGACCGGCAAAGCGCATGTGATCAAGAGCCATCATAATGTCGGCGGTCTGCCGGAGCATATGAAAATGGGCCTGGTCGAGCCGTTACGGGAGCTGTTCAAGGACGAGGTCAGGCGCCTGGGCGTCGAGCTTGGGTTGCCGAGGACGATGGTTTACCGCCATCCGTTCCCGGGCCCGGGGTTAGGCGTTCGCATTCTCGGTGAGGTCAAGGCTGTGTACGCTGAGCTGTTGGCCAAGGCCGACGCGATCTTCATTGACGAGCTACGCAAGGCCGATCTGTATGACAAGGTCAGCCAGGCGTTTGCGGTGTTCCTGCCGGTCAAGTCGGTCGGTGTGGTCGGTGATGCACGTGCCTACGAGTGGGTGATTGCGCTACGTGCGGTGGAGACCATCGATTTCATGACGGCGCATTGGGCGCATCTACCGTACGACTTCCTGGGTACGGTCTCCAATCGCATCATCAACGAACTGCGTGGCGTCTCGCGAGTGGTCTACGACATCTCCGGTAAGCCGCCGGCGACGATTGAGTGGGAGTGACGGAGCGTCTTTCGGGGGCTATCGCCGGCCAGTAGAACGGGTCGATGACAGAAGTGGCGGTAAACCCCCGGAGGTCGGAACCAGACATTCCTGTTTACTATTGAGACCGAGCCGGTCTTTGACGGTAAAAGACTCCCGAGGAAAGCTTGTTTCATGCGGCTTTCCGAGCATCAACCGGTCTCCAGGTCCCTGACGGTAAAAGCCGTCACGAACAGGAGAAACATCTGTAATGACCTACTGAATTCCTGCTCAGGTGCTACTTGCCGAAGGAGGCACCGATGAGCGAAGTGATGGACGAGGAACAGATCAAACGTTGGACGGCCCGCCGCAAGTCGGTGTCGGCCTGCTTGATGAATTAGATGACCTGCTCGGTGGTGAAGCGACTCTTCTTCATGTCCGTCCTTGTGGTTGACGGACTTTACAGCCTCACGCGGTACGGTTCAGTGGCGGGGCAATTAAATTGAAGTAACTGGGGCTACTTTTAGGCGCTTCTCCCAAGGGAGGAGCGTAGCGATCCCACCAGCCACCTTGAGCGACTCACATTTCTAAAGCCCCCGGCGTTGCCTGGGGAGACTTATTTCATATTGGCCTTGATGGATAAGGCTTGGCGAGGTTTTTAGCATCGACTCGTTATCTGCGTATTCCAGCAGAGTTCGCTATGAAATTCTTCAGTGTTGACACCCAGGGCTGTGTGAGGTCCAAAGTGTCGGTGGGATTGCTGTGCATCCAGATGATCCCTCCGTTGACACCAAGTTTGCGTAAATCGTTGAGTTCGTTCGCCCATTCATTTAGCGCCAACAAACCCTTGTCCACGGCGCCAGCCTGATAGGGAGATATATAAGCTATGATCGGCAAATTTTGATTTTCCTCGTGATCGTTAATAATTGCCTTTTTCACATTATTTTCCCAGTCGGCATGGGTGTTCCAGCGCTGATAGAGGGTGGGAGCAAAAAAATCAAATCCGCCTTCCCGATAAAGCGAGCTTTTGATGTCTCCATAATTTGAATTATAATCGTAATCGTACATCCCGATTTTCGCGCGTGGGTAGTGCGTTCTAGTCCATGCGATAAATTTATTAAATAGCAGCGCTTCATTGCGTGCCTGTTGCAAAGACCTTGAGCCGGTTATGCTTATTTTTTCAAAATCAAAAACAATGTAGTCTGTGGATTTGAATTGTTCTGCCGACTTATCGAGTGCTCTATCAAAGTCTACTTCATCAGGAACGTTCTGGCAGCCATCATCATTGCAGCTCAGATGCCACTGATCATAAATGCTGGTCAGTGATTTCATGCCGAGATGGTTAATCTGATCGGCGTTTGCGTACTTTGTGCTATTGAATAGTTTGAATCCTTGACTGTCGGCAGCTAGTGCGTTTCCGGCGATAGAGGTGCAGGCTAGTGTGGTGAGTAAAATTTTATGTTTAAACATTTTCTTGAAAAATAATATTGATCCAATTGTTCTTAGTTTCAGATGACGAGAGGTAATAAATTGGCAAGGTTATGTGAAAATTTAGTTTAACTAGATCGGGAAATATGGGTACGGTATAAACCGCCTGTCTGTTAAATGCTGCTGCTATTATTGTGCTGGTTTTTATAGTATAAAAATTATGTAAATTATTGATTTTATTTAAAAAATATGAAATACATCTAGCCGCCTTCATCGTTTAAAATTTTGAGATGTTTGTTGCAATCCAGCACAGGTCAACGCATGTACGTGGATGCTTCATGTGGCTGCGGGGTGTCCAGGACTTCACGCGTTGCAGATGATTCCAGCGACTCATTACGCTTAATCCGGCATATGGGGCGATGCCAAAGACGACGAACTTCAACGAACGTTTCCCGTGTGCTGAGATCCGTACTGATACTCCATCGATACGCACGCATTCTGACTGATGACCTTGGTTTGGGGGGGGGCTCAGCATCCACCCACAGGCATTCTTAACAGGCTTACGTATCGTCACGAGAATGTGGAAATAGATTGCTTCATTCACTTTTTGTGTAATTCATTTTTATTCATGCATATATTAATAAAAATTAAAACGTGGTCGGGTGTTTGTTGTAGAGAGGATCATGCCGACGGTGCACGGGCGTGGAAAGCCGCTAACCAGTAAATAGCGCCTGCCGAGCATTTCAACTATCAGCCGTCAGTTCTGCTACTAGCGTCGCCACCAAATCTGCCGCCGGCATCTCGCGCACCAGCATGGCCGCCTGGCCTGCCCAGTGGGCGGCGAAATCATGATTGCCTTGTTTGGCCGCTGCGGTTATGAGTTGTTTAGCCGCATCGTAGGCAAGAGGATACGCGGCGGGCGGTGCACCTCTCGCCGTCTGGGTAAAGCGAACGAGGCGATTGACGATGCCCCGCGCCGGTCTGCCGGACAGAGCGCGGGTCAGGCAAGTATGTGCAGCGCGCGGACTTTTGAGATCGTCGCGGTAGACCTGCGAGGCGGCGGACTCGGGACACAGGATGAAGGCGGTGCCGAGCTGGGCGGCCACCGCACCCAGATCCAGCACAGATCGGATGCTCGCACCGTCAGCAATGCCGCCGGCTGCGATCACGGGTAACCCGGTACGCCGTACCAGCAATCGGGTCAGTATCGCAGTGCTCAAGCGCTCATCAAGCGCATCTGGATCGAAACTACTCCGATGGCCTCCGGCTTCGATGCCTTGTGCGACAACTGCATCCACGCCAGTGCGTTCAATGATCAATGCTTCATGCAGATCAGTCGCGCTCGCCAACGTCACTATACCGGCCTGACGTAGTGCCCCGATGCGCTCGACATCAGGTACACCAAAGTGAAAGCTGACCACTGCCGGACGCAGTTCCAGTAGCAGCTGGAGCATCGCATCATCATCCAGAAATGTTCCGTAGATCTCTTTTAATACGACGGGCGGCGCCATGCCGATCTCTGTGAACAGGGGTGTCAGTCGTTCGATCCACGCCGTTTCACGAGCCATGTCGCGTTCTGCGGGCCGGTGGCAGAACACATTGACGTTAAATGGCCGCTCGGTCAGTGCGCGGGTCTGCTCGATTGCCTCGCGCGCTTGAGCCGGGCAACTCGCACCGAGGCCAAGCGAGCCGAGGCCGCCGGCATTGGAAACCTCGGCGGCAAGCTGGGGCGTGGAGACTCCGGCCATCGGCGCTTGGATGATGGGAAAGCGCAGACCTAATCGGTCCAGCAACTGCCGAGGGTCGTTCATAACGCATCGCCGTGAAAAGAACCGCCAGGTAGCATCACTCTCGAGCGCTCCCACCCGCAAGCGTACTGGCCTCGGAATACGTAAAATGCATCCATTGCAATCTCCATATTCGAATGAAGCATGGACATCAGGCAGTTGCGGGTTTTGGTTGAGGTTGTGCGCCGGGGAGGGTTCTCTGCGGCGGCGCAATCGCTGTTCGCCACCCAGCCGACCGTCAGTAAGTCGATCCGGCAGTTGGAGGACGAGTTGGAGCTGACGCTGATTGACCGCTCGCGGCACGGCATCCGACTCACCCAGGCCGGCGAGATCGTCTACCGACGTGGGCTGGTGTTGCTTGGCGAACGCGATAACCTGTTGGCCGAGCTCGAGGAACTGCGTGGGCTTAAGCGTGGCGAGCTCAACATCGGGCTGCCTCCACTCGGCAGTGATGTGCTGTTCGCACCGCTGTTTGCAATCTATCGCGAGCGTTATCCGCACATCGATCTGAAGGTGCTGGAGCAGGGGAGCCAGGCGCTGGAAGACAGCCTGCGTGCGGGCGAGGTCGAACTTGCCGGTAGCCTGCTGCCGGTGTCCGATGATTTCGAATGGCAGTCGGTCCGGCGCGAACCACTAATGGTGCTGTTGCCGAGGCGTCATCCGTTGGCCAGTCAGGCTTCGCTGCGCCTGGATATGCTGGGTGATACTCCTTTTATCCTGTTTGACAAGGGATTCATGTTTAATCGCAAGATCATCGAGGCCTGCCAGCAGCACGGTTTCACTCCACACGAGGCGGCGCGCAGCGGCCAGATCGACTTCATCGTCGAGCTGGTGGCGGCCGGCATGGGGCTGGCGATGTTGCCCAGGATGATCGCGTTGCGCCGGCCCAATGCTCAGGTTGTGGCGCTGCCGTTGGAAGAGCAGGATCTGGCCTGGCACATGGCTTTGGTGTGGCGGCGGGGGGCGTTCCTGTCGCATGCCGCGCAGGCGTGGCTGCGGCTAGCGGCTGAACAGGAGGCCAGGCTGAGCGCGGACCGCCCTGTCGCGGACGGCTCGTAGCAGGGCACGACCTCGGGCTGTCGTCCTTGCGCGCCAGCATAAATATGCCGACGTTAGTTCAGACTGTGGGCAACGCGTTGGATCCGTCCCTGGGCGAAGGCCGCGCGATGTGCGGTCGATAGCACTTAGCCTCGCAGATTAGTCTTTGCCAGCTCCATGATTTCATCCCCCCGCCCGTTGATGATGGCCTTGAGCATGTACAGACTGAAACCCTTGGCTTGTTCGCCCTGGATTCGAGGTGGTATCACCAGTTCCTGCTTGGCAGTTACCACATCGACCAGTACCGGTCCGGGGTGATCGAACGCTTCACGCAATGCGCCATCCAGATCAGCCGAGTCGGTCACCCGCAATCCCTTCACGCCCATTGCCTGCGCCATCGCGGCGAAATTCGGGTTATCAAGGTCTGTGCCGGTATCTAAGTAGCCGCCAGCTTTCATCTCCATTGCCACGAAACCGAGCGAGCCGTTGTTGAATACCACCACCTTCACCGGCAAGCCAAGCTGAGAAAGCGTGATGAAATCCCCCATCATCATGGTGAAACCGCCGTCGCCCGATAGCGATACCACTTGGCGTCCGGGGGCGGACGCCTGCGCACCGATTGCCTGTAACAAGGCGTTGGCCATCGAGCCGTGGTTGAACGAGCCGAGCAAGCGCCGCCGGCCATTCATGGTCAGGTAGCGCGCGGCCCAGACCGTCGGCGTGCCCACATCGGCAGTGAAGATCGCGTCATCGTTTGCCAGTGCACTCACCCGGCTGGCCAGGTATTGCGGATGAATTGGACGTCCGGCCGGAGCTGGGGTAGCCAGTTCGTCCAGGCCCTCGCGTGCCTTGACGTAATGGCGCAGCGCGCCATCGAGAAACTCGCGATCAGTTCGCGTTTCCAGCAGTGGTAGTAGAGCGGCAAGAGTATCGCCGACGTTGCCGACCAGTCCCAGCGTCAGATCGGCACGCCGGCCCAGTACTGCGGGGTCACGGTCGATCTGGATGATCCGCGCTTGCTTTGGGTAGAACGCCCGATAGGGAAAGTCGGTGCCGAGCATCAGCAGCGTGTCAGCATTTTCCATGGCGTGGTAGCCGGAAGAAAAGCCGATCAGTCCCGTCATGCCCACGTCGAACGGGTTGTCCCACTCCACGTGTTCCTTGCCCCGCAGTGCATGCACGACCGGCGCCTTGAGCCGCTCGGCTAACGCCACCACTGCATCGTGCTGGCCGGCGCAGCCGCTACCCGCCAGCACCGTAATTGCTTTGCTTTCGCTTAGCAACGCGGCCAGTTGTTCGATCTCAGCGGCGGGCGGCACCATCCGCGGCGGCACCGGTAGGCTGCGGAACTTAGCGGCCGCGACCGGCGCAGCCGCCAGCGCCACGTCGCCGGGAATTACCAACACCGCGACCCCGTCGCGGCCGATCGCGGTATTCAGTGCCCGATTGAGGATCCCGGGTAGCTGCGCTGGGTTGGACACCAGCTCAACGAAATCAGCACATTCCTGGAAAAGTGCCTGCGGATGGGTCTCCTGGAAATAGCCCAGGCCAACCTCCGAGGACGGAATGTGTGCAGCGATGGCCAGCACCGGTACGTGGTTGCGCTTGCAGTCGAACAGGCCGTTGATCAGGTGCAAGTTACCTGGACCGCAACTGCCGGCGCAGACGGCCAACTTGCCTGTGATTGCAGCCTCGGCGCCGGCCGCAAACGCTGCCGTCTCCTCGTGCCGCACATGCATCCATTCGATCCGCTGCAATCTGCGCAGGCTGTCATTCAGACCGTTCAGACTATCGCCCGTCACACCCCAAATGCGGGTGACGCCAGCGTCGGCGAGTGTGGTGGCAAGTAGATCAGCAACAGTGGAGGACATAGCGGGCACTCTCTCGGTATGGCGGAGTTTCCTCCTGACCGGAGCCAGGCATGCATGGCACACGGTAGGCGAGGGGATACGCGAGCACAAAGCGGGCGCTCGCAGCGATTGATGCAGGTCATGCTGCGCTGCTACCTGTATAAGTAAAATGAATTATCAGAACAGTCCGCATTCCAGCCAGGCATGTGCGCGGCGGCCAGACCGATAAATCTGGTGGCGCGCTGCGGCTCAGTGAAACACGGTATCGGCAATCAGCTTGAGATTGAGTGCCACAATCAATACTGCGATCACCCAGGCAATGCTCACTAACCAGCGTGGTGCGACCAGGGCCCCCATCTTGCTGCGGTCTGATACGAAGCGCACCAGCGGGATCACCGCGAACGGTAGTTGCATGGATAGCAGGACCTGGCTGAAGACCAGTAGCCGAGCCGTGCCGGCCTCGCCATAGAGCGCAGTCACCACGACCACCGGCACGATCGCCAGGCCGCGCGTGATTAACCGGCGCGCCCATGGCGCGATATGCAGGCGCAAAAAGCCTTCCATCACAATCTGCCCGGCCAGCGTGGCGGTTACGGTGGAATTGATGCCTGAAGCCAGCAGTGCCACTGCGAACAACGTGGAAGCCAAACCCACCCCCAGCATTGGCGCCAGCAGTTCGTAGGCTTGCTCAATCTCCTGAACATCGGTACGGCCATGGGCATGAAACACCGTGGCGGCGAGAATCAGGATTGCCGCATTGACGAACAACGCTAGGGTCAGTGCGAGGCTGCTGTCCAACGTGGCCCAGCGCAGCGCGCTGCGCCGGCCCGGCTCGGTGCGGGGGTAAGCGCGCGTCTGCACGATGGATGAGTGCAAGTACAGATTGTGTGGCATCACGGTCGCACCAATGATGCCGATGGCCATGTACAGCGCCTTAGGATCGGTGACGACTTGCGCCTGCGGCACAAAGCCGGCCAACACCTCGCGCACCGGAGGGGCGGCGATCGCGATCTGTATGGCAAAACACAGGAAGATCACAACCAGCAGCGCAATGACAAATGCTTCCAGTGCACGGAAGCCTCGGTTCATCAGATATAGCACCAGCACTGCGTCGATGGCGGTAATGATGGCGCCGGTGACCAGCGGAACGCCGAACAGCAGCTTGAGCGCGATCGCGGTGCCGATTACTTCGGCTAGGTCGCAGGCGATGATCGCGATCTCGCAAACCAGCCATAAGCCTATGTTTACTGGTCGCGAGTAGTGGTCTCGGCAAGCCTGCGCCAAGTCGCGGCCGGTGGCAATGCCGAGCCTGGCCGACAACGCTTGCAGCACGACCGCCATCAGGTTGGCCAGCGCAATCACCGAGAGCAACAGATAGCCAAACTGCGAGCCGCCCCCCAGATCGGTGGCCCAGTTCCCCGGATCCATGTAGCCCACCGACACCATGTAGCCCGGTCCAAGGAAGGCAAACAACCGAAACCACCAGTGTCCGCCACTGGGCACGGCGACGCTGGCATTCATCTCACCCAGGCTGGGCGAGGGACTAGACGACTGCGGCCAGACGGGAGGGGGCGTGGATTCGGAAGGCATGTGGGCACTATATAGCAAATGCTAAGTTAGTGAGCGTCTGCAATTGAATTCGCAATTGAAATCGTAATGAGGGGCAGACTGATTCAAAATAGACGTGCTGGCGCATCCGCCAGGTTCAGATATGGGATTAAAGGGTGGGCAAGAGCGAAAAACTCGAACCGGCACCGCCGACGTTGCTCGACGCGGAACTGCATGTGGAGAGCTTCCGGCAGGTACGTGAGGCGCACCGCATGGAGTTGGTCGAGGACTATGTTGAGCTGATCTCAGATCTGCTGGCCGACGGCCGTGAGGCCCGGCAGGTCGATATCGCCACACGCCTGGGCGTAGCTCAGCCGACTGTGGCGAAGATGCTCAAGCGGCTGGTACGCGATGGCTGGGTTGTGCAGCGTCCATATCGTGGTGTGTTCCTGACACCAGCCGGTGAGGCGCTGGCCGCGGCCAGTCGCCAGCGCCATCAAACGGTGGAGCGGTTTCTGCTCGCATTGGGTGTAGACGAGGCCACCGCGCGTCGTGACGCCGAAGGCATCGAGCACCACGTCAGCGAGGTCACGCTGTCGGTTTTCGAGGCGTTCGTACGCAAGCATGATGCGGGAGAGACACGGTGAGCGCTGCCGCCCTGCCGTTACAGGAGAGTGAGGACGCACATTGGATGCGCCACGCGCTGGTGCTGGCCGACCGTGCTGAGCGGGAGTTCGACGAGATCCCGGTCGGTGCGGTGCTGGTCGATGGGCATGGCCAGCTGGTTGGCGAAGGCTGGAATTACAATATCGCCAGCCACGACCCCAGTGCGCATGCCGAAATCATGGCGATGCGCGAAGGCGGGCGGCGATTGTGCAACCATCGCCTGGTCGGTTGCACGCTGTATGTAACCCTGGAGCCGTGTGCGATGTGCGCGATGGCGATGGTGCATGCGCGTATCGCACGCGTGGTATACGCGGCCTCCGATTCCAAGACCGGCGCATGTGGCGGTGTATTTGACCTCATCGGTGATCCGCGGCATAACCATCGAGTACAGGTCGATCGCGGCCTGCTTGCGGCTGAGGCGGGGACGCGTTTGACCAATTACTTTCGTGCCAAGCGTGGCAAGCCACCGCTCATAGGTTGACCGCCGGGCAGCGGTGCGATGCTGCGCTATCATCGCTCCCCGATTTCTTCTCGATTGGCGACACGATGGCTGATAGCTTTGCGGGCAACGACCGACTGATTTGGATCGACCTGGAGATGACAGGGCTCGATACCGACAGCGATTCGATCATCGAGATCGCCACGGTCGTTACGGACGCCCAGCTCAATGTGCTGGCGGAGGGGCCGGAATATGCAATTGGCCATTCGCTTGCCACGCTCGAAGCGATGAATGATTGGAACCGGAACCAGCACCAGCGTTCGGGCCTTTGGCAGCGTGTGCTCGACAGCACGATCACGCTGGGTCAGGCCGAGGCAGCTACCGTGGCGTTTCTGCAGGACTGGATCAAGGGGGGGGTTTCACCTATGTGTGGCAACTCGATCTGTCAGGACAGGCGATTTTTGCATCGGCAGATGCCGCGCCTGGAGCGCTACTTCCATTACCGTAATCTGGATGTATCCACGATCAAGGAACTGGCGCGACGCTGGTCACCTTCGGTACTGGAGGGGGTCGTTAAGACCTCCAGCCACACTGCGCTGAGCGATGTACATGACTCAATCGACGAGCTGCGGCACTACCGACGCTTTATGGGCGAGTTGGCTGGCGTGGTGTCGTAACGAAGTCCAACAGAGCGCAACCGGGGGGGAACTTTCCGGTCGCGCTGTGTTGTTCAACGCACCCGGGACGCTCCCGTGTCCGTGTCGCCCGCGTCGGTTGCACCACGTGTGAGCAGGTCGGCAATGGGGCGGCCGTCGGCATCATGGTGGTAGACATGCAGATCGCGTTGCGGATAAGGGATGTTGATTCCGTTTTCGAGCAGCTGGCTGCGGATCTGCTCCAACGTTTCGCTTTTCGCCGTACCAAAGTCTCCGTTTTTGGCGTAGGCGAACAACGTCAGATTCACCGTGCTCTCGGCGAGCTCGGTGACCTGCACGAATGGTGCCGGAGTGTCGAGGATTTTGGGGTTGCTGCGAGCGATCTGCAGCAACAGCGCCTGTGCTTTCTTTAGATCGTCGTCGTAGCCCACGCCCACAGCGATCTCCAGTCGACGGGTGGGCAGGGTGGTGTAGTTGATGATGGGAGCAACGGTGATGGTGCTGTTGGGCAGCATAATCATCCGTTCGTCGAATGTACGCAGCCGAGTCTGGAAGATCTTGATCTCGTCGACCAGACCTTCCTGACCCGCCAGCACAACATGATCGCCGTCGCGGATCGGGCGTAGCACGATCAACATCACACCCGCAGCGATGTTAGACAGCGAGTCCTTCAACGCCAGTCCCAACGCCAAGCCAGCAGTACCGACCACCGCGGCCAATGACGCTGGCGGCACACCTATCTTTTGTAAAGCGCTGGCAAACACCACCACCAGCAACAGTGCATAGCTGACATTGCGCAGGAAGTTGCACAGCGTTGGCTCAATGCGGGCCCGTTCCAGCGCACGTCTGAGCCAAGCGCTAAGGCGTTTGGCGAGCCACATGCCGATCACGATGATCGCGATTGCCGTTCCCCAGTCCAACAAGCACTGGGTCCAGTTGACGTTTTCCCAACTGAACGGTCGCGTGGCTGTTGCCGGTGCTCGATTGGCGGCGACGGCCGCGGCCGTTGCCGATGCCAGTGCGGGCGTGCCCAATAGCGTCATGCCGCGCCCTTGAGTTTGGCTAGGCGCAGCCAGGTGTCGACCACCGTGTCGGGATTGAGCGACACCGATTCGATGCCTTCCTGCATCAGCCACTCCGCCAGATCGGGGTGGTCCGAGGGCCCCTGGCCGCAGATGCCGACGTACTTGCCTTTCGCGCGCGCAGCCTTGATTGCCATCGAAAGCAGTTTTTTGACCGCCGGGTTGCGCTCATCAAATAGGTGGGCGACGATCGATGAGTCGCGGTCCAGGCCGAGGGAGAGCTGAGTGAGATCGTTTGAGCCGATCGAAAAGCCGTCGAAGATCTCCAGAAACTCCTCGGCCAGCAGTGCGTTGGACGGCACCTCACACATCATGATGATCTTCAGGCCGTTCTCACCCTGCTTCAGGCCGTTGGCGGCCAGCGCTTCAATGACCTTATGACCTTCCTCAAGTGTACGTACGAACGGGATCATCACCCAGAGGTTATCCAGGCCCATTTCGTTGCGCACGCGCAGCACCGCCTTGCACTCCAACGCGAAAGCGGCTCCGAACGACGAATCGACATAGCGGCTGGCACCGCGGAAACCGATCATCGGGTTCTCTTCGTGCGGCTCATAGCGTGTGCCGCCGATCAGGTTGGCGTACTCATTGGACTTGAAGTCCGATAGACGCACGATCACCGCATTGGGGGCGACCGAGGCGGTCAGGGTGGCGATGCCCTCGGCTAGTCGATCAACGTAGAAACTGACCGGGTCGGCATAGCCGGCGATCTTGGCGTCGATCTTCTTCTTGGTATCCGTGTCCTGCTTGTCGTACTCCAAAAGCGCGTTCGGATGTACGCCGATGTGCGCGGCGATGATCATCTCCAGACGCGCCAGGCCGATGCCGGCATTAGGGAGCTGGCAGAAGTCGAACGCGCGCTCGGGGTTAGCGACGTTCATCATGATCTTCAGTGGTGCCGGCGGCATGTTGCCCAGATCAGTCGTGGTGCGCTCGAACGGCAGCTTGCCCTCGTAGATGAAGCCAGTGTCGCCCTCAGCGCAGCTGACCGTGACCTCCTGGCCATCCTCAATCCGTTCCAATGCATTGCCCGTACCGACCACGGCCGGTACGCCCAGCTCGCGCGCGATGATCGCCGCGTGGCAGGTGCGTCCTCCGCGGTTGGTGACGATTGCGCTGGCTCGCTTCATCACCGGCTCCCAGTCTGGGTCGGTCATGTCGGCCACCAACACGTCGCCGGGTTGGACCCTGCTCATGTCATCGAGTGAGCGCACCACGCGGGCGGTGCCGGCACCGATCTTCTGCCCGATCGCGCGGCCCTCTGCCACTACCGTGCCGCGCTTGTCTAGCGCGAAGCGTTCAATCTGGGTGGCATGGCTACGCGATTTCACTGTCTCCGGGCGGGCCTGCACGATGAAGAGCTTGCCGCTGACGCCGTCCTTGGCCCACTCAATGTCCATCGGCCGGCCGTAGTGCTGTTCGATGACCAGTGCCTGCTTGGCCAGTTCCTGCACGTCTTCGTCGCTGATCGAGAACGTACTCCGCAGCTCAACCGGCGTATCTTCCGTCTTAACACGCTCGCCGGGCGCATCCGAATAGACCATGCGGATAGCCTTGCTGCCGAGCGAGCGGCGCAGGATCGCCGGCTTGCCGGCGCGTAGCGTTGGTTTGTAGACGTAGAACTCATCCGGGTTGACCGCACCCTGTACGACCATCTCGCCCAGACCGAAGCTAGAGGTGACGAACACCACGTCGCGGAAGCCCGACTCGGTATCCAGTGTAAACAGCACGCCCGATGAGCCGACGCCCGACCGCACCATCAGCTGCACGCCGGCGGACAGGAACACATCCTCATGCTTGAAGCCATGGTGGACGCGGTAGGCGATGGCACGGTCGTTGTAGAGACTGGCGAAGACCTCTTTGACCTTGTGCACGACGTCATCAGCGCCAGTCACATTGAGGAAGGTTTCCTGCTGGCCAGCGAACGACGCATCTGGCAGATCCTCGGCGGTGGCTGACGAGCGCACCGCAACCGCCACGTCGCCGCCACCATTTTCCGCAGAAAGCTTGGCGTAGGCGTCGCGGATGTCGCGGTCTAGCTCAGGTTGTAGCGGAGCGTCGATCACCCAACCACGAATCTGTTTGCCGGCATCGGTCAGCGCGGTGACATCCTCGACATCCAACGTCTCAAGCCGGTCATAGATGCGCTTGGAAAGATCGTTGTAGTCAATAAATGCCTTGAACGCTTCGGCGGTCGTGGCGAAGCCGCCAGGTACCGACACACCTAACCCGGCCAGGTTGCCGATCATTTCACCTAGCGAAGAATTCTTGCCGCCCACGCGGGCCAGGTCGGCCAAGCGCAGTTCATGCAACCACAGGATGTTCTCGTTCAAGCGCGATGCTCCGTTTGACCATCGCCCGATAGGGGAGCTGGGCTGCATGGCCGCGTCCGTAGGAAGAACCGTTATGATGCAGTGCGCAGCCAAGCCCGCACAAGCACGACGGCGGGGCATCCAAGCGTCCCAGTTTAAGGAGATTCACCCGATGTCGACGATCCGGCCGGTGTTTTACGTATCCGATGGAACGGGTATCACCGCTGAAACCATCGGGCATAGCCTGCTTACTCAGTTCAACGGTTTCAGCTTTGTCACTGACCGGATGGCGTTCATAGACGACGCAGAAAAAGCTCGGGAGGCCTGTCAGCGGATCCACGCTGCCGGTGAGCGTTACCAGGTCCGCCCCATTGTGGTGAATTCCTGCGTCGATCCTGGGCTGAGCGTCATCCTGGCCGAGAGTGGGGCGCTGATGCTAGACGTGTTCGCTCCCTTCATTGAGCAGTTGGAGCACGAACTCAACACGCCGCGGCATTCGCGGGTGGGGCGGGCACACGGAATGGTCGATTTCGATGTGTACCACCGCCGTATTAACGCCATGAACTTCGCGCTCAGTCATGACGATGGTGTGGCATTGAACTATGACGAGGCCGACGTGATCCTGGTGGCGGTCTCCCGCGCCGGCAAGACGCCAACCTGTATCTATTTAGCACTGCACTACGGGATAAAGGCGGCTAACTACCCGTTAACCGATGAGGACTTGGAGAGCGACCAGCTGCCTCCACGACTGCGTCCTTATCGGCGCAAGCTGTTCGGGCTGACCATCGATCCGGACCGATTGCAGCAGATCCGTCAGGAACGCCGGCCCAACTCGCGCTATTCCGCGTCAGAAACCTGTAAGCGCGAGGTGATCGCGGCCGAACGGATGTTCCAGGCTGAGCGGATTCCCACCCTCTCTACCACCCATACCTCGATTGAGGAGATCTCGAGCAAGGTGTTGTCCACGTTTGGGCTGCAGCGCGAGATGTTCTGATGGTTCCGATGTAGGAGGCCGAACCCGATCAGGTCAGACCTGAGCGGCATGCGCCGCTGCCGAGACGGCGGGTCTGCAGTAGGCAGACCTACAACTTAGGATGCTCACGGCGGTGCGTCAATTCTGCCGTTGGCGCAACGCAACGTGTAGGATCGGGCTATGCGCAATGTCCCGGTCCGCCATGAACGCATTCCTCGTTTGAGTCAGTTCGGCTGGCTCATGGGACTGTATGCTGAGAACTATCTGCATCTGAATCGGCTGTTTGCGCCAGGTGATCTTTCCGAAGGTATGTACGTGTCCAGTGTTGGCGACGGTCTGGACGTACGCTTGGAAGTGATTGAGCGGCATCCCTATACCGTGGAGTTGCGTCTGACCTATGCATTCTGCGACCCGCTGACTGGCGAGCCAGACCCATCTGCGTTTGTCCGACTTTACCGCGACGCACGCCAGGCTGAGACGACTCATTGCTATGTCGGGCGTCGCTGGCAGGACGTGATCGGGATGTACCCGCCACCGCGCGAACTGATCAGCCACCGCATGCGTATGAACACGTTCCTGGGCAAGTGGTTGGAATATCTCGCCGACCAGGGGCACGGCCGCGCGCGGTTACGGCGGTTGGATGGGCTTCCGCTCGACTTGGCGCTGCCGGCCTAGCGGCGTTGACTGCCAGCGGCGCCTCAACGCTCGGGCATACTGTTGATTTTACTCGGAACTCTGAATGCCCTATACACCTATCGTCGCCACGCTCGGTTATGTGCTGTCGCCGGACGGGCGCCGGGTCCTGATGATCCATCGCAATTTGCGTCAAGACGATCAGCATCTGGGCAAGTACAACGGTCTGGGCGGCAAGATTGAGCCCCAGGAAGATGTGTTGGTGGGCATGCGTCGGGAGATTTTTGAGGAGGCCGGTGTGGAGTGCACCTCAATGCGTTTTCGCGGGACCCTCAATTGGCCCGGGTTTGGCAAGCATGGGGAGGATTGGCTGGGCTTCGTGTTCGTCATCGACGCCTTTCAGGGTGAGCCGAAGAAAGTCAATCCGGAGGGCACATTGGAATGGGTCGAGCTGAGTTGCTTGGACGACCTACCGATGTGGGAGGGTGACCGGCATTTCCTACCGCTGGTGTTCGACGGCGATCCACGCCCGTTTCACGGCGTGATGCCGTATCGCGATGGCAGGATGCAATCTTGGTCATACTCCAGGCTGTGAGCCTTCGGTTGTCCACATCGGCTGTGGGCTGGTGTTCGGCAAAGCTGTGGACAGGTGAGTTAACTGTATGACCTAAAAGGTGTTAGGTGGTGCGTGGCGAAAGAATCACCGTGTTCTTGAGAAGGCGGGCGGGGTTTTCCACAGAGACTGTGGATGAAAGCTGCGCAAATCTGTGGAAAACCGTGCGCATACCGCGTCAGACAACGCTGTTAAGATAGGCGGTGAAAAAATGACCGCTCGCGCAATCGCAGTTTAAATGGCGTGTGCGATCGTCTTTACGTCACGGTCCAGCCCCCGTCCAGCGCCAAGGCCTGCCCGGTGATGTTGCGAGCGGTGTGCGACATCAGGAAAGCGATTGTGCCGGCCAGTTCGTCATACTCGATGAACACGCCCTTGGGCATCGGTTTGAGCATGACCTGCTCAATCACCGCTGCCTCGTCGATCCCGCTAACACGGGCCTGATCGCCGATCTGGCGGTCTACCAGCGGTGTTCGCACGTAGCTGGGGCAGAGCGTGTTGATGGTGATTTCATGCTGTGCAGTCTCCAGCGCGATCGCCTTGGCGAAACCGACCAGTCCATGCTTGGCGGCAACGTAGGCGCTCTTGTAAGGGCTGGCGACCAGTGAATGAATGCTGCCAATGTTGACGATGCGCCCGAAGCTGCGTTCGCGCATGCCCGGTAATACTGCCCGGGTCAGGCGCGCCACTCCGGTCAGCATGACCTGTACCAACAAGTCCCAGGTCGTCATTGGGAACTGCTCCAGCGGCGCAACATGCTGTAGGCCTGCATTGTTGACCAGCACTTCGACCGGCCGCGACAGCCCGGACAGCGCAGCCGTGACGGAGGCGTCGTGGGTGACATCCAGCGTCAGCGACTCAGCTGATCCGCCGTCGGCGATGATCGCGGCGGCGACCTGTTGCGCCGATGGCAAGGCCAGATCGCTGATCTGAAGGTGGTGGCCGGCGCGCGCAAGCTCACGAGCGATACCGGCACCGATGCCGCTACCGGCCCCGGTGACTAAGATGGAACGTGGCGTCATCTTGGGACTTCCTGAAAAGGCGGGAATGGGTTCGCAGCGGCCGAGCCGGTCGCGCTACTCTGTTGGCTATTACTGAATAACAGGTTCGCATGAAACGCCACTTCTCGATGTTGCGTGATTTCCAACTGGCGGATTGGTTCACCCTGGCCAACGCCTTTTGCGGTACCGGCGCGGTGTTTGCGGCACTGCGGTTTTTGCAGGAGGACTATCGCGCGGACTTGTTGTTCGGCATGGCGTTGATCCCGCTGGCGTTTGTGTTTGATGCGCTCGATGGCCGGGTGGCGCGGTGGCGCAGGTCCTCGTCCACATTGGGGCGCGAGCTGGATTCACTGGCTGATGTGATCTCGTTCGGGGTGGCGCCTGCCGCATTGGCCTATGCCTGCGGTATGCAGGGAGGCTGGGACTGGTTGGTACTAAGTTACTTCGTTTGCTGCGGAGTTAGCCGGTTGGCGCGCTACAACGTCACCGCCGAGCAGATCGCGGGTGAAGACGACAAGGTGCCGTACTTTGAGGGCACACCGATCCCGAGCAGCCTGGCGCTGGTGATAATGCTCGCGGCGGCAGCTGCCAGCCATCGCATCGGCGACACGTTGTGGTGGGGATATTGGCAGATTGGGCCCTGGCAGCTGCATCCGTTGGTCCTGTTGTTCGCATTGTCCGGCTCGCTGATGATCAGTAAGACTTTGCGAATTCCCAAACCCTAGAGTGAGCCCAGACTTGAATGTTGGCTGTCCGGGCGCGGGTGATCTGTTTGGCGCGTTAGCATGGGCACTATCCTGGTTCACCGGAGCGGGCGATGACGGCCAAAGGGCCCGAGGGCAATTTCGAGACGTTGGTGCGGCAGTATTGGAGCGCTTGGGACGAGGCGCTCCGGCAAGGTGGCGGGCGACCGGGGCCTGCGGCTGAGCCGGCTGCCGACA